>ERZ773359.1841-NODE-1841-length-28297-cov-24.173359_pt1 | contig 28297 bp, 24 predicted proteins | sample MGYA00374955_ERZ773359 | MGnify/ENA primary metagenome ERZ773359 (study PRJEB29098, sample SAMN04486028) | biogas fermenter metagenome | study: EMG produced TPA metagenomics assembly of the Biogas fermentation microbial communities from Germany - Plant 4 DNA1...
TGAGATAGAAAAGTAAATATAGTTTTTAACTACAACATTATTATACGAGGAGGGGTAAAGTTGAAAATAGTTGTATTAGATGGTTATACCCTAAATCCAGGAGATATTAGTTGGGAAAGGATAGAAAGATTAGGAGAAACTACTATATATGACCGGACGGCTTATGACTTAAGGGGTGCAGACCTAATAATAGATAGGGCAAGGGATGCAGATGTAATCCTCACCAATAAGACCCCCCTATCTAGGGAAATTTTAGAAAACTTACCAAAGTTAAAATATATAGGGGTACTTGCTACTGGTTACAATATCATAGATATAGAGGCGGCAAAGGAAAGGGGCATAGTTGTAACCAATATACCTAATTATGGAACCACCGCTGTTGCCCAGATGACCATAGCCTTACTACTTGAACTATGCAATAGGGTAGGAGTCCATAGTGATTCTGTATTTAAGGGGGAATGGTCTAATAATATAGACTGGTGCTATTGGAAATTTCCCTTGGTGGAGCTGGATGGAAAGACCATGGGAATCATAGGTTATGGCAGGATAGGCCAAGCTACTGCTAGGGTTGCAGAGGCCTTAGGAATGAAGATAATGGCCTATTCCCCAAGTAAAAGAAAGCAAGCAGGAAATAATGTAGAGTTTGCAGATCTAGATACAATATTTAGGGAAGCGGATGTTGTATCCCTTCACTGCCCCTTAACTGAAAGCAACAGGGGCATGATCAATAAGGAAAGTATAGGCAAGATGAAGGATGGTGTTATGATAATCAATACGGCTAGGGGTCCTCTAATAGTTGAAGAAGATCTGGCCGAAGCCTTAAACAGCGGAAAGGTTGCAGGTGCAGCCCTAGATGTGGTATCTGTTGAGCCTATTGAGGAGGACAATCCACTTCTTAAGGCTAAAAATTGCATAATAACTCCTCATATAGCATGGGCTGCAAAAGAGACCAGGGCGAGGCTTATGAATATTGCAGCTGATAATTTAGAGAAGTTTATAGAAGGAAATCCCATAAATGTAGTCAATAGATAAGCTACTCTCTTAAATTAATCCCCTAGAGGTGAAGGATATGTATAGATTAGAAGGAGAAAGGATAATCCTTAGGGAATATAGGAGGGAGGATTATCCCCATATAAGAAGATGGGTAAATGATTACGAGATTACCCAATATTTAAGCAATATCTTCCTCTATCCCCATACTGAGGTGGATACGGAAAAATTCTTAAACCAGATGCTTGAGGGTAAGACCAGAGGATTTGTAATAGCCCATAGGGATACGGAAGAATACATTGGCCAGTTGGATTTGGTAAATATAGATTGGCCTAATAGGGTAGGCCATATAGGGATAGTTATAGGAAGTAAGGAGGATTTAGGCAAGGGCTATGGAACTGAAGCTATTAAGCTAATACAGGACTTTGCCTTTAACAAGCTTAACTTAAACAAGCTGGAATTAAATGTCCTATCCTTCAATGAAAGGGCCAGAAGGTGTTATGAAAAATGCGGCTTTAAGGTGGAGGGGGTCATTAGGCAGAACTTCTACAAGGATGGAAAATATGTAGATACTATTAAGATGGGAATATTAAGGGCTGAATGGGAAGAGGCTAGATGAAGATATATGTCGATGCAGACGGCTGCCCTGTAGTAAGGGAAGCCGTAAAGATAGCTAAGGAATATGATATCGGGGTTATAGTGGTTAAGAACTATGCCCATGAATTTATAGATCCTTACGCCACCACCGTTTCTGTGGACATATCAAGGGATAGTGCAGATTTTTATATTGTAAATAGGGTTAAAAAGGGAGATATAGTAGTGACCCAGGACTATGGGTTAGCAGCCATGTGCCTATCCAAGGAGGCCATCCCCATAAACCAAAATGGCCTTGTTTATAATGAAGACAATATGGATATCCTACTTAACTTCCGCCATCTACATCAGGAGTTAAGGCGGCAGAAGAAATACTACAACAAGGCTAAAAAGAGGGAGAAGGAAGCCAATAAAAAATTTGAAGATAGTTTAAGATCTCTAATAGGAGAGCTATTAAATAGGGCTTAAGGAGCATATGCTCCTTAAGCCCTTATTTATACCTTTTCCATAGCTTGTAATAACTGCTGGCATTTTCTTTTATACCCTTAATTTCCTCTTCACTTAAGGTCCTCCTAACCTTGGCTGGTATTCCCATAACTAATGAATTAGGAGGAATTTCCGTATCCTCTGTAACTACTGCACCGGCGGCTATGATACAGTTATCTCCTATCTTAGCCCGGTTTAATACTACAGACCCCATTCCAATTAAGCAATTGTTACCTATAGTGCAACCATGGACCACAGCATTATGTCCGATGGTAGTAAAGTCGCCGATTATTAAAGGAGTTTTTGATTCATTGTGAAGGCTAGCATTGTCCTGCACATTGCTATATTTCCCAATCTTGATTAGATTGATATCTCCCCTAGCTACGGCTCCATACCAGATACTGCTCCCCTCCTCCATAATCACATCTCCAATTATATCTGCTGATTCCGCTACAAAGCTGTCTTGGTGAATTTGCGGCTTCTTTCCATCAAAATCCCTAATCATATAAACTCCCCTTACCTAAAGTATTTTGAACAGCATTCTTATATCCTAATCTTTTGTAGTATTATAGTATATCACAATTTAACTTTAATTACATGATCCAGCTTTAGATTTTAAAGTGTACTAGAACAGTTTATAAGTTTTAAAAGTGTACCTAAAATATAGGATAAATGTATTGATTGTATGATAAAAATCCAGTAATATATAGATAAGAAGCAATAGTTGGTAAATTTATATAAGGGGGCTTATATATTGGTTACTGGTAAATTACCTAATGACCTATTAGAAGAAATAGTTTTGAAATATATAACCCATAAAAGAAAAGATATAATAACAGGAGCTGCCGTAGGCTTAGATAATGCCTTAGTGGATTTTGGAGACCAGGTAGCTATATTATCTACCGATCCTATTACAGGAGCCGTAAAGGATATAGGGAAACTTGCAGTACACGTTTCTTGTAATGACGTATCTGCCAGTGGTGGCAGGCCTATAGGTTTACTTATGACTATCTTAGCCCCCCCCGAAACTACGGAGGAGGACATTAAGAGGATTATGAAGGATGCGGGAGAGACAAGCAAGGAACTAGACGTTGAAATAATCGGAGGGCACACTGAAATAACCGAGGCTGTGAATAAGATTGTCATCTCCACTACTGTTATAGGTAAGTTAAAGAAGGATAGGATTCAAAAGCTAGATGAAATAAAGGTGGGGTATAAGGTTCTAATGAGTAAGTTTGCAGGGATTGAGGGTACTTCCATTCTATTAAATGACCTAGAATACTTCTTTAGGGATAAGATGGATTTAGAAAGGATTAAGGAAGGTCAAGCCTATAATAAGCTACTTTCAGTGGTGGAAGAAGGAAGGATTGGAGGGGAAGTAGGCCTAAATTATATGCATGATATTACGGAAGGTGGAGTACTAGGGGCAGTCTGGGAGGCCCATAAGGCTATAGGAAAGGGTATAAGGCTATATAAGGATTTTATTCCCCTTACTGATATAACCTTAGAAGTATGTAAACTCCTTGATATTAATCCTTTAAGGCTTATATCCAGCGGTAGTATGCTGATGATTGCAAGTGATGAACAAGTAGAGCTACTACAGGCAGAACTGGAGAAGAAAGGGATTCCATTGACCCTTATAGGGGAGGTTATAGAGGAGGGTTTATATATGGAAGGCCTTTCAGGAATAGAAGAAATTCAACCGCCTAAGGCCGATGAGTTATATGTTGCACTAAGTAAGTTTAATGGAATTTAATCTAAGGAACTTTATACTGCGAAGGCTACTCCATAAAAGTTAAATCATAGGATGACCCTTGAAGTAAGAAATTCTATTAGGTTTATAGGTTTATTTTTCCACCAAATAGGTACGTTTCTACTAACACCCCTTATGATACCTTCCTGTATCATAGGGGGTAATTTTTATATTAAAGGAATTTAGCCAAGAAATCATAAAAAGGCTTGATTATATCTTAGCTTGTAATAAAATAACAAGTAGATATAAAAAATAACAATATTAAGAAAAAAGCTTATAGCAATAATAATCAGGGGTGATAAATTTGAACTATAAGGATAAGTATAACTATTGGCTACAGAGCCAGTATTTCGATGAGGAGACTAAGGAGGAACTAAGGGCCTTAAAGGATGAAAAGGAAATTGAAGATAGATTTTACAAGGACTTGGAATTCGGTACTGCCGGCTTGAGGGGTAAAATCGGTGCAGGTACTAATAGGATGAACAGATATACCGTAGCCTTGGCCACCCAGGGTTTAGCACAAACCATCGTCAACAAGGGTAAGGAAGCTATGGAAAGGGGTGTAGCCATAGCCTATGACGTCAGGATGTATTCGGATCAATTTGCTGACATTGCAGCCAGGGTTTTGGCAGCCAATGGTGTAAAGACCTATTTATTCGACGGGATTAGACCTACCCCTGTCTTGTCCTATACCATAAGGGAACTAGGGACCATCTCCGGTATAGTGATAACTGCCAGCCACAACCCCAAGGACTATAATGGATACAAGGTATATTGGGAAGAGGGCTCACAGATCTTAGACGATATAGCCAAGGAGATATTGGAGCAAATAGCTAAGATTAAAGATTTCGGCGAAATCAAACTTATGGATTTAGATAAGGCCCTAGAGGAAGGCCTAATCCAATATATCGGAAAGGAAATAGATGATAAATATATTCAGGAGACCTTGAATTTAGCCATAAATGAAGATATAGATAGGGACATAAAAGTAATCTATACTCCCCTAAACGGTACAGGTAATAAGCCCGTTAGGAGGGTTTTAAAGGAGAGGGGATTTACCAATATCATAGTAGTTCCAGAGCAGGAAAATCCTGATCCAAATTTTACTACAGTAGGCTATCCAAATCCTGAAGACCCTAAGGCCTTTGACTATGCCATTAGGCTGGGTAAGGAAGAAGAGGCTGATCTTTTAGTGGCAACGGATCCAGACTGCGACAGGGTAGCTATGATGGTAAGGGATGAGGATGGTGAATTTGTCTTCATAAATGGTAACCAAACTGGAGCCTTGCTGGTAAACTATATCCTATCATCCAGGCATAAAAATGGCAGCCTACCTGCTAATGGGGCTATAGTAAAGAGTATAGTAACAGGCGATTTGGGCAAGGCCATAGCCAGTAAATATGGGGTGGAAACAGCCGAAACCCTAACAGGCTTTAAGAATATATGTGCCAAGCCTAGCGAATGGGACAGGACTAAGGAGTATAGCTTTATCTTTGGTTATGAAGAAAGTATAGGCTATACTTATGGAACCCATGTGAGGGATAAGGATGGGGTCGTAAGCAGCATGTTAATAGTGGAAATGGCAGCTTACTATAAAAAGCTTGGTAAAAGCTTAATTCAAGTATTAAATGAACTTTATGATGAATATGGATATTATAAGGAAAAGTTAATCTCTATAGTCCTAGAAGGCCTAGAGGGCAGTAAGAGGATAGGAAGGATGATGGAGTATTTTAGAAATAATCCAATCCAAGCTATCGGAAATATGAATTTAGTAAGGACCATTGACTACTTACATGATGAAACGGGTATTGCTAAGAGTAACGTGTTAAAATACTATCTTGATGACGGGTCCTGGTATGCCATTAGGCCATCAGGTACGGAACCTAAGATAAAGTTATACATCTATTCTAAGGATAAGGATGAGGAAAGGGCCCAGGAGAAGGTAGATTTAATAGAGGAAGTAGTTACAGGAAAGATGTATAGTGTAGAATAGTATAAGGTAACCCACACTGACCTAAGAGGGTATGGTCTGGGTTGTGCTTTATTTATTTAAATTGTTTAAAAAATATTCTTATGATAAACTTTTTATTAATTAGTTGTTTTAAAAAGGGGGGTATTGGCTATGTTTGAAATATTAGAAAAGAAATTACTAGCACCTAATATATATTCCATGGATATATTGGCACCTAGGGTTGCTAAAGCTGCCTTACCAGGCCAATTTATCATATTAAGAGTGGATGAAAGGGGTGAAAGGATTCCCCTAACTATCTGTGATACCAAGAGGGAGGAAGGTAGGGTAACCATAGTAGTTCAAGCTGTTGGAGCCTCTACAAAACAATTGGTATCTAAGGAGGTTGGAGACTACATAAGGGATTTTGTCGGCCCATTGGGTAAGCCATCTGCATTTGTAAATGAAGATATAGGGGAGTTGAGGAAGAAGAAAATCCTATTTGCAGGCGGTGGTGTAGGAACCGCCCCTATTTTTCCCCAAGCCAAATGGATGTGGGAAAGGGGTATTGATTTCCATATAGCCCTTGGGGCTAGGACTAGGGACTTGATTATTTTAGAAGAGGAATTTTCTAAGCTTACAGATAATCTATATTTTGCCACTGATGATGGCAGTTATGGCTTTCATGGTTTTGTAAATGCTGCCATTGAAGACCTGGTCCTAAATGAAGGGAAGGAATATGACCTTTGTATAATCATAGGCCCAATGGTGATGATGAAGTTTACTGCTATGACTACTAAGAAATTGGGCATCCCTAGCATAGTCTCCTTAAATCCAATAATGGTAGATGGTACGGGCATGTGCGGAGCCTGCCGGGTAACTGTAGGAGGAGAAACAAAATTTGCCTGTGTAGATGGGCCTGAGTTCGACGCCCATCTGGTGGATTTCGATGAAGCCATAAGGAGGCAGAATCAGTATAGGGAAGTGGAAATAGAAAGGGATCATGAATACTGCCAACTAGTAGGAGGGCTTATCAATGGATAGGTACACCAGAACACCCATTAGTTATCAGGATCCCCAGGATAGGATACATAATTTTGAGGAAGTATGTCTGGGCTATACTGAAGAAGAGGCCATTGAGGAAGCCAATAGGTGCCTTAAGTGTAAAAGGCCCAGCTGTGTCCCCTTATGTCCCGTCAATATAGATATTCCAGCCTTTATTGCTGAGATAGCAAAGGGAGACTTTGGGGAAGCCGCCAGGATTCTTGCTAAATATACAGCCTTACCGGCAGTCTGTGGTAGGGTATGCCCCCAGGAGGAGCAGTGTGAAAAGACCTGTATCCTAGGCAAAAAGGGAGAGGCCATAGCCATAGGGAAGCTGGAGAGGTTTGCAGCCGATTGGGCCATTGAAAAAGGTCTTAAATTTGGTAGGACCGAGGAGAAAAAAGGCCATAGGGTGGCCGTAGTAGGATCAGGGCCTGCAGGCATAAGCTGTGCCAAGGAATTGGTTAGCCTAGGCTATGAAGTAAAGATCTTTGAAGCCCTCCATGAGCCAGGGGGAGTACTTATATATGGTATCCCTGAGTTTAGGCTGCCTAAGGAAAGGATAGTAAGGGTAGAGATAGAGAGATTAAAGGAGTTAGGTGTTGAAATTGAAACCAATGTGGTAGTGGGTCGGACCGTAACTATAGATGAAATCTTCCAAGAGGGATATGAGGCCATATTTATCGGCTCAGGTGCAGGCCTACCAGTCTTTATGAACATTCCAGGAGAGAACCTAAATGGGGTATTCTCTGCCAATGAATTCCTGACCAGGTGTAATTTGATGATGGCCTACAGGAAGGATGCAGAAACACCTATAAGGGTAGGAAAGAAGGTTTCTGTAATCGGCGGTGGAAATGTGGCCATGGATGCAGCCCGTACAGCCAGAAGGCTGGGAGCAGAAGTCCATCTTATCTATAGGAGGACGGAGAAAGAGCTTCCTGCCAGGCTGGAAGAAGTGGAAAATGCCAAGGAGGAAGGAATAATCTTTAACTTTTTAACTAACCCTCTTGAAATCCTTGGAGATGAAGAGGGTTGGGTTAGAGGGATGAAGTGTATCAGGATGGAATTAGGGGAGGCCGATGAATCAGGGAGAAGAAGGCCTATCCCCATAGAGGGGTCTGAATTTGTCTTTGAGACAGATACGGTTATAATGGCCTTAGGGACCAATCCCAACCCCTTGCTTCCCATGACTACAGCTGGCTTACAAGCCGATGATAAAAATAGAATCAAGGTCTTAGAAGGCTGTATAACTAGCAGGGAAGGGGTCTTTGCCGGTGGTGATAATGTAACTGGCTCTGCTACAGTAATCCTAGCCATGGGTGCTGGAAAGAAGGCTGCTAAGGCCATAGATGAATATATAAGTAAAAAGCTAAGTAAGAAAGCCTAAGGAAGGGGGGCTGGCGATACTAAGACTCCCATGAAGATAAATATAACTTCCAACCTACTTAACGTATTTGGTAATGCAGTTTTAATCTATGGGCTATTTGGAGCACCTGAGTTAGGGGCTACTGGAGCAGCTTTAGGAAAGATAGTACCATTTATATAAACCTTAAAAGTAAATTTAGCTTCAACAAGGATATAATCTATAAGCTAGTAAAAATAGGTGTTCCAGCCTCCCTAGAGCAAATTGCCATGAGGGTAGGAATCCTCTTATTTTCAAAGCTGATTGCCACCTTCATCGGTATATTATTGATAAGGGTTATACTAGCCTACTATTTTGTCAGGTCCTTAGGTTTAGGTCTATTTGGAGCATGGCTGGTTATCTTTATCGACCAATTCTTTAGATGGATTATGATTAGTATTAGGTTTAGGACGGACAAGTGGAAACATATTACCATCAGATAAACAGCTTTTTAGCTGTTTTTCTTTATTATATAAATGGTATAATAGAGTATATGTTAGATTTTGGTATTCTCCAGGGTAAGGGTGGGATATGATGATATTGATAACATGTTTAGATCCTATATTGGAAGGTATTTTCTATGTGGATGAGCTAGTTGCAGGGGCTGACAGTAAAGTTATAGACAGGGATTATAATATAGGTTCTAAGGGAATTATAGCTGGCCGAATCCTTAAGAATTTAAACGCTCCCATATATTTAACTGGCTATCTAGGAGGGCTTAAGGGCCAACTTATGGCCAATATATTAAAGACTTTAAATATAGATAATGATTTTGTATTTATAAAGGATGAAAGTAAGTCTAGGATTATAATAAGGCAGGATAAGAGGACCTATAAAATTACTGAAGAAAGTCCAAGGATCACTAGGGAGGAGATAAATGCCTTTTACAAGCTATATAATAAGTTCCTTGACAGCTTTGGTATCATATGCGCCTTTGGAGAAATACCCACGTCCCTATCGGATGATTTTTATTTTCACATAATTACCATGGCCAATAGGAGGAATAAAAAATTCATCTTAGAGGCTGAAGGAAAGGCCTTAGAATATGGTATAAAAGCTAAACCTTTTATGGTAAAATTAGAAAGAAAGGATTTAGAACACTTAAGCAAGTTAGAATTGCATTTTGAAAGTGAGATTATAAGGGTAGGCCTAAGTCTAGTTGAGGAAGGAATCGAAATTTTAGCCATAGATTTGGCTGAAAAGGGATCCATTATATTAACTAAGGATAAGGGATATAGGTTGGAGATAGGAGAAGTACATAAGTCTTTAGGGCTGGATTATGGTTATATGGTTTCCGGCTTTGCCTTTGGCCTTAGCAGGAATTATGATTTAGAAACCATAATGAGGTTGGGCCAGGGGGCTAGGATTGCCTATTCTCAGGCTGATAATTTAGATAGGATAGATATGGCAGATATAAAAAGTATAATGCCAAGGATTAATATAAGAAAAATCAATTATTAGGAGGAGTGTAATGGACAGGTTTACGCTAAAGAGAGAGAATGCAGTCTTATTTATAATCGATATACAGGAGAGGTTAGTTCCTGTTATGAAGTATAAGGATCAGCTCATCAACAATACCAACATCCTTATTAGGGCAGCTAAGGAGATGGATTTTCCCATCATAACTACGGAACAATATCCAAAGGGCTTAGGCAGGACAGTTCCAGAACTTTTGGACCAATTAGATGGGGATATGATCTTTGCTAAAAACAGCTTTACAGCCTATACAGAAGAGGTAAAGGAAGCTCTTAAGAAGCTGGGTAAGAAAAAGGTAATAATAGTAGGTATGGAAACCCATATCTGTGTTTTCCAAACTGCCAGAGACCTGATCCAGGATGGCTACCAGGTCTTTTTAGTTAAGGATGCTTGCGCTTCCAGGACTAAGGAAAACTTCCTAAATGGCTTAGACCTAATAAAGTCCCTGGGTGGTGTAATAACTAATACAGAAACTGTAGTCTTTGACCTATTAAAGGTATCAGGTACTCCAGAATTTAAAATCCTATCAAAGATGATAAAATAGACCCTTGGGTCTATTTTTTATGTATAGGAATTATATATATGATATAATTTTTATAAATGGGGGTTAGGTAGATGATAAAATTTATACATACAGCAGATGTTCACCTGGGGCTAAAGTTTAACAAAGTATCCTTCCCTAGGGAGCTGGCTATAAATAGGAGGTTCGAACTCTGGTCCAGCTTTGAAGGGCTGGTAGGATATTGCAAGGAAAAAGGGATAGATTTCCTCCTTATAGCAGGTGACCTATTTGAAGCTAGCTACTTTACCCTGGGGGATATTAAAAGGCTTAGGGACCTATTTAAGGAGGCAAGGGACATTAATATCCTTATAGCAGCAGGAAACCATGATTATTTAAATGACAAATCCCTCTACAGGAAGGTGGAGTGGAGTGATAATGTACATATTTTTGATACTGGGGCCATAGGGAAAAAGGAATTCCCTGAGTTAGATACGGTAATCTATGGCTATAGCTGGGATAGCTTGGAGATTAGGGAGAATTTTCTATTTGAAGGCTTTGAAGTAGATAATAGCTTTAGTAATAAGATACTCCTAATCCACGGGGACCTGGCTAGAAGTTCCAACTACTTACCCTTGGATTTGGATTTATTAAATAAATTAGACCTGGACTATATAGCCCTAGGTCATATCCATAAGCCTATAATCTTTTCCGACAAGATGGCCTACTGCGGTAGCCTTGAACCCTTGGACTTTGGAGAATTAGGGGAAAGGGGCTTTATTGAAGGTCTTATAGGTGATAGTGGTACCAAGGTCCGCTTTGTCCCCTTTAGCAAGAGGAAGTTCCTACATGAAAGGCTGAAGCTAAATGAAAATATGAATTATAGGGACATAGTAGGGGCAATTAAGGCAATCCAGGGAGAGAAGGATAGGGACTTATTTAGGATTGAATTAGAAGGCTATATCAGCCAGGATATAGAGTTTAAATCCCTTTTAAAATCCCTGGAGGGGGACTTTTACTATGTGGAATTTATAGATAAGACTACTCCTGATTATGACCTAGAAGCCTTGGAAAGGGAGTATAAGGATAGCCTAATAGGAGAATTTATTAGGGCTATGAAATTAAAGGGCTTAGATGAGCCGGTGGTAAAGAAGGCGCTCTATTTCGGCCTAGATGCCCTTTTAAGGGGGAGGGTGGACTCTTGATAATTGAAGAACTTAATCTTATAGGATTTGGTAAATTTTATAATAAGAAGATAAAACTTAAGGATGGCTTTAACGTCATATATGGTGAAAATGAAGCAGGGAAGACCACTATCCATAACTTCATCAATGGCATGTTTTACGGCTTTTTAAAACCCTATAGCCGTAGGACTATCTATTTAGAGGAACATGCTAAATATGAACCCTGGAATGGTTCAAGATATGGAGGGGTAATAAAGTTTACCCATGATGGTAAAAAATACAGGATAGAAAGGGACTTTACTAAGAATAAGGAGGCCACTACTGTCTTTTTAGAAGATACTGGAGAAGATATTACTAATAGCATAGATAATGGCCAAGGAGGGAGGGTCTTACAACCAGGCTTCCACTTCTTCGGCTTTAATAGTGTAGTCTTTTCCAATACCCTCTTTATAAGGCAATTAGGAAATAAAACTGATGAAGCCTTGGCCAAGGAGGTTAGGGAAAAGTTAGTCAATATCTCCACCAGCCTAGATGATATATCTGTAGAGGCAGCAGTGAAGGAGCTGGATCAAGCTATTAAGGATATTGGGAGTATGAGGGCTACAAGCAGCAGGTATGCTAGGGCTTGTGCTAAGTTAGATAAGCTTAAGGCTAGGAGGGAGGAAATCCTAGGGCTACAGGCTGAGTATGACTCCTTACTAGCTGAAGAGGAGGCATATAAGGGAAAATTAAAGCTAGAATTAAAGGAGCTTAAAAGCCTAGAAGATAGGTTAATGGATACAACATTCTTAAATAAGAAGAGGCAATATGATGAGGCAGCAGGCCTTAAGAAAGAAATTGAGAAGATGGAATCAGAGCTTGGGGCTTATGAAAGGTATAAGGACCTTTCCATAAAAGAATACTCCTACTGTATCCAGCTAAAGGAAAAGAATAGGGTAATCTATGAAAAGGTCAAGGAGTATGAAGAGGAATTAAGTAAACTTCAAAAGAGAATAAGGGACTTGGAGGAAAATCCCTTAGAGTTTGACCCAGCCCTAAAGGATATAGAGGAAGACTATAGCCACTATGAAAGGCTGGAGGAAAAAAGGGACGATTTAAGGTTTAGGGATTATAGCAACCAATTACAGTTTTTAAAGAGGGACATGGAAGAAGTTGAAAGCTTAAAAAGCAGGTTAAATTTAGGGCTTATAGCTAGTATTATTATAAGCCTAGTATCCTTAGCTTTAGGTATCTTTATATCCAACTACCTATACTTAATTAATCTATTTACCCTTCCCTTGATTATCTTACTATTTGTTAGATTAGGTAAGCTTAAGGCAAACTTAATAAAATTAGTTGATCAAATGAAGGAAGTAGAGGATAAGGAAGGAGGAAGGGTAAAAGCCATAGGCCAAATAGAGTCTGAGATGAAGGATATTTTACTAAAATACGGCCTAGATTTTAAAATAGAACTAAAGAAACTTTTAGACAGGTATCAGCTTAAGGATATTAACAAGGAAAGGCTTAGGGAAGAGTTAGAAGAAAATAGGAAAAAAATAGTTGACCTAAAGTCTAAGGTACAAGAATTAAAGGAAGAAGGACAAAAAAATAAATATAAGCTGGAGGAATTGTTAAGAAAAAATCTAGCAGAGGACTTGGATGAATTTAAGGAAGGTTTAGAAAAACAAAGGGCTTATGTTGATTTAAAGGGCAAGATATCTACTAAGGAACAATTGTTAAATAAACTTTTAGGGGATTTAAGCCTTGAAGAGCTAAAGCTTGAATTGGAAGCTTTTAATAGGGATATTAATACCATAGAGGAAGCCTTAAGTGAAGATGAATTAAAGGCTAAGATAAGTAATAAAAAGGAAGGTATAAATGAGCTAAGGATTAAGCTGGGTAAGTGTGAGGAGGCCTTAAAGCATTTAAATAAGGATATATCCCAATTAGTAGAAATTGAAGAGGAGATAGCTAGGCTAGAGGCCTATATTAAAGAACTAGGTGATGAAAGAAGGGCCTTAGAATTAGCCAAGTCCACCATAGAGGAGATATCTAAGGATATTCATGGGCAATTTGCCCCTATGATCAATAGGAAGGTAGGACGGATTATAGCTGATATTACCCATGGAAGATATGACAAGGTTAAGATTGATAATTCCCTGGAAATCGGAGTCCTAAATCCTGAGACGGAGGAATTAGTAGATATTGGAAACTTAAGTGGTGGTACTATAGACCAACTTTATTTTGCCCTAAGGTTTGGTATAGTAGATTCCTTTCACAATGGGAGATTGCCTTTAATCTTAGACGATTGCTTTATCCAATATGATGAGGGCAGATTAAGAAATATCTTGAATTTTTTAAATGAGAAAAGTAAGGAAAGGCAAATAATTTTATTTACATGTCAGAAAAGAGAGCATAAAATATTAGATGAGATGAATGCTAACTACAATTTCATCCATTTAACTTAGACTAACTTAAAGTTAAGGTTTAACTTTAAGTTAAAAAGCCGATGAAATACAGCTTTAAGACTTAAAGCTAAAGTTTTAGTTTAAGTTTAACTTTTACTTTAACTTAAGTTAAAGATCTTTAATCGAGGTGGGTAGATGATTTATGGAATAGGAGACTTACACTTTGATCATACAAAGAATAAACCCATGGATATCTTCGGAGATAACTGGTTAGATCATGAAAATAAAATCATGGATAATTGGAAGGCTAAAGTCAAAGAGGAAGACCTGGTTTTAATACCAGGAGACATATCCTGGGCTTTAAAATTAGATGAGGCATATAATGATTTAAAGAGGATAGATGAGCTACCGGGTAAGAAGGCCTTTATCAAGGGAAACCATGATTATTGGTGGCAGAGCTTAAATAAGTTGAAGGCCTTAAAGCTTAAATCTATTGAATTTATCCAGAATACTTCCATAGTCTATGGAGATTATATAATTTCAGGCACTAGGGGTTGGATATCTAAGGATAACGATAGTTTTACTGAAGAAGATGAAAAGATCTACAGAAGGGAACTTTTAAGGCTGAAGATGTCTTTGGAAGATATAGTAGACCCTAGTAAAAAAAGAATTGTAATGCTTCATTATCCGCCCTTTAATATGGATTTAAACCCCAATGAATTTGTAGACCTTATGAAGGACTTTGGGGTGGAGGTCTGTATCTATGGCCACCTCCATGCAGAAGGTCACAGATTTGCAGTTGAAGGCCTGGTGGAGGGGATTGAGTTTATATGCGTATCCAGCGATTATATTCATTTTAGTCCAAGAAAGATAGTGGGAGAGTGAAAATATGAAATTATTTATTGAAAAGGATTATGATGCTTTAAGTAAGAGAGCAGCTTCCATCTTAATAGAAGAAATCTCTAAGAAGGAAGATATAATACTAGGTTTAGCAACGGGCAGCACGCCCATAGGCACCTATAAGGAATTGATCAGAGCCCATAAGGAAGATGGACTAGATTTTTCAAAAGTGAAGACCTTCAATTTAGATGAATACATAGGCCTAGATGGAAGTCATCCTAACAGCTATAGGTATTTTATGGATGAACACCTATTTAACCATATAAATATAGATAAATCCAATACTCATGTTCCAGATGGTAAGGCAGAGGACTTAGAGGCCTACTGTAAGGAATATGATAGGCTAATTGAAGAAAGTGGCGGCATAGATGTGCAGATTTTAGGGATTGGTAGTAATGGCCATATAGCCTTTAACGAGCCGGCTGAAGAACTATCCCTTGGGACCACGGTGGTAAGGTTAAAGGAGTCCACCATTAGGGATAATGCTAGATTTTTCAACTCCATAGAGGAGGTGCCTAAAACTGCCATATCTATGGGGATAGGAAGTATTATGAAGGCTAGGAAGATTATATTACTAGCCAGCGGCAAAAACAAGGCTGAAATAATGGCTAAGCTTTTAAAGAATGATGTAGTTACTACGCAAATACCAGCATCCTTATTGAAATTACATCATGATGTAACCATCATTGTAGATGAGGATGCCTATTCAGAATAGCCATAAGAAGGTGTTAACTATGGAAAAGGAATTTGAAGTTAAGGTACTGGGGATGGATTTAGATGCTTTGGAGAAAAAGCTAATTAAACTAGGGGGAAAACTCATAGCTGAGGAGGAGCAGACCAATATCCTAATCGACTCAAGTCAGAGGCCCATAAAATCCTACCTAGATGCCTACTTAAGGATAAGAAAGACCAAGGATTTGCTAACTAAGGAGGAAAAGACTGTAATAACCTTAAAGAAGAATCTTGGCAAGGACGGAATCAGGGGGAATATGGAAATAAGCACTGAAGTGAAGGATGAGAAGGTTCTTTTGGAAATTTTAAAGGACTTAGGATTTGATAGGGTGGAAGTAGGATATAAAAGGCGTAAGAGCTATGAATTTATGGATGCCAGGTTGGATTTTGACCAGTGGGATGAAAATACCTACCCTTATCCCTATATGGAAATAGAGGTTAGGGATATTAAACATCTAAATAAGATCACAAGTAGCCTGGAAATACCCCAGGAGAATATATCAACTAAATCCATCGTACAACTGAGGAAAGAGTTAAAACTTGTGTAACACATCCCCCCCTACTTGAATAATATGTTAGTAATTCAAGTATAGGGGGGTTTTTATATGTTGTCTGGTTTCTTTGGTGGTAAAGATGATAGCTTATTCTTAATCCTAATCCTCTTATTCCTCTTTGGTGGCTTAGGAGGTAAGGGTAAGCATCATGACAAGGGTGGATTTGATGAGATAATCCTACTTATATTACTCCTATTCCTATTAGGCGAAGATTTTGATCGCTGCTAAAACACAGTTTATACTGTGTTTTTTCAGTATTAAAATCCCTCCATTTACTATATAATATAAATAATAAGTGAATGGAGGGATTGTCTTGCTAGATAAAAGGGTAATAGAAGACGTCTTATATGCAGCCTTATCTAGAGGCGGCGATTTTGCTGAAGTCTTCGTAGAGGACAAGTATAATGGCAGCATGAAGATGGTTGGCGGTATTTTAGAAAGTAGCATTTCTGGTAGGGATTATGGAGTTGGTATAAGGATCTTTGATAAATACAACAGCATATATGCTTATACTAACGACTCCAGCAGGGAAAATCTTATTAAGGTGGCTAAGGAGGCTGCCCAGGCCTTAAAGGAAGGTCAGAGAGATATTAGCTTAAACTTAATGAAGGCAAGTTTTTCAGATTATAACCCTATAAAAATTCTGCCCAGCAGCATTGCAAAGAAGGAAAAGCTAGATTTGATAAAGATGGGTTATGAAGCTGCTAAAGGGTATGATGAGGTAATATCACAGGTTACAGTTAGCTATATGGAGGAAGAGCAGAAGGTCTTAATTGCAAATACTGAAGGGGTCTTAGCTGAGGATACCAGGGTTAGGACCAGGTATGCGGTCCAATCGGTGGCAGCTAAGGATGGGGAAATGCAGGTTGGTCACTATGCTCCAGGGGCTTCCATGGGTTATGAGTTTTACGACAAGGTAGATGTAAGGGAAGTGGCCAGGGAGGCATCCAGAATAGCCAAGGTGGCAGTCCATGCAGACTATTGTCCCAGTGGCAATATGCCGGTAATCATAGATAATGAATTTGGTGGGGTCCTATTCCACGAAGCCTGTGGACATGCCTTAGAGGCGGAATTCGTATCCAAGGAAACCTCAGCCTTTGCTAATAAACTAGGTCAATTAGTAGCCTCTCCCCTAGTTACAGCTATAGACGATGGAACTATTAAAAATGCTTGGGGAACAACAAATATAGATGATGAGGGAACTCCAACCCAAAGGAATGTGTTAATTGAAAATGGAGTCTTAAAAAGCTACTTAATTGACAAGTTAAACGGCCGCAGGATGGGTATGGCCTCTACTGGCTCAGGTCGTAGGCAGTCCTATAAGTTTGCTCCTACTTCTAGGATGAACAACACCTTCATAGCAGCAGGGGATTCAACCCTAGAAGAGATGATTGCTAATACGGAATACGGCCTATATGCTAAAAAGTTAGGTGGGGGTAGCGTAAATCCAGCAACGGGAGATTTCAACTTTGCTGTCTTAGAAGGCTATATCATTCAAAATGGTAAGATCCTAAAGCCTGTAAGGGGGGCTACCCTAATAGGAAATGGAGTTAAGGTGCTGGAGCTTATCGATATGGTAGGAAACAACCTTGAACTAGGTCAGGGTATGTGTGGGGCTTCCAGTGGTAGTGTCCCAGCTAGTGTTGGCCAGCCAAGTATTAGGGTAAAATCTCTAACAGTTGGTGGAAGAAAGGAGAAATAATAATGGACTATAGGAGATTTTTAAATAGGTTAATAGATAGGGCCCAAGGCAGGATGGAAAATTCAGAAGCATTTTTAGTTAAAAATAAAGAATTACAGATAGGTGTCTATAAGGGTGAAATAGCAAAATATAGTATTGCGGAAAGTGGTGGCCTATCCTTAAGGGGAAGCTATGAAGGCAAGATGGGCTACTCCTATACGGAGAAAATTGATGATAGTTCCATAGGTACTTTAGTCCATGATGCCATAGAAAATGGTAGGTATGTGGAAGGTTCCGAGGATGAGGTTATATTTTCAGGTTCCGAAAGCTATGAAGATATAGACCACTATAATGAGGCCTTAAATAGGGTAGAAAATAGTGAAAAAATTGATTTTTTACTGAAACTAGAGAAGGAGGCCTATTCCCTAGATGACAAGGTCTTTGCGGTAAGTGCTTGTGACTATCATGAGTTTGAAGGGGAAAGATATATCTTAAATTCCCTAGGTTTAGACTTAAAGGACAAATTTAATGGAGCCTTTACCTATATTTCTGTAGTAGTTAAGGATGGGGATGATACCAAAACAGGCTTAAGCTATAGGGTCTTTAAAGACTTTTATACCTTAGATTATAGGAAAATGGCTAAGGAAGCGGTAGATAATGCTATCTCCATGCTGGGGGCTAAGGAGGTTAAGTCAGGAAACTATCCAATAGTCTTTGAAAACACTAGCTTTGCCAATTTGCTAGCTGCCTTTAGTCCCATTTTTTCTTCAGACAACGTACAGAAGGGCCTTTCCCTCCTAAAGGGTAAAATAGGGGAGGAAATTGCCGTTCCAATTTTAAATATAGTGGATGATCCCTTCTTAAAGGATGGTTTTGCTTCAAGAAATTTTGATGATGAGGGGACGGCCTCAACCTTCAATAAATTAATCGATAACGGCAAATTAGTTGGCCTTTTATATAACTGGAAGACGGCCAATAAGGAGGGGGTTAAATCCACTGGTAACGCCAGCAGGAGTTATAAGGGCTCCATGGGCATATCCCCATCTAACCTATATGTAGTCAACGGAGATACGGAAATTGAAGACCTCTTATATCTGGCAAATGGTGGCCTATATATAAATAATTTGGAAGGTCTACATTCTGGTTTAAACCCAGTTTCAGGGGACTTTTCCCTATCGGCATCTGGCTTTTTAATAAAGGATGGCCAGCTTCATAGGCCAGTAAATCAAATAACTATAGCAGGAAACCTATATGAGCTATTTAAGGATATATTGGCCATAGGAAATGACTTGAAATTTACCATCCCATCCAATGGCTATATAGGTTCCCCAAGTATATTAATAAAATCCTTGGCAGTGGCCGGGGAATAATCTGTAACCTAATAGAATACCTCCTCATAATATAATATTGATAATATTATGAGGAGGTATTTATATGGGTGAAGACTTAGCTGTTAGGACAGAATCTGAAGGCAGATTTGACCTTTGCGTAGATGACTCCATTTTATTCTTCTTCCTGCTGCTAGCTATAATATTTGAAAGAAGTGAGCACTGCAAAAATAAGGATTCCCTACTATTCTTTTACTTACTACTAGCTATAATATTCTGCAAATAAGTTTGCAAATATGCTTTAGATCCCGTATTTTACGGGATTTTTTCTTTTGTAATGAAGGATTTCGATAAATAGTGTAACACATTTAAATAAATATGCTATAATATATATTGATTTAATTTAAATAGCATGCTACAATAAAAATGGATTTATTAGTTTATAAGTTTTTATTTTTAGGGGGAAATAAAATGACTTTTAAGTATATCAAGTGGTTTGATGAAATAAATAAATATGATATACCGGTCGTAGGGGGTAAAGGTGCTAATTTAGGGGAGTTAACCCAAAAAGGCTTAGATGTACCGCCAGGATTTTGTGTTACTGCCAAGGCCTATATGGATTTCGTATCCTATGCTGAATTAGATGAGATTATCAAGGCCTTGATGTATGGCCTAGATGAGGAAGATTCTAACCTTTTAAGCAATATAAGCAGGGAAATCCAAAACAAGATTATGGAAGGGCCCATTCCTTCAGATTTGGAAGAGGAGATTAGGAAGGCTTACAGGGAATTTAGCCAAAGGATAGGTGTAGAAGATCCTGAGGTGGCCGTTAGGAGTTCAGCCACAGCTGAAGACCTACCAGAGGCTTCTTTTGCAGGCCAGCAGGATACTTACCTCCACATTAAGGGGGAGGAAGAGCTAATCAAGCATATAAAAAGCTGTTGGGCTTCCCTTTGGACTGCCAGGGCCATCTATTACAGGGAAAAGCAAAAGTTTGACCACTTCCATGTTTCACTGGCTGTAGTAGTGCAGAAGATGGTAAACAGCGAAAAATCTGGAGTTATGTTTACGGCCAATCCTATAAATAACAGCATGGAAGAGATGATGATCAATGCATCCTGGGGCCTAGGAGAAGCAGTAGTATCTGGTATAGTAACCCCTGATGAGTATGTGGTAGATAAGAAGTCTAAGGAGATTAAGGACAAATATATCTCCGAAAAGAATAATATGGTGGTTAAGGCTGAAGATGGAATCGGTACAGTGGAAGTAAAGGTTGAAGACCACTTAGGCAAGGAGTATATCAATAGGGAGTGCTTGACTAAGGATGAGCTTAATACCCTTATCGATTACGGCCTAAAGATCGAAGAGATGTATGGAAGCTGCCAAGATATAGAATGGGGCTTCGATGGGGATACTAAAAGGCTTTATATCCTACAATCTAGGCCTATAACTACTATTCAGGGACAAGAAGTGGAAGAGGAAAGCAGGGTGGTGCAGGAATTGAAGGTATTAACTAAGGGTTTACCAGCATCTCCAGGTACAGCCTACGGCAGGGTTAGGAGTATCAAGGATATTACGGAAATAGATAAGGTTCAAGAGGGGGATATATTAGTAACAGGCATGACAAACCCTGATATGGTGCCAGCCATGAGGAAGGCTGTAGCCGTAGTAACGGAAGAGGGTGGAAGGACCTGCCATGCTGCAATAGTCTCCAGGGAGCTTCAAATACCATGTATTGTAGGCGCTAAATCAGCTACAGCAGTCTTAGAAGAGGGAATGGAAATAACGGTAGACGCTACAAGAGGGGTAGTCTATGCTGGTAAGCTAATAGAGGAAGAAGAGGAGATTAAGAAGGAGCAGGATAAGGAAGTAGGCCTAAATCCAGCCTTAATAGAGAAGATCCTAGCCCAATCAGCCCCTATAACTGGAACTAAGATCTATATGAATCTTGGAGAGCCTTCCCTTATTGACAAATACAAGGACCTACCCTTTGATGGTATAGGGTTAATGAGGACGGAATTTATATTTACCAACCTGGTAGGTGCCCATCCTATGTATCTAGTTAAGACTGGGCAGGGACAGTTGCTAATCGATAAGATGAGTGAAGGAGTCATGAAGGTTGCCAGTGCAATATATCCAAGACCATTAGTTGTAAGATTATCCGACTTTAGAACTAATGAGTTTAGGGGCTTAAAGGGTGGAGATGAAGTAGAGCCAGTAGAAGCCAACCCTATGATAGGTTGGAGGGGAGTATCCAGATATATCTCTCCAGAATATGAAGAAGGTTTTAGGCTGGAATGTAGGGCCATTAGGAAGGTAAGGGAAGAATATGGCTTAACCAACGTAATAGTCATGCTGCCCTTTGTAAGGACTATAGAGGAACTAAAGAGGGTAAAAGGTATCATGGCTGAAGAAGGCCTAGTCCAGTCTAAGGACTTTAAGATCTGGATTATGGCTGAGGTACCTGCTGTGGTATTCCAGGCTGAAGAATTTGCCCAACTGGTAGATGGCTTTAGTATCGGTAGTAACGACTTAACTCAGTTGATCATGGGGGCCGATAGGGATTCAGGTATCTTAAACAATATGGGATACTTCGATGAGAGGAATGAAGCAGTTAAGAGGGCTATATCCATAATCATAAAAGCAGCTAAAAAATATGGTAAGACCGTATCCATATGCGGTCAAGGACCGTCACAGTATCCAGAGCTTGCTGAGTTTTTAGTGGAAGAGGGAATAACTAGTATAAGCGTAAATCCAGACACAGTAGCTTATACTAGGAGATTAGTCGCATCGGTGGAACAAAAAATCATTTTAGATAAATTAAGAGGTATTTAGGGATTAATATATAACTGCTACTAATTAGGTAGCAGTTTTTTTATGAAAAGCTTGTAAGAAAGGGTCCCTATAATTTATATTGAATTGTGATTAAAGCTATTATATGATAATTACTAGGAGAATAAAGGAGGGCAGCCATGTTAAAATTAAATAACTTAACCAAATCCTACGGAAGAATAAAAGCAGTAAATAATATTAACCTAGAAGTAAGACCGGGGGAGATATTCGGCTTTTTAGGGCCCAATGGAGCAGGTAAAACTACTACCATTAAGATGATAGTAGGGCTATTAAAGCCTGATGAGGGTATGATTACCCTAGCTGGCATAGATATTTGGCAAGAGCCCTTAAAAGCCAAATCTATGATCAGCTATGTGCCGGATAATCCTGCAGTATATGATAAACTTAAGGGTATAGAATTTCTAAACTTTATAGCCGATATGTATGGTATATCAAAGGAAGAGCGATTAAGGAAGATCGATTATTTTTCAAAGCTATTTAATATTGAGCACGCTTTGGAAAACCTTATCAGCTCCTATTCCCATGGTATGAAGCAGAAGTTAGTCCTAACATCAGCCTTAATCAATGATCCTAAGCTCTTCATCCTAGATGAGCCTATGGTGGGGCTGGATCCTAAATCCTCCTTTAATTTAAAGGAGATAATGAGACAGATGTGTGATGAGGGGAAAATCGTATTCTTTTCAACCCATGTAATGGAAGTGGCAGAAAGATTATGCGATAGGATAGCCATAATCAATAAGGGGCAGATAGTAACAGTTGGTACCATGGAGGAGTTGAGGAGTAGTGCCAAGGATGAGGAAACTTTAGAAAAGATCTTCTTGGAGTTGACTGAGGATGAATAAACTACTGGCTTTAGTTAAGGTGGATTTTAAGAATACATATGGGTTTAATTCCCTTATCCAATCCCTTAAGAATAGAAGGAACATATGGATAACCCTAGTTATGGTGCTGGCCATACTTTCCTTAATCCCCTCCTATTTTATGTTGGTAATGGGACTAGTCAACCTAGCAGATGCCTTCTTCCAAATAGGCCAGGGCTCATACTTTTTACAGATGGGTATTTTCGGTTCCCAGGCCTTAGTCTTTGCACTGGGTATTTTATACGTCCTTAGTAAATATTACTTTGCCAGTGATTTAAATCAGCTGGTACCCCTACCAATAAAGCCATCTTATATCATAGGGTCAAAATTTATCACCCTGATGTTCAGTGAATATTTGACCAGTTTCCCTGTCCTATTACCCTTTATCATCATATATGGCCTTAAGGCTAGTAAGGGGGTAGCCTACTGGGTCTATTCACTTATTGTAATTTTGACCATGCCTATTATCCCCTTAGTATTGGCTTCACTTTTAGTCATGGTCTTTATGAAATATACCAACCTGGGGGATAAGAAGGACCTAATTAGGATAATCAGCTCTATCTTCTTTATAGTATTCATCATCTGGTTACAGCTTACCATACAGCAGTTAGCCATGAAGTCAATAGAACTAGGGGATGCCCTATTTTTGAACCTGGCCAAGGATAGCCTTTATTTAGTTAAAAGGCTAGGTATAGTATTTCCACCTAGTATGTGGGCCACCTTAGCCCTAGCAAATACAAATGTATCAGGCCTCTTGTACCTAGTCCTATTCTTGGGAATATCCTTTGTAAGTATAGGCCTGATGATCTATTTAGCCGAGAGAATCTTCTTCGATGGGCTAATAGGAAATATAGAGGTGGTGGCTAAGGAGAGAAAGGCAAGGGATTTAACTAGGTCAGTAGCAGTTATGAAGCCCTATCTGGCCATTGCTAAGAAGGAGCTTCTTATGCTTGTTAAAACCCCAGTATATCTACTTAATTCCATTGGTGGGGTCATAATAGTTCCCATAATCCTAGTGATGCCTATCCTTATGGGAGATGAGTCCATGGATACTATTACAAGCTTAATCAGCGACTATCCCCATTTTGTGAACCTGATTACCATAGGGATTATCGTAGTTTTGGCCATGGTAAATTCCATAGGTCCAACCACCTTCTCTAGGGAGGGGAAAAATTTATGGATTCAAAGGGTCTTGCCCATAAGGGCTAGGGATCAAGTTCTAGGTAGGGTATTATCTTCTTTAGCTGTACAGCTATTGGGTATATTGGTATTAATATCAGCAATATATATTATAAATAGGATTAAGGCTGCAGATATTTTGATTATTACATCCCTAGGCCTTGTAGGCAGCATACCAATGACCCAGCTGGGCATGGTAGTAGATATAGCTAGGCCTATGTTAGACTGGGATAATCCACAAAGGGCCATGAAGCAGAACTTCAACGTCCTAGTAGCCCTAGGTTTGGGAGCCTTATTTATGATGGGCCTGTTCTTCCTAGTTAAAAATTTAATCTATAAAATAGACCTTATATACATTTACCTAATACTTTTCACTATCTTTATAACCCTAGCCATCATCCTTCAAGGAATACTAGAAAAAATGGTGGAAAGGCAGTTTATGGAGCTAGAATAACTTCAAGACTTAATTAAAATCCCATCTTGAAGTAATAAATAGAGAAAGGAGCAGTTAGATGAAGATTTTAATAAAAAATGTGGATATACTGGCTGTAGATGAAAAGGATAGGGGGGTTTTCAACTCCAATATCTATATTGTTGACGACAAGATTGAGTATATTGGGGATGAAATCGAGAATTTAGAGGTCCACAGGGTAATAGATGGCAAAAATAAACTGGCCATGCCCGGACTTATAAACTCCCATACCCATATAGGTATGTCCCTACTTAGGAACTATGCAGATGATTTATCCTTACACGTATGGTTAACGGAAAAAATCTGGCCTACAGAGGATAAGATGAATGCTGAGGACATCTATTGGGGATCCCTCCTTAGTATAGTTGAAATGATTAAATCCGGTACTACTGCCTTCTGCGACATGTATATGTTTATGGATGAGGTAGCTAAGGGGATTGAGGAGTCAGGTATTAGGGGAGTCCTTACTAGGGGTATGACTGAAGGAGAAGATTCAGAAGCCAAACTTAATGAAACTAGAGAGCTTTATAATAATTGGCAGGGTAAGGCAGATGGAAGAATAAAAGTAATGATTGCTCCCCATGCTATATATACGACTAGCAAGGATTTCCTTTTAAAATGTATAGATTTGGCAAGGGAGCTTAATACTGGACTTCATATCCATATTTCTGAAACTAAAAAGGAGATTGAAGACAGCCTACAAGCTTACGGTAAATCTCCTGTTAAATACCTAGAGGAGATTGGCTTCTTTAACATCCATACCATAGGAGCCCACTGCGTCCATTTAGATGATGAGGATATAGAAATACTGGCTAAGTACAATGTATATCCAGTAAATAATCCAACTAGCAATTTAAAGTTGGCTTCAGGTTTTGCACCTATAGATAAGATGCTTAAAAAGGGTATTACTGTCGCCTTGGGAACCGATGGACCTTCAAGCAATAACAATCTAGATATGTTTGAAGAGATAAACTTAGCTTCTATTATCAATAAGGGAATAAATTTAGACCCCCTTTCTGTATCAGCCCTAGAGGCCATCAAGATGGCTACTATTAATGGGGCTAAGGCTCTGGATTGGGGCGAGGAAATCGGGTCCCTTGAAGTTGGTAAAAAAGCTGATATAATTTTACTTGATATCGATAAGCCACATTTTTATCCAAGACATAACTTAATATCAGCCATAAGCTATACAGCCCACGGATCTGACGTAGACACAGTAATCGTGGATGGTAAAATAATAATGGAGAAGAGGGAGCTTAAGACCTTAGATGAGGAATTGATCAAATTTATGGCTGAAAAACGCGCTAAGGATCTTATAAGGAGATAAAAATACAATAGAAAAGGAGACTTGAAATGAGTATTGAGCAAAAGACTATTAATACCATTAGGGTTTTATCTGCAGAGATGATAGAAAAGGCTAATTCAGGCCATCCAGGTTTACCACTGGGTGCAGCCCCTATGGCCTTTACGCTATGGGGTAGGTCCATGAACCACAATCCTAAAAATCCAAAATGGATAAATAGGGATAGGTTCATCCTGTCAGCAGGCCATGGATCAGCACTTCTATATTCCCTATTACACCTATTCGATTATGGTCTAACAACGGAAGATATAAAGAACTTCAGACAGCTAGATAGCAAAACTCCAGGCCATCCTGAATACGGCCATACGGTAGGTGTTGAGGTAACTACTGGACCCTTAGGACAGGGTATGGCAAATGCCGTTGGTATGGCCATGGCTGAAGCCCACCTAGCTGCTAGATTTAATAAGGATGGTTACAATATTATAGACCATTACACTTATGTCCTAGCAGGGGACGGCTGCATGATGGAGGGTATAGGCTATGAAGCAGCTTCATTAGCTGGGTCTCTAGGTTTAGGTAAGCTGATAGTCCTTTACGATTCAAACTCCATTACCATAGAGGGTAGCACTGACCTAGCCTTCCATGAGGATGTATGTAAGAGATTCCAGGCCATGGGATGGGAGACCCTAGAAGTAGAAGATGGTAACGATATAGAGGACATCTATGAAAAAATCGAAGAGGCCAAGAAGAACCTATCCCAGCCAACACTTATAAAGGTTACAACAGAAATAGGGTATGGTGCCCCAGGTAAACAAGGAAAGGCCTCTGCCCATGGTGAGCCACTGGGAGAAGAAGAGTTAAAGGCTATGAAGGAAGCCTTCAACTGGACAGAGGAGCCTTTTGTAGTACCTGAAGATGTAAAGGAATTTATGGCTCAGCTTATCAAGAAGGGTATAGAAGCCAATGAAGAATGGAATAGGATGTATGAGGAATATAAGGAAAAATATCCTGAGTTGGCTAAGGAATTAGAAGACTGGTTGGAGCTAAAACTGCCAATGGATTATTTAGAATCAGATGAATTTTGGTCCTTTGAAAAGGATATGTCTACTAGGGAGGCATCAGGTACTGTAATCAATAGGATAGCTGAAAAATTACCAAACCTAATCGGAGGATCAGCAGACTTAGCTCCATCTAACAAGACCTATATGAAGTCTAGGGAAGACTTCTCCAAGGAAAACTATGGTGGTTCCAACATTAGATTTGGAGTTAGGGAGCATGCCATGGCAGGGGTAGTTAACGGTATGTTTTTACATGGAGGGTTAAGGGCGTATTGTGGAACCTTCTTCGTCTTTAGCGATTATATGAAGCATTCCATGAGGTTGGCTTCGCTGATGAACCTACCAGCTATCTATGTTTTAACCCATGATAGTATAGGAGTTGGAGAAGATGGTCCAACCCATCAGCCAATAGAACAACTAGCCATGTTTAGGTCTATGCCTAATTTCGTAGTCTTCAGACCAGCAGACGCCAGGGAGACTGCAGCAGCCTGGTATACTGCCTTAACTAGAAAGACAGGACCTACAGGCTTAGTCCTTACAAGGCAAAACCTACCCCTTCTTGAGGGAACGGGTAAGGATGCCCTAAAGGGTGCCTATATCCTTAAGAAGGAAAAGAAAGACCTAGATTTAATCCTTCTAGCAACTGGTTCAGAAGTACATCTTGTTTTAGAAGCAGCCAAGGTCTTAGAAGAAAAGGGTATAGGAGTTAGGGTAGTAAGTATGCCATCTTGGGAGATATTTGAAGAACAATCCCATGAATATAAGGAAGAGGTATTACCAAGCAAGGTAGAAAAGAGACTTGCTGTGGAAGCTGCCGCATCCCTAGGCTGGCATAAGTATGTAGGCCTTAAGGGCAAGGTTATAGCTATGGAAAGCTTCGGAGCATCAGGACCTGGTAACCAATTATTTGAAAAATTCGGCTTTACAGTGGATAACATAGTAGAAAAAGCTTTAGAGCTTGTGGAGTAGTAAAAATATAGGCTGATTAGATTGATAGAATTAATGGGTAAAACAGGGAGGATTTCCAATAGGGATTTCCTCTCTTTTTTGTCGTCCACCTCCAATAGTGCAAAAATCACTGGGGGCCGACGATAAAAGAAATTGGTAAATTTCAATAGTATAAGAATTTGGTTGAAATATACAGACAATTCTGTTAAAATTTAAAGTAAGTAATAATGCCAATTTCACGGGTTTATAGACTACCTATAAGGTATTGAAACGCCAGTGCTGCAATTGGTCTGCAGCCGCATGAGTGTTTATAGACTACCTATAAGGTATTGAAACATATTGGACCTTGCAAAATATGAGAGAGACTTCGATGTTTATAGACTACCTATAAGGTATTGAAACTAAGACTTAAAGACAACTTCACAGATACAATTCAAAGTTTATAGACTACCTATAAGGTATTGAAACTTTCCCATCTCTATAGATAAATCTATGGGTTATACCGGTTTATAGACTACCTATAAGGTATTGAAACATTCTAGCTGTAGGTCCTTCTTCTGCAGCTATGCTACGTTTATAGACTACCTATAAGGTATTGAAACAAAAATCATTGGAACGGTGGCACTTCGAAGGTATGGAAGGTTTATAGACTACCTATAAGGTATT
>ERZ773359.1845-NODE-1845-length-28212-cov-664.583656_pt1 | contig 28212 bp, 20 predicted proteins | sample MGYA00374955_ERZ773359 | MGnify/ENA primary metagenome ERZ773359 (study PRJEB29098, sample SAMN04486028) | biogas fermenter metagenome | study: EMG produced TPA metagenomics assembly of the Biogas fermentation microbial communities from Germany - Plant 4 DNA1...
CTTCAGTTTGTTGGTAGTTTTGAAGCTAGTTTTTCATAAACTTTTTACAGTACCTGTACAAGTTAATAATTATTTTACAATAATATTATTAAAAATGAAAGGGAAAAGAAGAAAAAATATCAATTTAATATTTTTTATATGATATTTTTTTGAAAAAATGATGTATGTTAAATTTAAGTAGGAAAAATAGGGGAATTATTAATTGTATATTCGCTTATATTGAGGTGGCAAGTTTGGGGGTAGCGAATTTTTGCTATGAGGCTGTGTTTTAGAAACGTGTTTATGGAGTATATATGATGGGTAAACATATATTGCTCTGTTTTAAGAAAGTGTTTATAGGTCCGATAATGCTGTGTTTTAAATAAATGTTGATAGATACCTATGACGCTGTGTTTTAAGAAAATGTTGATAGGTATGACAAAGGACAAGCTATAACCTTAATGTTTGTCCAACAACACGATTCTAAAACAGAGCAATATGGTGTAAGGAGCAAAGACAACACTAGGGTACTAGATAAAAATTTACAGGATAGTATAAATAATGACAAAAAATAATTTAATTTTCTTGTCTTGTAGTCGTATCTGCTATCTTTTCTGGAAATAGATCAAAGAACTAATTAAAGAAAAAAAGGGGAGCTGTTGCACAATAACTAATTTGCTAGTTGTGCAACAGCTCATTTTACAAATTTGCATACATGAAAATTAATGCTTAAGAATTTAAAAAAGAATTATTTATTTGCTACAATTTTATAATAAGTTTTAGCAGTGACAGTATATACCGCTGCGTAAAAAATAGCAAAAATCAAAATGGTTAAGGCGGTGCACACTGCAAATAGAGGGATGTTGCTTAGATTGAAAACAGAAAGCAATTTGGTGATTACCTTAAAGGCAAAGGCTATATGGATTACCGCTGCCACAAGGGGTAGGAAAAATACTGTTAATACTTGACTGCTTATAGTTTTCTTAACCTCGTCAGAGCTCATGCCTACCTTTTGGAGAATTTCAAACCGTTCTTTGTCGTCATAACCTTCAGCTATCTGTTTATAGTAAATAATCAGTACGGTGGCCATGATAAATACAAGGCCTAGGAATATGCCAAGGAAGAAAAGGACTCCGTAAACAGCAAAGAAGCTTTCTCTTTCAACTTCCCTTCCTTCCATGCTAAAGTCTAGATTTAGTGCTTTTAAAGCATATTGGATGGAGAAGGTTAGCTTAATTTGAGTATCTCTATCTGCCTCTAGGTTAAAACCATAGTAATAGGAAAGACCTTCCATAGTTTTATCTGTTCCTTTAAGGGCTTTAAACACTTCTTGGATGGTATCAACATTGTCAACAACAACGTAATATGTGTTGCTAATTAGGGAAGACATTATGCCTTCAGTTTCTAATGAGGATATGCGCTTCTTAATTGAAAATTTATAACCATTGAAGTCTAAAGTATCTCCAGGAATATTTCCACGGAAGGTATACAGTAGAGCTTCATTGCTGGATAAGTGCTCGGATTTATTCTCCATACTGTTATAATCCTCAAGAATAATGAAGGTTACTAATGAAAAATTATTAAATTGATAAGCTTGTAGGTTCTGTGCAGATGTAAAGGCTTCTTCATTTTGTAATAGGTTAAGGGTCATAAGCCTATAATTAATAGTATCTTTTTCTGTAACCTTGGCTTTCTTTAATTCTTCCTTTATTACTGAATTTACCTTATGAACCTGATCGTCGGATATATTTTTTATGTTGATGGCTATTTCCTTTGGGTATCGAGTTTTTAAGGCCTCATCCACTCCTACGTATAAGGAAACGGTGGTGGATATTAGGAAAATTACGGTGGTAGCTAGGATACATATATTGGCCAAGCCTACAGCATTTTGCTTCATGCGATATATCATACTGGAAACGGAGATAAAGTGGCTTGGCTTGTAATAATAGGCCTTGTTTCTACGCATCATTTTCAGTGCTGCTATGCTACCAGCAGTGAAGAGGCAGTAGGTGCCTATGATTACTAATAGCACTGCTAGGAAAAAGATATTAACAGCAATCAAAGGTGATTCTGTTGTTAAGGCTAAATAGTAGCCTATGCCAAGGGATATTAATCCTATGATTGCTAATAGCCACTTAGTTTTTGGTTCCTTTTCTCCAACCCTTCCACCAGTTAGTAATTCAATGGGCTTGGAGCAGTATACCTGAAACAGGTTATATAAAAGGTTGAAGGTAAAAATACCTGTGAATAGGATAAAGGTAAAAATAAGAGCGGCCTTAGGTATTTCAAAGCCAAAGGTAACCTTGAAAGATAGAATTTTAAAAAGTAGCAAGATAGTAAGCTTGCTAAAGATTATTCCAAATAAAATACCTGCCACTATGCTAATTAAATAAATAAAAAAGGTTTCTAGGAATATAATTCTAGCTATATGTCTTTTTTCCATGCCTAGAATGTTGAAAAGACCAAATTCCTTTTTACGTCTTTTTATTAAAAAGCTATTTGTATAAAAGAGAAATATTATGGAAAATAGGGCCACTACACCAGTACCAAAGGAAAACATGTTTCTAAAGGTTTGATGGTAGCCGATTTGACCAATATCCTTGGTTACTGCACAAAAGTGTATATTATAATACATGACAATAGTACCAATACAAGCAAATATATAAGGTATATAGGATTTTCCATTCTTTTTAATATTGGTTAAGGCCAACCTAGAATAAAAAAAGCTACTCATTTCTAACACCACCTGTAGCAATCATGGTAAGTGTATCTGAAATTTTCTGATACATTTCTTCATTTGATAGGTTCCCCCTGTAAAGCTGATGGAACACTTCCCCATCCTTTATAAATAAAACTCTCTTTGCATTGCTGGCGGCCTTTGTGCTATGGGTAACCATAAGAATTGTCTGTCCATCCTCATTAATTTCGCTAAATAATTTTAAAAGATCCTCTGAAGCACGAGAATCCAAAGCTCCAGTTGGTTCATCTGCTAAGATTAGCTGAGGCTTGGTAATTAAAGCTCGGGCCGCGGCAGTTCTTTGCTTTTGCCCACCAGAAACCTCATAGGGATACTTAGCTAAAATATCGGTAATTCTAAGCTTTTTTGCTATAGGAATTAATCGGTCATTCATTTCCTTATAGGACTTGCCTGATAGAACTAAAGGTAAAAAGATGTTATCCTGAATAGAAAAGGTGTCTAGCAAATTAAAATCCTGAAAAACGAAGCCTAGGTTTTCTCTCCTAAAGGCTGATATTTCCTTTTCCTTTATAGATACAATACTCCTGCCGTTGAGAAGAACCTCTCCATCTGTTGGTCTATCCAAAGCTGCCAGAATATTAAGCAGGGTGGTTTTACCAGAGCCAGACTCGCCCATTATAGCTACATATTCACCTTTCTCTACCGTAAAGGTAACCTTGCTAAGGGCCTGTACCGTATTACCGCCGAATCTTGTGGTATAAACTTTTTTTAGATTATTAACTTCTAAAAGTACCATATCATTTCCTCCCATATTTTAATTTAGCTTCATTATAGCAAAAGGAGAAAATGCTCTGCCTTAACTTAGACTTACATTTTCTCAACTAACCTTGCATTTTTGTAAGGTTCCTATTATTCCGTTGTCATATTCAGCGGTAAAGGGGGAATTTGCCCATTGAAGCTACTATTCTATTGTCATCTCCATCACATCCAACCCAATCTTCACCTTAGTACCCTTACCTACCACCGATTCAATTTCAATGGTATGAGATAATTTATTCAATATACGGCGGCATAGATACAAGCCGATACCAGTGGACTTTTTATTCAAACGACCATTATAGCCGGTAAAGCCCTTTTCAAATACCCGAGGCAAATCCTCTTTCTCAATACCTATGCCTGTATCTTCGATAACCAGGGTGCAGGGCTTCTCAGGATCCATATAAATTGATACCTCACCAGTATTGGTATATTTTAATGCATTAGATAATATCTGCTCCAAAACAAAAACCAGCCACTTTTCATCTGTCAAAACCCAACGATTTAAATTAATATAATAAAGCTTAATTCTTTTTCGTATAAAGGATTTGGAATATTTCCTAACAGCCTGCTTTACCAAATCATCCAAGGATAATTTCCTTATAACCAAATCTGAGCTCATGTCCTCTAAACGCAAATATTGGAGCACCATTTCCACATACTGCTCAATCTTAAAAAGCTGGTCTAAGAGCTCACTGTTCATCTCTGATTTTTCACTCTGCAATAATAGTCTCATAGCTGCTATAGGGGTTTTTATCTGATGGGCCCAAACAGTGTAATACTCCATCATGTCATTATAAGCCTGATCCTTTTCTTTAATAATATCTAATCGTGCCTTATCAAGTACCTTAATTAATTCCTGATAATCTTCTTCCACTAAATAATCTGAAGAGGGAAATTCTATATTAGAAAAAATAATATTATCTCTCAATCTACTAAGCAGCTTATGTTTTCTATAGAAGTCTACAAAGTCTTTGATTCCCACCAGTAGCAGGAAGGTAACACAAAGGAAAGTAGCATATACAAAGGGCTCTAAGGGAAGTGAATACAATATAAAAATAAGGAGAAAAATGCAAAAGGAAACTGCCCAAATAACTATGGAAGTTCTACGACCTTTTACAAAGGAAGCAAAAAGCTTAAGAAACTTTCCCATATCAATTTACCATATAGCCCAGGCCCTTTTTAGTGATAATAAAATCCTTAAGGCCATATTCTGCTAGTTTCTTTCTAAGACGGGTAATATTCACCGTCAAAGTATTATCATCAATAAAATTATCACTTTCCCATAGCCTTTGCATAATATCCTCTCGTGAAACTACCTTTCCCACATTCTCCATAAGTATCTGTAAAATCTTATAATCATTTTTTGTAAGCTCAATTTTATTATTCTTATAGGTCAGAGTTGTATCACTAAGGTTTAGCACTACGCCTCTATGCTCTATAACATTAACCTGCCCCTGAAAGGAATAAGTACGTCTAAGCATAGCACCCACCTTTGCAGTAAGCACATTTAAATCAAAGGGCTTGACGATAAAATCATCACCGCCCATATTCATTGCCATAACAATATTCATATTATCCTGGGCAGAGGAAATAAACATCACTGGTACCTTAGAAATTTTCCTAATTTCGCTGCACCAATGAAAACCGTTAAAAAAGGGCAACACTATATCCAGAAGAACAAGTTGTGGATTAAAATCTATAAACTGCTGGAGAATATTTTTAAAATCTGTCACATAATAGACTTCGTAATCCCATTTCTTAAGATGCTCCGCCACAACCTTTGCAATAGTAATATCATCCTCGATAATCATAATTTTATACATAAAATACCTCCAGTAAGGCAAATCTCATGCTAATATTATATATAAAAAATCCCAATAAATCGAGAGAAGTATTAGTTAACTGGCGGTGAACGGGCAGGCGAGGGGGAGGATACGGTCTTTGTTAGCTATGAGGCTGTGTTTTAAGAAAGTGTTTATGGCTGTTTGGCGGTGGTGGACAAGTAAGAGCGAGGATATGCCCTTTGCTGGCTATGTAGCTGTGTTTTAGAAAAGTGTTTATGGCTGTCTGGTGGTGGGGGACAAGTGATAGCGAGGATATGCTCTTTGTTAGCCATGTGGCTGTGTTTTAGAAAAGTGTTTATGACTAACTGGCATCAGGTGGACAAGCATGAGGAACACTAAGCCCTTTATTAACTATATAGCTGTGTTTTAAAAATGTGTTTATTAGCCTTAGAAGATAAGAGACAAGCTACACCGGCATAAAAATCGAACATATATAGGTCAACACCTTTTTAAAACAAAGCAACATACTGCAAAATTTAATATGCAGATAGATGCTATTGCTATATTATTAGAAGGTGCTATCATCTTATCAACAGTCTTGATGTGACAACATTGAAACCAATTATACGAAACCATGTCTTATGAGCTGCTATGTTAACGTATGCCGCTACATTGTCATGGTATCCTATGTACATAAGCCTTACTATACTAACACAGGGACCATGCGCTGCTATGGCAGACTGGTGATAATTTCTTGGAAAAGTCTTATGAAAGGTCTATAATAAAATCTATAGAAATAGCTTAAAGTAATTGTATTGATATAAAGATATTAGCTTTAGTAGCAACGGGGAGGTTGTACCATGGATAGAGAAAGAATGTTAAGGCAGATGGAGTTTATTATAGAAATTGATAAGTTAAAGCAGATTTATAGGCAAAATGTGGTCATAGGAACTAAAAGAAATGAGAATGATGCAGAGCATTCCTGGCATTTGGCTATTATGGCTATGGTCCTTTCAGAATATGCCGAGGATAAGGAATTGGATCTTTTACGTGTTATAAAAATGCTCATTGTTCATGATTTGGTGGAGATAGATGCTGGGGACACCTTCTGCTATGATGAAAAGGCCAAGGAAGATAAATGGCAGCGGGAGGAGAGGGCAGCGCAAAGGCTGTTTAATATTTTGCCTACGGATCAGGCAGAGGAAATTATGGCTCTTTGGAAGGAGTTTGAGGAAAGAGAAACGGCGGAGGCACGATTTGCAGCCTGCATGGATAGATTGCAGCCCTTATTGCTTAATTACAATACCCAGGGGCATACATGGCAAAGAAATGAGGTAACCAGTGATAAGGTGTTAAAGCGAAATGAGGTGTTAAGGGATGCAGCACCTGAGCTTTGGGAATATGCTAAGGAAATAATTGAGGATGCTGTTCGAAAGGGGATATTAAAAAAGTAGGTACCGTTTAATAAACAGTACCTACTTTTTAAATGTTAGTATATTATTTGATTCGAGCTTTGTTGATGTTAAACTTAAGAAGTCTTGTGAGAAAATCATCATTGTCAGAGGATACACTTGAACGTTTCTCTTGTAGCTTGCGCTCTATGTATTCTGAAGAAGCTTCTGGGTTCTCTTTGATAAACTCTTCAATGTAGGGTAGGGCGTCCACTGACAAATCAGTGAGGTAAACTAGGTCAATTTTATTCTTTTCCTTGTATAAAGCTATATTTCGTTTTGCAATGAAAGCATCTACATTTATTATATTTAAGAATGTATAGAAAACTAGGGTCATTACAACTATAGCTTTGGGTAGGTTGAGGACTTTGTACCAGATGCTTACCATTGAAATCATAATTAAAATTAATAGTAGAACCATAAATAGATGGACATATACTCTTAAGTAGGTGTAGCCATAGCTCTTTTCATATAGGCTCATTTTATAATGGGCTGAATAGAGCATGTTTAGTGTGAATATGGCTAGTAGAGTATATAAAACCTTGCAGAAGGAGCTTAATTTCTCAGAGCAGGGCTTGGTGTGATTAATTCCAATTATTATAATTGTGAAGTTTATTAATGTTACTGCCACAAGCTCGAAGAAGCCTCGTCTTGCATATTCTGCATAGGTGAAATCAACGGGCAAGGTGCCATCACCGTATAAATAAGAAAATTGGATGATGCTAAAGAATAAGTATATTATATTAAGTGCTGTCACTGGAATTGACATAGTAATGGGATCGATTTTTGAGCTTAAAGATGAAGTCTGTTCTAGCTCTGTTTTCTCGGAAATCCCCCAGAAGAATGTAAAGAAGTATACGGATGCAACAAAAATTACAAATATGTGAGAGAGAATATTAACAATGCTTTGATTGTTAAATATATTAATAGTTTGGAAAAATTCACTTGCGTAATAGTTGAATACTTCATCCGCAGAGGAAAGGAAAATTAATATTACTAAGACTAATGGTATAGATATTAAGATTCCCGTTAATACTTGAGGTTTTATTTGAATTTTCTTATTCTCCTTTGATGAAAATCTTTCCTTTATAACTTTAAAGGGTGTGGAAATATTATTTAAGGTATGTTCAAATATGTGGACAAGCATTAAACCTATAAATTTTGGCTTATAGTATTCTACTTTTTCATACCACAGAGCTAAAATGGTACCAATCACTAATGTAGGTAAGGCTATAAGGTTAAGGCAATATATTGGCTCGCTGTTATATATGCTACTGCGGATTGCTATAATAACTAAGGGGATAAGTAATAGTAGTCTTTTGTTATTCTTAAGTTTCAGCTTATCACTTAGCATTATATAAAATAAGGCCACAAAGCAAAGGGTGAAAATAGTAAGCCCAAGTCCCTGTAGGCCAGCGTATAAAACTCTATCAAAAATAAAACCAACAATTAATACCGCAAAAAATGAACTTAATTTTTCCCTATTTTCCACTTTATTTTACCCCCAAAATCTCATAATTCAAACCCTACTTAATCTTTTCTATACTCTAAAATATCGCCGGGCTGACAGTCCAGCTCACGACAAATAGCTTCTAAGGTGCTGAAGCGGATAGCCTTTGCCTTCCCTGTTTTTAATATCGATAAGTTTGCGTTTGTTATGCCTACTCGGTTTGCCAACTCCATCAAGGATATCTTTCTCTTGGCCATCATAACGTCTAAGTTAACTATTATTGCCATGACTTTGCACCTCCCTGAAATACATTGCAGTAAAGACTCTAAATTGTCAAATCATTATCTTCCTTGTATTCAATAGCCTGTTTAAATACCTGGGATAGTATCAATATAAAACAGCCAGTGAAGAAGAAAATAAGAAACTCAATGTCCGTATGAATACCTTTAGCATCGATAACAATAAATTTAAAATCATTAAATTGCTGATTGATAAAAAAGTTTATAATATAGCAAACTGTAATGGTAAAGCAGCTGATGGCTATGTTTTTTAATCTAGTAACATTCTTTAAAATAAAGGGATTGCTTTCGATTAATGAAGCCACAATATTTCTAAGGTTAATAAGGATAGCCATTAATGAACTTCCCCCTAAGATGTAAAGGATAGCTGTAATTACAGTGGTGGCATTAAGGTTATCCAGCACCGGTTCATGCCCAGAAGTGATGCTAAGTACGAAAGCACCTATAAACACCAGTGGCGCTACTATAATGAGAATATCCATAATAACCTTAAGAAAAGATGCAAGGGATCTCTTACCATAAAATTTCATAGATTGTCACACTCCGATTACAAATTTAGGGAATTTTGAATTTTTACTAGTATAATATCATATGCATTATTATAAGTCAATATTAATTTATCGATAAACAGAAAAATATATATGAATAATGGAATTGATAGGCTTTAGCCAGGTCCTTATAATAGCTTTCATTTTTGTAGAAATATTGATATACTATAAGTGTTGCTTAAATTAAATATTAACAAGTTAGAAGTCCGTGGAATGATATAAAGAAGAAGGAAGGTGTCTGTAGCATTATGAGTGAGAAAATAGATATTAGTAGGTTAGATATTCAGGCCTTAAATTCAGAACTTACCGATGACCTAATAGTGGATTTAAAGACACCGGTAAAGGATAGAAGAGAGTTTAAATATAATTCTTACGTTATTTCCATACCAAGGTACTTTTATAGATTTGTAGGTATTAAGACAAATGAAGAAAATTATTATGATTTTTTATATAGACTAGATAGAGAATTTAAGAATTTAACAAGGGCCTATTTGAAGTTTAATCAAGGCTTAGATAGAAATATATCCCTAAATAATCAAAATAAGCTTAATGATATATGGAAAAAAATAAACCATGAAGCAGGTATAAATACCTCATTAATAATTAGCGACCTAGATAGTAACGGACTTATTCCTTCCATATCAAACCCAGCCCTTACCCTGCAAATTAAGAATTATTTCAAGTTTATGCTGGATTATTATATTAATACTAAAAGTAGCTTGAATCTTGAAGAGTTTAAACTGATATTAAATTACGGTGTTCACTGGCTAAATCTATACAGCAAAACCCTTTTTGATAGCTTTGATTATTTAAATATAAATCCAAAAATTCTGTATTATGGGGATATAACCACAGAGGAATCCTTTTTTCTAATATTCTTATCCATGGTAGGTTGTGATATATTATATTTTAATCCTAGAGCTGCAGGTAACTTAAGTGAAGCAGATAAGTTTCATGCTTTTTCTAGAGAGGTAATATATTTAAACCGTGGAGATATTAAAAGCCAGCCCTGGGAGCCCAAGGATAGAAAAAGAACCACCGCCTACAGTGCTAGAGAAGAGTTGAATAAAACCCTCTTTGAGGAAGGTGGAGCCTTCTATAGACCTTGGCAGCTGGCGGATTATAATATTCAAGCTGTCACCTTAAAAACCACCTACGAGGAAATAAACCTCTGGGGCAAGGAAAAGGCCTTAGTTAGAGACGGCTGGAAGGTAGAAAATAAAACGGTCTATATACCAAATATTTTTGCAAAAATCAGTGGAACCCACGCAGATTTAGATAAGTATTGGCAGGAAGTGAATGAAATAATTGGACAGGAAAATACTTTATTTGTAAATAAGCTTCCAATTATTGATGTTGTACCATTAGAATACGGAAAGCTCCAACAGGTATATCCAGCTCAAAGCAGAGAAGGCTTTAATACCAGCAAAATGCTAGAGGCCTCCTGGTGGAAGTACAAGGAACTAAGGGTAGGCCTACAAAAAGCTATGGCAGAAAAAATTAAGCAGGTAACCCTAAACCCAATTATATACAATGTAGATAATCAGCCAACTAGGGATTTTCAAGTAGATATTTTTTCTGTACTAATTAACTTAAATACTTCTATTTTACAGCTCCTTCAAAAGTTTGATTACCCAGAAGAGGTACCTAAGATAGTAATCTATAACAATGAGAAAAACGGAAATGTGTCCTATGAGGACTGCATAATGCTTTCTTTTTTAAATGCTATGGGTGTTGATATAATAATATATAATCCCTCTGGTTATACTGACATAGAAAGATATATATATTCAGATATGTATGATTTACACCATTTAGAAGAGGTATCCTTTAATTTAGATTTTAAGAAAATTAGTACTAAGAAAAAGGGATTCTTTAAAAATCTCTTTAAAAGGTAAAAGAAGTGACATATGTTGACATCTTTGTCTAATAAATATTATATTTATAATAGAGAATTATTTTGATTATAGGAGTGGAGAAATATGGCCAATACAGAAATCCTTCAAGTACCAGAAGATAATACAGAAGAAAGGGCGCTATCTATTAAAGAACAGTTGAAAAGATCACCAGAAGTACTTCAAATTGCAGCGTCAATCAATGTAAGTGATGCAAATGCTATCCTTGAATATGGTAATCAGCCTGCTGAGGAAATTTCAAAGTTTGCAGATCAAATTCTTAGAACCATGAAAACTGAAACTGTAGAAAATTCTGGAGTTATGATTAAAGAACTTACATCCATAATGAAGAAGTTCGATAAGCAGGACTTTGAAGATAAGCCAGAAGGCTTCTTTGGAAAGCTATTTAACAAGCCTGCAAAAGCAGTAGAAAAGATTATGGGTAAGTATAAGACCATAGGTTCAGAAATAGATAAGATATACACTGAGTTAGGAAAATACAAGTCTGATTTAAATGATGCTAACGTAATGTTGGACAATATGTATGAGAAAAACTTTGAATATTACAAGGAACTAGAAAAGTACATTGTAGCAGGAAATCTTTTGATAGAAAAGCTGGAAAACGAAGAACTACCAGCCCTAGAAGCAAAGGCTGCCAGCAGCGGAGACCAAATGGACTACATGCAGCTAGAAAATATGAAAACTTCTTTAGAAATGATGAAGCAGAGAGTTTATGACCTAGAAACAGCAAAAATGGTTGCCTTACAAACTGCTCCGCAAATCAGAATGATACAAAGAGGTAACTACAAGCTAGTTTCAAAAATTCACTCAGCCTTCATAATAACTATACCAGTGTTTAAAAATGGTATAGTTCAAGCAGTAGCCCTAAAGAGACAAAAGATAGTATCAGACTCCTTAACTGAGCTAGATAGAACCACCAACGAATTACTTATCAAAAATGCTGAAAACATAAAGCAACAAAGCATAGATATAGCTAAGCTATCAGGCAGTCCAAGCGTTCGAATCGAAACCTTAGAAAAGACATGGAACACTATCATGGAAGGTATCGAGGAAACCAAGAGAATAGAAGAAGAAAACAAGAGAATCCGCGAGGAAAGCATTGCAAAGCTGGATGATATGACAGAAAAATTAAAAACTAAGTCTCTAAATCCTGGTAGTAATTAATTTGTGAAAATATAGTAATAGCAATCGGTGACCTTAGGCACCTTGGCTGATACCGCTATAAAATTAGCTGGCAGCCAAGGTGCCTATATATGTTTATGGCACCATATTGCTGTGTTTTAGGAACGTGTTTATGGGCAGGGTGTATAGGAACAGTGGCTGCAAAATTGCAAACAAGCCTAGGTGTGGCAGTATAGGCATAATGCTGTGTTTTAGAAATGTGGTTATGGACAAGGTATACAGGAACAGTGGTTGCAAAAGTGCAAACAAGCCTGGGTGTGGCAGCATAGGCATAACGCTGTGTTTTAGAAATGTGTTTATGTACAAGGGTTACACGAAATAGTGACCGTAAAATTACAAGCAAGCAGGTAAGTAATGTATAGACAAGTTGCTGTGTTTTACAAAGGTGTTTATGGACAAATGTACACCGAAGAAATGTTCGTCAACACTTTTTTAAAACAAAGCAACATAGCAAAAAATACATATATACCAACAAGTGCATACAAAAATAAGGTAAAGAACCAATATATTACCATGTACAAGCGTCAACGAATAAATAAAAAAGGAGAGCCAACATAAAGTCGGATCTCCTAAATATCTATTCATCCTCACTTAAGTCCTTAAAGCCGAAATCAAAATCATCCTCGTCGTACATAGCATACTCACTGCTATCAAAATCCATGATATAGCACTGGTCACAGACTGGATGCATATAATTCCAGGGCAAGGGCTTTCCACAAATTCGGCAACGTTTCTTAAATCGTACAATCCTTTCACGAAGATGTTCATCGATAAGCTTAGCCACACGGCTTCGTTCTTCCTTTACCCACCTTTCATCCATATCCATATTAAAGGCTTTGGAGAAGGAGTAGTAAAGGTCTATTTTTCTGTAATAAATTTCTAGGCTTAACAGCTCATCCTCAGGAAAGGAGGGCTTGAATAAAGTAGAAGTTTCATCGCCTGTGGCTATAAGGCGAACATAATCCTTCCATAGGTTAAGAATTGGGCTCTCACTTTCGTCGAAGGGAATTGTGATGCATCTGAAAAGCTCCTCTTCAGTTAATTTCTTAAAAACTCCCATTTGTTTGGTGATATTAATAAGATTAATTAATCTATCTATATTAATCTTTTCGTAGAACTCCTCTATAGGATCCAAAGAAGCCCAAACCTTTAGCTTTGCCTCCAGCTCACCAGCCACCTTTAGTATATCCTCGGTGGGGGCTAGGTAAGCCTTACTAATGGGCTCCTCGTAGCAGGTTAGAGAATGCTTCAATCGTTTTTTCATTTCTGGAAAAATAGTGTTTACAAAGCCTTCTTCATATATTCCCTTTCTACCAGCACGACCAGCAATTTGCTTAATTTCAGCTGAGTAGAGAGGGCGTTCCTTTATGCCATCAAATTTGCTTTTTTCCAAGAAAACTACTCTTTTTATTGGGAGATTAACCCCCATGCCAATAGCGTCGGTAGACACTACTACGCTGCTTTTTCGAGATAAAAATTTCTCAAATTGCAATTTTCGTGTTTCTGGAGGTAGGCCTCCATAGATTATACTACAGGAAATATTTTTTTCTTCTAAGGCTGCAGCGGCGGTGAGTACAGATCTTCTGGAAAATAGAATCAAGGCATCTCCATCCTTAACCGAGGAAGGGAAGCGGAATTCGCTATCCTCCACAGTAAGCTCTGTATCTCGAACATGAGTGACAACTTCATAAGTATCATCGCAGTCCTTAATTAAGGTTTTTACTATTTCTGTAGCATGAAGAGCACAGCATATATGAATTTCTGGTGCCCGAACCCCAAGAATAGCACGGGTCCATGCGGCACCTCTCTGCTCATCCGACAGCATCTGAGCCTCATCAATAACTACTACATCATAATCGGACTTTAAATCTACTTTTTCTACGGTAGAGGATGTATGACGAGCATTGTGCTTAATAATCTCTTCTTCACCAGTTTTTAAATTACAGGGAACACCGTTGGTATTTAATTTGTCGAAAATCTCTAAAGCAAGCAGTCTCAAGGGTGCTAAGTAAAGACCACTTTCTGCAGCCATAAGCCGCTGAATTGACATATAGGTCTTGCCGGAATTGGTGCCGCCCTCATGTATAATAAAGTGTCTTTTCATAGCCCTAGCTTCCTCAAATTCATCCTTAGGATGCTCTGGGAAGGCCTTTTTTATATCGTCGCTCAAAAACTTAGGTACGAAGCGCATTTTATAGGTATTAATAATACCCTGACTATAAAAAAACTTTAGATTTTTTTCACTGTTAATAATTTCGTCAAAGGTATGGGGGATTTGAAGATTTTCGCTATATTCCTCCCAAATTAGACGGGAGGATTTTAACATTAAGTCCATAATGAAGACTTCAGATTTCTCCAAAAAAGCCTTCTCCCGTTCAAAGATAGCAATATTAGCTAAAAGCTCATTCTTATAACGTAAATCCCTAGCTTTAAGCTTCTTTTTACCCTGGATCTCCTGAAGAAGCTTCTTATTATGGGAATATTCAGCATAGGTTGATCTTATCCATTGGAGGTGTCTAATAAAATTCTTTTCGGCGTTCTTTATAAACTCCCAGTCCTGTTCCTCTAATTTTGACTTATAAAGCTTATAATCATCTTTTATAGAATTTATTAATCTCATCTGTAAGTCCTTGGTTCTAGCTGCTGTTCAATCAAGTCAAACAATCCAATCCTTAGGCAGCTAGCTAACCAGCCTCCTTTCTCCGGTCATTTTCCAGGGAGGCTGCTAACAATGGCGAGTGCTTAACCATCCCTATCTATATTATAGACACATTTCATAAATATTAAAAGTATCAGGACCTTAATCTTCCTCATCTTCCACAGAATCTATGCAATAAGGACAAGCTTTGCTATCCTGAGGCAGCTCCATACCGCATCGGTTACAGCTTCGGGAATTCTTGATATTCTCAATATCCTTATTAAGGGCTTCAATAGTTTCAAAGTGTTTATCGATTTTTCTACATAAATGAAGAATTTTTTCACCAGGCTCGGTACTGAACTCCACTAGCTTATTTTTCTTAAGCTTATTTTTATAGCTCTTATATATAATGTGACCGATTTTTCCTTCTAATTCCTTAATCTCTCTTTTTTCAGCTTGAATAGCCAAATTTATTTTTCCTATTTCATAAAGTTTCGAGGTTTTCTTCACTGCATTGGCAGCTCCAACACTTATTGATTGAGTTATCTTGCTAAAATCAAAGGCCATGACTTCAGCTCCTTTATAGATTTTTAAACTTATTAACTTATATTATGAATTAAAATCAACTGGGGACACCTTATAGACTAATTTTCGCAGAATTTGCTCTTGGAAAATATTTGAGAAAATAACAGGATAGTAGTATAATAATTAGGAGGTATTTCTCTGTTGTGTTTCAAATAAACTTCTGAGAAATACTATTTATTATTAGAGATAAACATAGTATTATGGAGGAAGAAAATGAAAGGCACAACGACACCTGTATATAGAAATATTGCTTTAGATATAGCCAACAAGATAGTTAGAGGTGAAATGAGGGTAAACGAAAGAATCAGTGGAAGATCCACCCTAGCAGGAGTATACAATGTATCTCCTGAAACTATAAGAAGAGCAGTGGCCTTGCTTGAGGAGAGTGGCGTTGTAGCAGCTAATGTAGGTAGTGGTATTGAAGTGTTGTCTGTGGCCGCAGCAGAGAAATTTATTGGACAGTACAGAAATAATGAATATATCAGCACTGTAAGAAGTAACATGCTAGAAATACTAGAAAAGCGTAAATTACTTGATAAGCAACTAGAAGAAGATATAGACAAGGTTATGGATTTTCTTGACCGATTTAAAAAGAGTACTCCCTTTGCAATGGTTGAGGTGAAAATTGGTGATAACAGTCCTGTAATTGACAAAAAGCTGATGGAAGTTCAATTCTGGCAAAAGACTAAAGCAACCTTAATAGGTTACAGAAGAGATGGCGAGCTAGTAGTATCTCCAGGACCAGATTATGTTTTTAAGAAAGGAGATACAATAATTGTAATTGGAGACTATGATATTTATGATAAAGTGGTTGAGTTTGTAAAATAGGCAGTAATCTACATAGTGGTTATTAAGACCCCTGTTGTCTATTTACGGTTATAAACTAAGTGTTGAAGGCTGATAATTGCTTATTTATCCTTCAGCACTTCTTTTTATTTTCTTAGACTTTTTTGAGGAAAATTCCCAATAGGTAGCAAGCTTCAAATTGGTGGACAATTCTGTATTAATAGCTATTTCGGTCTTCACGGCTAGCACCGATTGGCAGCTAACTACGTACATGGGGCTATTTCTATAACAGCAGCTTGTTCCATATTGACTATTGCACCATATTGGTAGCTAGTTCCGTTGTTAAGGCAACGTAGAAGTTTATTCAGCTAATATTAAAGCATTAAATAGCTATAAGACAGTTGCGGATTCCAATATATGGCTTACTTTTAAAGAAGTGTTGATAAGGCTGAGAGGGTTGTCTACAGGAACAAGTTCAAACGTTTATTCGGCAACACTTTTTTAAAACAAAGCAATATAGGGTGAAAAGGAATATATATAGGTTTCTAGGAATGAGAACTTGTTAAAATGTCATATTCTCCAGCTTTATCACTCATAATCATTTCAAAACTAGCTACAGAGCTATCTTATAAAATTATCATATATTCCAGCGTCATGAAAAGAACTATATACAGTTTGCTGGAGATAAATGGCAAATCCCTGAAAAACTGAAGAAAAGTTCGTAAGTGTAAAAAAAATAAGAAATACCATGAAAAATGTAGGAAATTTTTTACTTGCATATAACATAATATGGTTGAAATTGAAAAATGCTTCTATTATAATATTAATGAGCAAAAAAGCTAGACACATGTAACCTTCTGTAGAAAAAATGCAAGAAAATGGAAGTTCTTTCTACTAAATTTTCGGAAAGGAAGGTGAAGATCCTAGATGCTTTTTTTTCATGTTTTGCATCTAGGATAGGGATGAATTATTCGAAGAATCTTAGGAAGAAGCATTTGACCAATACCATGGACAATTTAATTAGTGTAGAAAATGTGTATGTGAAATTTTTCTTTTTAGTTTTTACTTCGCTAATAGGAATTCGTAATTGTACGGCCTTTATAAATATAACCAGCATTTTTGTAGCTATGTTAGGTTTCATAGTGCTTTTTACTGCTCTAATAAAAGAAAACTTTTCTCAAAATGAGGGCTTTACTGTAACAGGTATAGCCTTTGGAGTAAGCTCAGTCTTTTATATATCTGTGGTTTGCTTAAATTTGGATGAAAGTTACAACTATGATATAGCTATTAAATTAATTTTATCCATTGGATATATTCAAGCCATAGGAATTTTGCTATCAGTAATTTTCGCTCGGATAAAGGTTGACACTAAGAAGGTGTTTTACATATTTTTACTGGTAGTAGGACTCTCACAGTTAATCGTTTACCATATGCTTCCTAACACCTTTTATTTATATGCCAATAATCAATTTACAATCCTTAAGAAAGTTTTGGACCTAGGATTAATTTTGTTCTATTTAGCTATACTAGCCATAGTCTTTTTGAAACGAAAAGATCTGATAAAAGATCAGAATAGAATTTGTCTGTTTTTTATCATAACAAATCTAGTGGCTAGTGTTTGCTGTACAATGTCTTTCAAGGCTTCTAATGCATTGTATTTGATAGGTCAAGGTATAACTTTGTTAAGTTATACCTTATTATATAGGATTCTTGCAAACAATAAAATTAAAAAGCCTATGACAGAAATATTTAATCAAATGGACACAACCAGTCATATGCTAGGGCAAAAGAATAGAACCTTGCAAGATACTATAGATCAACTGGAAAGAGAGATTGCAAATAGAAAAAAATACGAGAGAAGATTAAAATATGCTGAAGAAAAATATCAAAAGATTGTAAATACATCGCCAGAAATTATTTATATGCAATATGGTAACGAAATAATCTATATGAACGATGTGGCTAAGGAGTTCTTTAGCTACAAAGGCAATGAGTCCATTGAGGGAACATCTATCATGGATATGATAGATGATGAAACTAAGCCTATAATGCAAGAAAGATTGCGTCAGACACAAATTGACAAAATTGACTGTGAACCTATCGAAATAACCTGTCACTGTTTTGATGGTTCTACTAAAATTTTAAGGGTTACGGATATATATATTAACCTAGACGGAAAGAACGTAACCTTAAGCAGAGGTGTGGATATAACAATAAAGAAAAAGCTGGAACAGGAAGAAAAGCGCTTAAAAGAGGCTATAGAATACGAGAAGATTCGTTCCAACTTCTTCTCCAATATATCCCATGAATTAAGGACTCCGGTGAACTTGATTTACAGCTCCTTGCAGCTTATTCAAATGTATAATAAATCCAATGGTAACTGTAATCCTATTGTAGACAAATATTATGAAACAATGAAAAAGAACTGCTTAAGGCTTGTACGACTGATTAATAATATTATTGATATTACCAGAATGGATTCGGGCTATTATTCTCCAAACTATTCTCAAGTGGAAATAGTTAGCGCCATTGAAGATTTAACACAATCGGTAGTAGAATATATCAAGGATAGAGATATTACCATTGTATTCGACACAGATGTAGAAGAAAAAGAAATGAATGTAGATAGGGTTCTTTTAGAAAGAATGCTGCTAAATATACTGTCGAATTCGGTAAAGTTCTCTAAGGAAAAGGGTAATATAGCAATAACCTTGTCGGATAAAGGCGATGGTATAGAAATAAAGGTTCAAGATGATGGCGTTGGAATACCTAAAGAAAATCTATCGACTATATTTGACAAGTTTGTGCAAGTTGATAAATCTCTGAGAAGAAATACAGAGGGTAGCGGCTTAGGCTTGGCTATAACAAAATCTATTGTAGATATCCATAATGGTAAAATAACCATAAATAGTAATGAAAATGGAGGATGCACTACCACTGTATATATTCCAGATAAAAAGATTTTTTACTCTGAAAATCTTGGCAAAATTTTTGATCCTAACCATCCTGAGACAATCAGGGCATACAATGAGGTAGCAGCAGTTACAGATGAAATAAAATCCATTAATAAAAAGCAGTTGTCTGAACAGATTATTCTAGAATTTTCGGATATTTACTAAGTATAATTGGTAATAATACAAAAGACAAAACAATGAAAGCAGGGTGGTAAAATGCAGGAAAAATCAGACAAGAAGCTACATATTTTGATAGCAAATGATGATGGAATAGATGCACCAGGTATTCATGCCCTAGCACAAAGGCTTCAGAAGGATTACAAAGTAACAATGGTAGCACCATCTATGCAAAGAAGCGCTAGTTCACATTCAATTACTATTTCAAAGCCTTTGACGGTGAAGAAGCACACCTTTCCAGGCTTAAATATGAAAGCGTATTCTGTGGATGGAACACCAGCGGACTGTGTAAGGCTGGCCTTAGGTCAACTGGTTGAAGAAAAGGTTGATTTCGTAGTATCTGGCATAAATCGAGGCTTTAATTTAGGTATGGATGTCCTATACTCTGGAACTGTTTCAGCAGCAGTAGAGGCTGCTATTTATAAGGTTCCTTCTATGGCAGTGTCCACAGAGCAATTTGATTGTATTGAGCAATTCAGTACTGCAGCTGATTATGCGGCAATTTTGTTGAAGCTAGCTATAGAGAATGGGTTGAAAAATGATGTTGTACTAAACCTTAATGTACCTCCCTTAAGCCTTAGTGATATCAAAGGAGTAAAGGTTTGCAGAATGGGCAATATGGTGTACGGTAATTATTTTGTAAAAAGAGCAGTCGATGAAAACAGCAATGACGAAGAAAGTGAAATATTCGATATTATGGGTAATGTCTTCGAGCCAGAAGCAGAGGATATGGATACCTTTTTCATCAAACAAGGCTATGTTACCGTAACACCATTGCACTATGATTTGACAAATTTTAAGCTGTTAAAAGAAGTTTCCAGATGGTTTGAATGATAAATATGATTTTTTATGTAAATACCAAAACTTTATAGAATTTTTCTGTTAAAGTTAATCATTAAAATGTATAATATATAGTAATAATACTCAGTAATCGTCGAACTTAAGAAGTGCTTACAACATGAATTTCAATACTACGACATTTTATGCTATAAGAAGGTAAGGCAATATATATAAGATAGGGGTAGTGATATGGGGAGAACAGTGCTTATCGCTGATGATAGTAAGTTAAATATTTTAATGATTACAGATATACTAAAATCAGAAGGATATGAGGTTTATTCTGTTACTTCAGGTCTTGAAGTAATGGATGCTATTAAAAAGTATAAACCAGATATAGTGCTATTAGACGTAGTTATGCCTGGAAAAGATGGATTTACTGTATGTAGTGAGATAAAGTGTAATTATCAATTCAAGAATCTACCTGTCATTATGGTAACTGCAAGGACTGAAGCGAAATATCTAAAAATTGCCTTGGAGATAGGAGCTTTTGATTATATAAGAAAACCAGTAGATGCTATAGAGGTTATAGCCCGAATTAAGTCTGCTCTAAGATATAAGGAACATCAGGAAAAGCTTGAGGAAATGGCTATGAAGGATGGGCTAACTGGACTTTATAACCATGCATTGTTGATAGAATTATTGGCAAAGGAGCATAGCAAGCAGAAAAGATTACGTGGAAGCCTGGCATTTTTGATGATAGATATAGATTATTTTAAAAAAGTAAACGATACCTATGGACATCTTAAGGGCAATGAGGTTATTAAGGGTGTTGCCAATATAATGATGACTACTATTCGTGAAGGGGATATTGCAGGGAGATATGGAGGAGAGGAATTTGGTATTGTACTTTCCAATATTACCCTAGATAAAGTTATTGCAGTAAGCGAGAGAATTAGGAGAAGAATTGCTCTCCAGTCCTTTTCACTAGAGGGACAAACTGTTAACATTACTGTTAGCATAGGAGCTTGCTACAAATCCCCGGATAACGATATATCACATATGGATATGATTAAAATTGCAGATGAGGCCATGTATGAAGCTAAGCGTTCTGGAAGAAATAACGTAAAGGTGAGAACCAGTCTAGCAAAGGAAGAAGACGAAACATCTTCGGATAAGAAGCAATAAGGTCTTTTTGTTATCAAATCTCCACCTATTTACATACAAATATAGTATAAGTGATTGGTGGAGGTAAAGTTCCGATGGATGAGAAAGAATTAAGGAATGTTGAGCAAAAGGTGTTAAAGGTTGCCAGTGATAATGCAGGAGTAGTGGAGATGGGAGCTTCCTTCGGTATAGGAGGCTATGCTGAAATGTTTGAAACCTTAGACGGCCAACCTATTGATTGCGGATATTTTGTTACACTGAATGGAAGGAAGGTTCGTATTGCTAATCCAAGAGATCGTTATATATTAGGTGTTACCACTGCTACACCTACAGTGCTAGGTGGGGGCAGGGATGTGAGATGGAAAAATAAATATCTTACAGATGAATGGGGAAGAATGCTATACGAAGAAGTGCTAGTACCAGAAATGCACGGTGATGATGGTAATGTTGTTATACCTGAGCATATAGAAAGAAAACCAATAATAAATCCCAAATGGGATAAAAATCAAACCTACATTCCAAGACAGTTTAGAAAAGAGTGGGTTTCGGTAGCGTTGATAGGTCAAGTTTTAGTTAGAGATGACGGTAGCTGCGTTGAGAATGGTTACTGCATTCCTGGTGAAAATGGTGTTGCGACAACTGCAACAAGAGGCTATAGAGTATTAGAGAGAACCAGATCAAATCAAATACTAATACTGCTTAAATCTACTGCCTTCCCAACCTCCTCCATTGTAACAAGAAGCAGATCATCAAATCAGCTTTAAATTAATAATGATTGTTGCTGTAAAGTGTCCTTTCAAATGTTGAATAAATAGCATTGACAAGGACACTTTTTGTTTGAAAACTTTTTTTAATTAAATTTAAAAAATAGAAGGGAAATTAGCGGTTAATGTTGAATAACATAAGTTAGACAATTATAGCCTTTTTGAGAAAAATATATACAAGGTATTACAATATTCTCAGACAATGCTATACAAAGGGTTAATAACATTAAATAGAGGGTGGTACGAAAAATGAAGACAATTAGGAAGTTAGTATCTGCAGTCATGGCATTCACGTTTTTTTTCTCCGCCACAAATGTCACAGCAGCCGAAGCAAATGTAACCAATGATGTAAAGGTAACTACTTCCACAAGCAATTCTGAGTTTAGAGGGGCTTGGATTAGCTCTGTTTATAATCGTGATTGGATATCATCTGCTTCTGTTGGCGTTCAAGGGCAGAAGAACGACTATATTTCAAAGTTGGAAAAACTTAAAGCAGCAGGCTTTAATGCTGTTATTTTTCAGATAAGATCTATGGGGGATGCCCTATATCCTTCGGAATATGCTACTTGGTCAAAATATCTCACAGGTACAGAAGGAAAAGATCCAGGATATGATCCTTTACAATTTGCTATTCAAGAGGCTCATAATCGAAAGTTGGAGTTTCATGCCTGGTTTAATCCCTTTAGAATTAGCGCAGATTCAAACTTTAATATAAATGATTATATAAGCAAGTTACCGGCTAATAGCCCATTAAAGCAGCATCCAGAATGGATTGTAAAATACTCAGGTAGCGCCACTTATCATTGGATTAACCTAGGAATACCAGAAGCCAGACAATATGTTATCGATACTATTATGGAGGTAGTGGAAAAGTATGATATCGATGGTGTTCATATCGATGATTATTTTTACCCTTACCCAGTTTACGCAACCAACGGTAGCAAGGTAGACTTTCCTGATAATGACACCTACACAAAGTATAAAGGTACCTTTACCAATAAAGAAGACTGGCGCCGAAATAATGTAAACTTATTTGTGAAGCAGCTATCGGAAAAAATTAGAGCCAAAAAGCCTTCAGTTAAAATTGGAATCAGTCCTTTTGGTATATGGAAAAATAGCAAAACCGAAGGCGGAGCAGGCACCAATGGCATGAGTAGCTACTATGATTTATACGTTGACTCAAAAGCCTTTATAGATAATCAATGGATAGATTATATCGTTCCACAAATTTATTGGAGCATGAGCTACAGCATAGCAGACTACGATGTACTAGTAAACTGGTGGAGCCAGCAGGTGGCCGGTAAAAATGTTCACCTTTATATTGGACAAGCTGCCTATAAAATCAATAATGGTGGCGGAGATGCGGCGTGGAATAATTCCCAGGAAATAATCAATCAGATAAAATATAATAGAAATACTTCAAATGTAAAAGGTAACGTATTCTACAGTGCAAGTGATATATTAGCTAACCGGCTAGGTGTATATGATGCTCTTAAAAATGATTTATACAAAACTCCAGCATCAACACCAGAAATGCCATGGAAAAATACCCCTATGTCAACTGGCGTCAAAATATCATCCTTCACTGCGGACAAGACTTCTCCTCAAAAGTTAAATTCATTAATAACCTTTAATGGATCAGTCAGTGGAGCAAAGAAACCATTGTATAGATACTCCGTACACAATGGCAGTGACTGGCAAGTTCTTCAAGAATATTCGTCAAATCCAACCTTTAAGTGGGCTCCAAGTGGTAAAGGGATCTATAAAATCAGGCTGGAGGTAAAGGATACAGGCTCCACAAAGCAATATGACGATGTCAAAGAAATGACCTTTGTTATTAAGGGCTTATATACTGTAACCATTGATCCAGGTCATGGAGGCTCAGAAATAGGAGCACTAAGCCTTAATAAGGATTATGAAAAAGACTTCAATTTACCTATAGCCTTAACGGTTAGAGATATACTAGAATCTAGGGGCATAGATGTTTACATGACAAGAGATAGCGATGTATATGTAAGCCTTGAGGACAGAGTCAAGTTTGCCAACAATTTAAAGACAGATATATTTGTTTCTATTCATAATAATTCCTACACCAGTGAATCTGTTAATGGAATTGAAACCTTTTATTTTAATGGCAGCACAAAAGGAAAGGAACTAGCTCAAAAGGTACAAAATAGTTTAATAGCCAAAACAAAAGCTAACAACAGAGGTGCAAAAGCTAACGATTACTATGTACTAAAAAATACAAACATGACAGCTATATTAATAGAATGTGGATTTTTAACTAACAAAGCAGAGCTCAGTAAGCTAAAAACCAAAGCATACCAAGATACCTTGGCATATGCTATTGCATACGGCATTTTAGACTACCTAAATGTTAATAGGGAAGATGTTAACCGTGATTCAGTGATAGACATTAAAGATTTAGCAGCTGTATCAGCCAAGTACAATACAAAACGAGGTGATAGCTCATGGGTAGACTCTTCTGATGTAAACAATGATAATATAGTAGATGTATATGATTTGTCTTTAATTTCAAAGCAAATGAAGTAGAAAAGTAAAAGTGGATTGACCACTTTTACTTTTTTTAATGGATATCTTTCTGATAGATGGTGCCGATTAATTTTGGCAAGCACCTAACTGCATCTGAAGATACCTTGGGTAGTGTAAATTTTACATATGTTGCTTTGTTTCAAAAAGGAGTTGATAGGTATATGGCGGCGAAAGTGGCCAAGCTATTTGGCCCCGGTATTCTCATATACATCATAAGAATTATGAGCATATAGCTTTGTTTTAAAAAAGGGTTGATAAGTATACGGTCACGAAAGTAGCCAAGCCATATAATTCGGTCTGCACATATGTACTATAAGAATTTTCATCATATAGCCTCATTTTAAAAAGGTATTGCTATTGAAATTGGACAAGGTTAGCATAAAATCAAAAAAAGTTTATAAAAAAATTTTTTTATCTGTTTAAAATCCGAATTAATTGTCAAGAATTCAGATAACGAAAATAAATTCGCCAGCAAATTTGTTTGGCCTTTATCTGGGAGTGACAATTATGAAAGAATCTATAAAAGCATTTATTAACGAAATTGAAAGGGTGAAAGGAAAGAAAACACTTGATTTTAAAGACATAATTGAATTAAATGGGCCTAGATTAACTGTTGATAATCAACTTACAGAAGAAGAATTCATAGATGCAATGATAGATTACTGCAAGAAAGAGAAGGAAAAAACTTGCCCCTATTGTCATAGAAAAAATGTAGTAAAGTATGGTTTCACTAAAAATACTAAACAGCGCTATAAATGTAAAGAGTGTGGTAGATATTATTGTACCACTACTAATACCCCTATGTATTATAGCAAAAAGGATATGAAGAAATGGTATGAATACTATAAATTAATAGAAAACATGACCCCTATACGTCAATGCGCTAAAAAGCTTGATATAAGCATAGGCACTGCCTTTCAATGGAGGCATAAGATTTTAAATGCAATTATGCCCATGCTAAAGGGAAAAATGGAAGGAACTATAGAGATAGATGAGGTTTTGATTCCTGAAAGCTTTAAAGGCAATCATTCAAGGAATTTCAACTTTCATATGGGTAGAGCGCCAGTTAGGAGACAACGGTCAGCAAGCGAGTATATAGGATGCGAAAAGGTATCTATACTTTGTTGTAAGGACAGGAATGAAAATGTATTTACTCGAGCTGGTGATAGAGGAAAGATTGGTTATTTAAGATTATATGAACTGCTAGCAGATAAAGTGACTGAAAGGTCAGTGTTATGCACAACTAATAATATGGGATATATACCACTGGCCCGAAAGCTAAATTGTAAGCTTTATAAATTGCGGGGGCGTTATGAAGTGGTGGATGAGAAATATCATATCCAAAATGCAAGAGCCTTTGGGAGGGGCATAGTAAACACCATAAATTATAAGTTTAAGGGTGTGGCTACCAAGTATTTAAACTTTTATTTGTCCTGGTTTCATTGGCAAGAAGCTAGCAAGAGACATACTAGGTCTATGAAGCTTAAGGATATACTAAGCATGTCATTATATAGTAATCAAAAGCTTAGGGTATGTGATTTTAAAAATGTGAGATCTTTGCCAAGATACATTTATTGATGAGAAATTTTACTCATTGAAATAGATAAAGGAATTTTAAAAAAGATAATTGGGCTGAGGAACTCCTAATAAAGTATTTCATATAGTTAAAACTTAGGAGGAGTATAATCAAAAGAATTGAAGCACTGACGGTTAGTAAAATAAACATGTAGAACAATATTTAATGTTAAATAAAGTCAAAATATTATTAATGGTTTCAGGTACCTGAAATTATATAGAAATAGGTTTACTGGATTAAAGGAAAATAGTAATTTAATTGTATATGAATTGTGGTTGTTAGGATAGATTAATGCTAACTGTGTATTCGAATATGAGGTTGCTGTTCTTTGAAAATAGAATAATATGATTGATTAATGTACTAAATCAGTAAGATTACCTTAGACTAATAAGATAAATATGAATTGGAGTAAGAACAGAGTTAAGGGGAATATTAAGGTTGGTGCTAAGGATTAATGGAATAGTAGTTTTAGTGAGAAATTAGAATTGAAAATTTTAATTTTAGCTAGGGAAATTTTAGGTAGATTTTAAATTTGAGAAAAGTCAAATGGCGACAGTACATATTTTTATCAACTTTTTATTGAAACAAAGCAACATAGGAGAAAAAACACTTGTTTAGTGGGTGATGGTATAAAACGGTAGTAAAGCATAAGGTCTGGCTGTCGCCAGGCATTTGGTAAGCACCAGTTTTACAACTGCTACAGGTACTATAGCTACCGTTAGCATTATGACTACTGTCAGTGCTGATCTATGCAACTATTTTTAGAGAAAAACAACATAGTAAAAAAGAAGCAGGTGTAAGCTGCTTCTTTTGGGTTGCACTTATTTTGATGGCGGCTAACGCCTAGGAGGTTCCTATTAATATAATGGTTCTGTTTTTTTATCATCATAAATAAAGTCTTTGATTTGGTTTTTCATTGTAGGCATTTGTGGTTCGATGTAAAGGGTATTGTTTATTTTTAGATTATCCCAATAGCCGTTAACTGGGAAACGGGATTGTTCGATTTCTTTGATACCGGAAGTTAGGAATTGGGTTCCTAAACTTAAGATATCTTTCTTGTCAAAGCTAGTGGTTATGTGAGGTAGTACGGCGTCAACTATCTTAGGGTATTTTGTAACACCAGCATTTACAATCTTATGGAATATTTGCTCAAGAACCCTTCTCTGTCTTTCTGTTCTTTCAAAGTCATCGTTACCTACATATCTAATTCTACCGTAGGCGGTTGCTTGTCTACCGTTTAGCACCTGAGTACCGCTTTTGGTTATTGGGGTATATTTTTTGTTATCTATATCGCAAAGTTCTTTAATGTACTTATTAATTTCATTTACTTCGTTTTCTTTTACGGTTATTGTTACACCACCTAAGCCGTCGATTATTTCTTCTAGGCCCCAGAAATTTATTGTAACAAATTCTCTTATATCTAATCCGAAGTTTTGGTTTAGGGTTTTAACAGCAAGCTCGGGACCACCATGAGCATATGCGTGATTTATTTTTTGCATACCGTGGCCTTCTATATTAACGCGAGTATCTCTCAAAATTGAAGAAAGTTTAATTTTCTTATGCTTGTAGTCTATAGTAGCAATAATGATGGAATCAGAACGGGTATGTTCTGCGGGATTTCTTGTATCAATTCCGAATAGGGCTATATTCATGATTTCATCTTTGCCAAGTCTTCTTTTTATATCCTCTAAATCCTCTTCGGATATACCTAGGGAAGCGTTATCTGTTGGCAATTCTTGAGTATTTACTTTTGCAAATAATAAGCCGGCGTAAGTAATTGAAAATCCAGTGAAAAATAATAGCATCATGGAAATACATATAAAAATTAATTTTCTTATTTTTTTTCTCTTTTTTCTCTTCTTCTTATTGTATTTAGCATCTCTTTTAGATGTTGATCTTTGGGTTATAATAGGGCGTTGTTGCATGGCATAACCATCGTTAAAATTTACTTTATTCATAGGGCTATCAGCCATAGTACACCTTCTTTCATAAAAGTTATACGCTATTATAGATACATATAGAGTATACACTATTTTTGCAAATATGAAAATAGTAATAATATGGTAATTATTGATTTTGTTTGATAAAAGATTAATAGTTTTTTTATTT
>ERZ773359.1847-NODE-1847-length-28202-cov-4.834121_pt1 | contig 28202 bp, 34 predicted proteins | sample MGYA00374955_ERZ773359 | MGnify/ENA primary metagenome ERZ773359 (study PRJEB29098, sample SAMN04486028) | biogas fermenter metagenome | study: EMG produced TPA metagenomics assembly of the Biogas fermentation microbial communities from Germany - Plant 4 DNA1...
AAGCTCTTCTAAGGAAGAGTGGAGTTTACGATAGCAAAGCCACTGTTCAAGATGAAGGATAGGGGGCAATTATTGTGAGAGAATTAGTCACGTATATTGCTAAGTCCTTGGTTGCCAATCCTGACGAAGTATTTGTTTCTGAGTTAAAAAATGACCACGAAACAGTTTTTCAAATTAAGGTGGCAGAAGAGGATATGGGTAGAATTATTGGTAAACAGGGTAAGATTGCAAAAGCGATTCGTACCTTGACAAAAGCTGCCGCAATTAAAGAAGGCATTATGGTTCAAGTAGAAATTAGCGACCAATAAAGAGGTTTTGCCATGGAGATTAAATGGATCCTAATTGGTGAAGTTGTGGCTACCCAGGGCAACAAAGGGGAGATTCGCGTAATACCGCATACTGATTTTCCTGATCGATTTGCCACCATGGAGGAAATCGTATTATTTAAGCCTGGAAGCAATAACCCCGAATTAAAATTTAAACTGGAAAAGGCACGCCTGCACAAAAGTTTTGTGATCTTAAAGCTTGAAGGCGTTGACAACATTACTGAGGCGGAAAAAATAAGGGGTATGGAGATCAAGGTTGGTACTGATCAAGTAGTTCCCTTACCCGAAGGTCAGAATTACATCTTTGAGTTACTTGGTTTGAAGGTATATACAACTGATCAGTTGTTCTTAGGTGTAATTACTGAGGTGTTAAAAACTGGAGCTAATGATGTTTATGTTGTGAAGCCTGAACCAGGTATTACCAAGTTAAAAGAAATTTTAATTCCTGTTATTGATGAAGTGGTTTTAGATATTGATCTAGAAAAACAGACCATTTTGGTTAATCTATTAGATGGTTTATTAGAGTAGGGTTTAGAATGAGGATAGATATTTTAACTTTGTTTCCAGAAATGTTTATCCAAACACTTGGGACTAGCATTATAGGGCGAGCTCAAGTTGGGAATTTGGTAGAATTTCATTTTTGGAATATTAGAGATTTTGCCAAAGATAAACATCGGGTTGTTGATGATACGCCATATGGTGGGGGCGCTGGTATGCTACTAAAGCCAGATGTTGTGGTTGATAGTATTGAATATGTTAAACGGTTTAACCAAGGACCAGTGATTTACTTTACACCACAAGGGCAAACATTTAATCAACAGCAGGCTAAGATTCTTTCTACTGAGCAAGAACTAATCTTATTATGTGGACATTATGAAGGTTTGGATGAACGAGTTAGGGAGAATTGGGTTGATCTAGAGCTTTCCATCGGGGATTATGTATTAACAGGCGGTGAATTGCCTGCTATGGTAGTTATTGATGCTGTAGTGCGACTGTTGCCTGGTGTATTAGGTGATGATCAGTCTGCTAAAAATGATTCCTTTTATGATGGACTGTTAGAGCATCCTCATTATACTAGACCTGCAAATTTCCGAGGACTTAGTGTACCTGATGTTCTTTTAAGTGGACATCATGAACAAATCCGAAGATGGCGGTTGAAAGAGTCTTTGCGTAGGACATACTATAGACGACCAGATTTAATAAAGACACGTTCTCTAACGGATGAGGAGAAGTTGTTGCTAGCTGAAATAGTTAATGAATGTAGTGATGAGAGGGGGTAAAACCATGAATGTGATTGAAGCGATTACTAAAGAACAATTGAAAAAAGATGTGCCTGATTTTAGGGCTGGAGATACTGTGCGAGTTCATGTAAAAGTTGTTGAAGGAACAACTGAAAGAATTCAGCTTTTTGAAGGCGTAGTTTTACGTCGGATGGGTTCTGGGATCAGTGAAATGTTCACTGTAAGAAAGATCTCGCAGGGTGTTGGTGTTGAACGTACTTTTCCAATTCACTCTCCACGAGTGGATCGTATTGAAGTAGTTCGTCGCGGAAAAGTTCGTCGTGCTCGCTTATATTATTTAAGAGAGCGTTCAGGAAAGGCCGCGCGAATTAAGGAACGCAGAAGTTAATTATAATCAAGGGAGTGAATTAATTGCACTCCCTATGGTTTTTTCTTATGGGATTATCACACTAATTGGGGTGTCTACTATGGGGAAAACTGAAATCAGGGAATACATAGAAGCATTTTTAATTGCAGTTCTTTTGGCCTTATTTATAATTATTTTTATTGCCCAGTCGTTTATGGTGCAAGGTTCATCCATGGAACCATCATTGCACAATGGTCAGCGTCTAATTGTTGACAAGCTTTCTTATCGTTTTGGTTCACCAAAGTTAGGTGATGTTATAGTTTTTCGCTATCCCACAGATCCCTCGCGTAAATTTATCAAACGAGTAATTGGCGTTCCAGGTGATGAAATATTAATCAAAGGCGGCTATGTCTATGTTAATGGCGAAAGATTAGTTGAAACCTATATTAATGGACCAACCTATGGTGCTTATGCTTCTGATTATGGACCAGTAATCGTGCCTGAAAACAGTTATTTTGTCTTAGGTGATAATCGTAGGAAAAGTGATGATAGTCGCTTTCAAGATGTTGGATTTGTTCCCCGTAATTTGATTTTAGGCCGTGCTGTTGTAGTTTATTGGCCTTTAAATACAATTAAAATTATTCGAGTGCCTGAAAGTTTACGTTAACGATATTGGAGGATAAAATGAGTATCCAATGGTATCCTGGACATATGGTTAAAGCAAGACGCCAAATCCAGGCAGATTTGAAATTAATTGATGTTGTGGTAGAATTAGCTGATGCTCGAATACCACAAAGTAGTCGAAATCCTGATTTTGCTGAAATCCATCATAAGCCAACAGTGTTAGCGATCACTAAAGAAGATTTAGCAGATCCGAAATGCACTGGATTATGGATGGATTTTTGGCGTAAAAAGAAAGAACGAGTTGTTGTTTTAAATGTTCCTAGTGGTCGTGGTATTTCTCAATTAAAAAACATGATAAAAACAGCTGTTCCTAATTTACGTCGACCACCAAGGGTTTTGGTGGTAGGGGTGCCAAATGTGGGTAAGTCCTCGTTAATCAATCGACTTGTTGGACGAGGTAGTGCAAAAACTGGAGCTAAACCAGGAGTGACTAGAGGAAAGCAGTGGATCAATGCTGGTGGATTTCGTTTATTAGATACTCCTGGTATTTTATGGCCGAAATTTGAGGATCAAGAGACCGCTAGGAAGTTGGCAGTGGTTAATGCTATACGAGATGAAGTTGTTGATGTTCAAGAATTAGCGCATTGGTTGTTAGGGTATTTAACTGAGAATTATTGGTTGGCAGTTAGTGAGCGGTATAACTTATCAAGTCCAGCAAATGATCTTTTACAGGAAATTGGTAAAGCTCGTGGTTGTTTACTGCCTGGAGGGGTAATTAACACTGAGCAGGCAGCAGCTCTAGTCTTAAATGACTTTCGAACTGGAAAGTTAGGGAGAATAACTTTAGAATTACCTGAGGAAGGTAACTAATGCGAACTTTAGAGATGGATTTAGCGAAGCAAGGTTATCGTTATATAGCAGGAGTTGACGAAGCCGGTCGCGGCCCATTAGCTGGACCTGTTGTAGCAGCTGCAGTCAGTCTTCCACAATCTTTTATGTTGGAAGGAATAATCGATTCAAAAAAGCTCAACCCTAAGCAACGAATGCTAGCTTACGAAGAAATATTAAAGCATGGTAAGATAGGAATTGGTTTGGCATCACCAGCAGAAATTGATCGCATCAATATTCTTCAAGCAACCTTTTTGGCTATGAAACGTGCAATTATTGAATTGGAGAAAAAGGTACCAGTTGATTATTGTATTATTGACGGAAATCATCAAGTCCCCGAATTAAAAATTAGCCAGCAGGCAGTGGTTAAAGGGGATTCTTCTTGTTATTTAGTCGCTGCAGCGAGCATAATTGCTAAAGTTTATCGAGATAATTTAATGATCGAATATGAGCGCGAATATCCTGGTTATGGGTTTGCCCAGCATAAAGGTTATCCGACTAAACAACATTTGTCGGCTTTAGCTAGTTTAGGACCTACTCCGATTCACCGTTTTTCTTATGCCAGAGTAAAAAGAGGTGTTGCCAATGAGATTCCTTTCGCTGAATAACCTAGAAGCCAATATGTGTTTAGCGCGTCCTATATATGGAGACGATGGTCGAATTTTGTTGAATACAGGTGTTACTTTAACAGAACATTATATTCATAGATTGAAGGAGTTAGGTTTTCCTGGTGCTTATGTTACAGATCAGGAGCTCTTAGATATTGAATTTCCCGAAACAATTAGCATTCAAACTCGCCAAAGAGCCATTAAACACGTTCATGAGGTGTTTGAATCTGTTCAAATTGGAAAAACTTTTGAAGTAAAAGGGCTTCAGGCAAGTGTGAAGGATATAATAGATGAGATAGCTCTTAATCCTAATGTTTTGGTAAGTTTAGCTGATATTCGAAGTTTAGATGGTTACACTTTTGCTCATTCAGTAAACGTTTGTGTACTGTCTGTTATTTTAGGGATGAAATTTCAGTTAAATGAGTTAGAACTTTACGACTTAGCGATGGGAGCTATCTTACATGATATTGGGAAAATAGTTGTACCTGAGCAAATTCTACTTAAACCAGGACCATTGACTACAGAGCAAATGGAAGAAATGCGAAGACATACTTTTTATGGATGGCAGTTATTAAAAAATCATCCTGAGCTATCGTTATTAAGTGCACATGTGGCTTATCAACATCATGAACGACCTAATGGACAGGGTTATCCAAGGAACTTGCTAGATGAACAAATGGAACTCTACGCTAAGATTGTTTGTGTTGCTGATGCTTATGATGCAATGACTTCAAAGCGGATTTATCGGCCAGGATTAACACCTGCGGAAGCATTAAACGTAATCCATCGGCTACGTGGCATCCAGTTTAATCCAGAGGTTGCCGATCGTTTTATTGAAAGTGTAGCTCCTTATCCAGTAGGCTCCATGGTTACTTTAAACACAGGTGAAGTTGGTATGGTTGCTGACGTAAATCAAATTGCCCGGGATCGGCCAATAATTCGCCTATTGTATGATGCAGAGGGCAATAGAATAACCAGCTATAAAGAAGTCGACTTAGTAAAAGAGCTTCACCTGAAAATAGTAGAGTAGAAATCACCATGAATATCAATAAGGGTAAGTATGGCGAAGCAATCGCGTGTGTTTTTTTACAAAAGCAGGGGTTAGTTTTACTAGAAAGAAATTTTCGTACTAGATTTGGAGAAATCGACTTAATTATGCAAGATGAGAAAACCATTGTCTTTGTCGAAGTAAAATATCGGACCTCCTTGGATTATGGTAGTCCCTTAGAGTCTATCACTTTACGCAAACAAAATAAGATCAAAAAAGTAGCAAGTTATTATTTATCCCGTTTTACCCATTGGCCGCCCTGTCGGTTTGATGTTCTAGGGATAATTGACAAAGAAATTATTTGGGTGAAGGGAGCTTTTGCATGAGAGCCAAGATAGTTGTTATCACGCTAATATTAGTTTTAAGTATTGTGTTTGGCAGTAACTTTGCTTTAGCAATGCCAAATTACGCAATTGATGCCGAAATAGGTTTATTATATGATTTTGATTCTGGACAGGTTTTAGCTGCTCAAAATGCTGATCAACCATGGATACCTGCTAGTTTGGTTAAGGTTATGACCATGTATGTAGCTCTAGATCAAATTAGATTAGGCAATGCTTCATTAGATACAGTAGTGACGGTTAGTGAACGTGCTTGGCGAATGGGCGGTTCGCAAATGTTTCTTGAAGTAGGGGAAAAAGTTACCATCGAAGACCTACTTTACGGAATTGCTGTGGTTTCAGGTAATGATGCCAGCGTTGCTTTGGCTGAAGCTTTAGCTGGAAGGGAAGAAGTTTTTGTTCAGTGGATGAATGCTAAAGCCAAGGATTTAGGTTTAAACTTACATTTTACTGATGTTCACGGATTATCTGAAGTGAATCAAATTGTAGCCCTTGATTATGCAATTTTAACTGCAAATTATCTGAAAGACTATCCAGAAGCATTAAAATATCATAAAGAAAAATCATTTAGCTACAAACCACGGTCGAGTAAAGTACCAATTGTGCAAAACAATCGCAATGGTTTATTATGGAGCTATGAAGGAGCCGATGGTTTAAAAACTGGTCATTTAAGTAAAGCCGGATATAATTTTGTTGCTACAGCTACCAGAGACGGACGTCGACTCATAGCAGTGGTTTTAGGTGCTGATAGTGAAAGAAAACGGGAGCAAGTAGCGACCAATCTATTAAATTATGGCTTTAATAATTTTACAACCATCGAAGTTGCTAGTTTAATGGAACAAACTGAGGCTCGAGTGTTTAAAGGTAAAGAAAAGATGATTGGTCTTGCTCTCCGGGAAAAAGTTGTAACAATTGCTAAGGATAGTGCAGCAACTTTAGAGACCAAGGTAGAGTTAAAAGAATTAGTAGCGCCGATTAAAGCAGGCGAGCAAGTTGGTGAATTGGTTGTTTATCAAGATGGCCAAGTTTTGAAAAGAACACCTTTATTAGCTAGTGAGGAGGTACCTCGCGGCGGGTGGTTTAGGGTATTAATAGATACAGTTATCCTATTTTTTAGCAAACTAATAACTAAATAAAATCAAAGGACCTAATATGGTCCTTTGTCATTCTTATGAACAGAATACATGATTACCTATTAAATAAATTATTGGTCTGGTGCGAATCCAGCTGTTTGGAGATACTTTATCCGGGTTATAAAAATATAATGCTCCTCCTGTCGGATCTTCTCCTTTAAGGCTGAGTTTGGCTGCTTCAATACACTCAGGATCAATTATACCAATGCTAAAAATTCTACCATCGGCAATGGGAGAAAACTGACCTGGTTGAAAGATGATCTCCTTGATTGAGTTTGGAAAGCGTGGATCATGTAAGCGGTTCATAATTACGGCTCCCACAGCTACTTTTCCTAGAAATGGTTCACCTTCTGCTTCGGCATGAATCATTTTGGCTAATAAATATAAATCAGACTCCAAGTAAATACACCTCCTTGATAAAATATTCATAGCCACATTTTTTGTTACATCACTATAGAAAATAAAAGGATAATTACGACTTTCGCAGAAATATATTCACGAAATAACCAAATTAGTACTTGCCCCGTACCGGAGGAGGGAAAAGATGGGAATTGATGATTTAGATAGACAGATATTAAAGTATCTCCAAGAAGATGGTAGAATTAGTTATGTAACCTTGGCCAATCAGTTAAATGTTTCTGAGGGCACAATTCGTAAAAGAGTAAAAAAGCTTGAGGAAAATAATATTTTGCAGATTGTTGGAGTGACTGATCCGTTTAAAGTTGGTTTAGATACAGTTGCCTTTTTATGGTTAGAGGTTCAGCGGGGTCAAGTTAATAATGTAATTGAGAAATTAAAAGAGGTTGTGTCGATTCGATATTTAGCAGTTACTACCGGTTCCTACGATTTGGTAGCGATGGTTGTTTTGCCTAACCGAGAAGAGTTGATCAAACTACTTAATGAGCAGGTACCTAGTATTGAGGGGATTATTAGCACAGAAACATCTATTATTTTACAGATCCATAAACAGATCTATAATTGGATACCTTTTAAAGAAAGTAAAGGAGGAACAGCAAGTGTCTAACCACGTAGATGATATTGATCGACAAATAATTAGCTTGCTTCAAAAAGATGGGCGTATGCCCTATCTAACTATTGCTAATGAACTAGGGCTTGCCGAAGGAACAATACGTCGCCGAGTCGCTCGCCTAATTGATGAACAGATCCTTCAGATTGTTGGTGTTACAGATCCCCTTAAGGTGGGTATGCAAACTGTAGCTATTGTGGGGATGAAGGTAGAACGAAGTAAAATTGACCAAATCGTCCAAGCTTTATCTGATATGTCAGAAGTTCGTTATGTTGCTTTGTCAACTGGTAATTATGACTTAGTAATTGAGGTTGTTGTTCCTAGCAATGATCATTTACTAAAATTTTTAATTAATAAACTAGATGATATTCCAGGTATTTACAATACCGGAACATCACTAGTATTGCAAGTTGCTAAGCAGAATTTTGGCTGGGCACCAGAAGCTTAAACGTTAACTAAGTTCAAGTTTTCCCAGCGATATTGCAATGCCTCGGCTAGATGAGGGAGTTCTATGCTTGAGGCTTGTTCAATTTCAGAAATAGTTTTAGCGATTTTGATGGTTTTGTAATATCCCCGAGCTGATAAATTTAAACGTTTTTGTGCTTTTAGTAAAAATTGTTGACATTCCCCAGTAAGTTTGATGCTCTGAACTTCCTGGTCTGTCATCAACCCGTTTCTTTCTGTTATAGGTAAAATAATATCAGTTGAATTTTCAGTTTTTTGATAATCATCAGAATCTAAATTTGGTAAAAAGGTGAATAAATCTATTCGATCTAGTAACGGACCTAATAGCTTTTTTTGATAGTTTCTAATTTGTTGGATTTGACAGCGACATTCTTGTTTATCGTCACCAAAGAATCCGCAGGGACAAGGATTAGCTGTGGCAACTAGCAAGAATTTAGCTGGAAATTTAATTCGCTGATTGGCTCTGACAATAGAAACATAACCTGCTTCTAATGGTTCACGTAATGCCTGCAGAGCTTGATTGCTAAACTCTAGCATTTCATCTAGAATTAAAACACCGTGACTGGCAAGGGTGATTTCTCCTGGTTGAATAGGATTTCCGCCTCCAACTAAGCCTACTTGAGTAATGGTGTGGTGAGGTGAGCGAACTGGACGAGTAGTTACTAAACCAGAATTTGGTTGTAATAGTCCAGCCATACTATAGATTTTAGTCACTTCAATGGCTTCAGGAAGCGTTAATGGTGTTAATAGATTTTTAACGGAGTTAGCTAACAAAGTTTTACCAGTTCCAGGGGCACCCATTAATAAGCAATGGTGATGACCACAAGCTGCAATCATTAGCATTCTTTTAGCCACCTGCTGTCCTTTAATATTATGCCAGTTTGGCTGCTCTTGCTCAAAATGATAGCTCTGGGGTTTTATTACCTTAAGGGATATTTCTCCTTTAAGAAAGTTAACTGCTTCAAGTAAATTTTTCACACCGTAGACTTGTTTGTTGCCAGAAGCGGCTTCCTTAGAGTTGGCTGCTGGTACTAACATTTTTTTCCCTAATTTAGTTGCTAGTTCAGCTAAGCTAAGCATACCGTTAACCGGCCTTACTTCGCCAGCTAATGATAGTTCACCAGCAATAATGAATTCCTTTAATCTAGTTGGTTGAATATACCCAAGATTAGCCAGAATTCCTAAGGCGATTGGTAAATCGAAGAGAGTTCCTTCTTTTTTTATGGCTGCTGGTGCTAAATTAACTATTATTTTCTTCATCGGAAAATTAAAGCCTGAATTGTTAATTGCAGCTCGCACTCGTTCGCGACTTTCACGGACAGCCATTCCTGCTAAGCCTACGATTTCAAATGTTGGCAATCCATTATTTAAGTCGATTTCGACTGTTACTGGCAGTGCATCTAAACCAATAACAGTTCCACTAAATAATGTAATCATAGCTGATTCCCCCTTTTAAAATTTGCAATATTTAAATTTCAACACCTATCAGAAAATTCCTGCGAACATAGAATTTGGTTTTTCATGATATCCTAAGCATGTAGATTCTAATGGGGAGGATAGCTTATGGAAATAGATGTAGGAAGTACACGGATTTTCTTTTGTCCGATTTGTGATGTGGATACACCGCATAGTATTAGAGCAGCAAAGGCAGAAATGTATGGAATAATGTGCACGAATTGCACTTCGGGTTCGATTGTTAATGAAGTAGATCTGCGGGTCTATCAATTGAAATGGGAGGAAGAATTACGTGAAATTCTTGATAACTTAGTGGAACATTCTTTTGAATCTGATGATGAATAAGGAGGTAATAATGTGAAATGGAGTTCAGAAGAGTATTTAATAGCTTTTAACATGCTAAATGGGATTGCAGGACATCGTTTAGAGGCACTTGTAAAAGCTTTTGGTTCATTGCAAGATGCCTGGAATAGCTCGTATTCACAGTTACTTCAGGTACCTGGTTTCGGTCCTAAGGTAAGTAAGTCCTTCATTGAACAACGGACTAAAATTGATCCTATAAAAGAGCTAAACTGGGCAAAAAGTATAGGGGCAAGGATTTATACAGCTTATAATCCAGATTACCCAAAATATCTAAAGGGCTTACAACCAGTTCCACCTGTTATTTATTGCCTAGGCAGATTGCCTTCAGATTTAGGTATAGCCATTGTGGGCACCCGTAAACCTACAGCTAGTGGTAGAAGACAAGCCTATGATTTTGCCAAAGAATTAGCTGATTATTTTCCGATTGTTAGTGGATTAGCACGAGGTATTGATACACAGGCTCATCTAGGGGCTTTAGCAGCTGGAGGGTCTACCATAGCTGTATTAGGCTCTTCTTTAAATCAAATCTATCCGCCTGAAAATTGTGAGTTAGCTAACAAGATTAGCCAAAATGGATGTTTGGTTACTGAATTTTCTTCTAATGCAGCAATTAAGCCAGGTAATTTTCCTAGAAGAAATCGTTTAATTGCTGCTTTTTCAAAAGGGGTCTTAGTTGTGGAAGCTGGCGAAAAATCAGGTACCATGTCTACTGTAGATTGGGCATTAGAACAAGGGAAGGATGTCTGGGCTATACCAGGAGATATTGCTAATCCTTTGCGGAAGGGGACAAATAAACTAATTAAACAAGGGGCTGGATTAGTTGATAGTCCCCAAGATATTTTAGATTATTTTCAGTTAGTAGCAAAGCCACTGGTAAATAAACTTGACCAAACCTTACAACTTGTGCTTAAATATTATCGGCAAGGTTATTCAACCGATGAGATTGTAGAGATTACTAAAATACCTATTAATAAGGTTCAAAGCAGTATAACCATTCTCCAAGTTGAAGGGTACTAATACTTAGGACTGGATAATAACCTATGAATAGGGTTAAGTTGTAAAAAATTAGAGTACGGTTTATAATGAGGGGGATTTGTTATTTACATATTCTGGGAGGTGAGACAGTGTCAAAGTCACTTGTTATTGTAGAGTCTCCAGCAAAAGCCAAAACAATTAGTAAATTCTTAGGAAGAAACTATGTAGTTAAAGCATCAATGGGCCATGTCCGTGACCTTCCTAGAAGCCAGTTTGGTGTTGATGTGGAGAATAATTATGAACCAAAATATATTACTATTCGGGGTAAAGGACCGATCTTAAAAGAATTACGTGATGCAGCAAAAAAAGCTGATCGAGTATTACTGGCTACTGACCCTGATCGAGAAGGAGAGGCTATTGCTTGGCATTTGGCAGAAGCTTTAAAGCTTGAACGGGATAACTGTCGAATAGAGTTTAGAGAGATTACTGAGCAAGCTATTAAGCAGGCAGTTAAGAATCCGAGAAATATATCGCAGAATTTAGTTGCCGCTCAGCAAGGACGTAGAGTTTTAGACCGGATTGTTGGTTATCAGTTGTCACCATTACTTTGGGCGAAGGTTAAGAAGGGCTTAAGTGCTGGTCGAGTACAATCAGTCGCGGTAAGATTAATCTGTGAACGGGAAACTGAAATTGAAGCTTTTGTACCTCAAGAATATTGGTCGGTAACTGGTATTTTAAGTAATAAAGAGCAGCAAACCTTTGAGGCAAAATTATATCGCTATAAGAATAAGAAGATTGAAATAGCCAATCAGGAACAGGCGCAAAAAGTAAAAGCTGATCTTGTGAATCAAGAATGGGTAGTTACTAAAGTTGTTAAGCGTCAGCGTCGCCGTAATCCAGCACCGCCATTTATAACTAGTACTTTACAGCAGGAAGCAGCCCGTAAGCTTAATTTTACAGCTAAAAAAACTATGCGCATTGCACAACAACTATATGAAGGCTTAGACATTGGCAAAGAAGGTACAGTCGGATTAATTACCTACATGCGAACAGATGCTACCCGAGTATCTAATGAAGCAATTAGTGAAGTCCGTTCTTTCATTGATCAAGAATTTGGTCAAGATTACTTACCGAAAAGCCCTAATCAGTACCAGTCTAAGTCAGGAGCACAGGAAGCTCATGAAGCTATACGTCCTACTAGTGTTTTGCGTAAGCCTCAAGATGTCAAGGAATATCTTGGACGGGATCAATATCGGCTGTATAAATTGATTTGGGAACGTTTTGTAGCAAGTCAAATGGCAGCTGCAATTTTTAACAGCGTATCTGCAGATATTGCAGTTGCTGATTACACTTTTAGGGCAACAGGGTCTACTCTTAAGTTCCCCGGATTTATTCAAGTATATGTTGAAGGAACAGATGAGGTTGAAGAAAAGGAAACTATGTTGCCAGAGTTAGTAGACCAAGAGCAAGTAACAGCAAAAGATGTCCAATTAAAACAACATTTTACTCAGCCACCGCCTCGTTATAGTGAAGCGATGTTAGTAAAAACTCTTGAAGAAAAAGGTATTGGTCGTCCAAGTACTTATGCACCAATTATTGACACTATATTAAGAAGAGGATATGTTACCCTAGAAGAAAAGCGCTTTAAACCAACGGATTTAGGAAAAATTGTAGTCGATGTATTGTTAGAAAACTTCTCCGATTTAATCGATGTTGATTTTACTGCATCTATGGAAAAGCAGCTAGATGAAATTGAAGAGGGTAAAGCAGACTGGGTTGAAATTATTGATCAATTTTACCAAGAGTTTTCTAAAGAATTAGCTAAAGCCCATGAATCATTGGATAAGATCGAAATTAAAGATGAAGTAACAGATGTTCCTTGTGATAAGTGTGGAGAGTTCATGGTTATTAAATGGGGTCGTTTTGGTAAATTTTTAGCTTGTCCTAATTACCCTGAATGCCGCAATACTAAACCTTTATTAAATGAAATAGGAGTTCCTTGTCCTGATTGTGATGATGGTCAAATTGTAGAACGGAGAACTAGAAAAGGCCGTCCTTTCTACGGCTGTTCTAATTATCCTGATTGTGAATTTACCAGTTGGATGCAACCAGTAAATGAGAAATGTCCTCATTGCCAAAAACTAATGTCCTTGCAAAAGAAGGATAATAAGATCGTTTGTACCAACAAGGAATGTCCAGGAGGCCAAGACTAATGTTTATTAATGTTATTGGTGGTGGGCTTGCTGGTAGTGAAGCAGCCTGGCAAATTGCAGAAAGAGGGCACCAAGTTAGACTGTATGAAATGCGTCCTGAAAAGCAGACAGACGCCCATGATACTGGTAATCTAGCAGAATTAGTCTGTAGCAATTCATTAGGCTCCAAAGTTCTAACAACAGCAGGCGGCTTGCTAAAAGCGGAATTGGAATTATTAGGTTCATTAATTATTGAGGTTGCTAATCAGTGTCAAGTACCTGCTGGCGGTGCTTTGGCCGTTGATCGCCAGAAGTTTTCTGAATTAGTAACCGCTAGAATTGCTAATCACCCTAATATTACTGTAATTCGTGAAGAATGTACTGAGTTACCAGAAGGAATTACGATTATTGCTACAGGGCCATTATCGAGTCCGGGAATGACCAAGGTATTGCAAGATTTAACTGGCGAAAACCACCTATACTTTTATGATGCAGCAGCTCCGATCATTACTGGCGATAGTATCGATTATAGTAAGGGATTTTGGGCTGCACGCTATAATCGAGGAACAGCTGATTATTTTAATTGCCCATTGACTAAGGAAGAGTATGAAATATTTTATCAGGAGTTAGTAAATGCGGAAGTCGTTCCTTTACATGAAGGTATCGAAGATGATCTAAAAGTATTTGAAGGTTGTATTCCTATTGAAGTGTTAGCTAGCCGTGGTCCAGATACCTTAAGATATGGGCCGCTTCGTCCAGTTGGTCTAGAAGATGCTGAGGGCAATCGGCCTTATGCCGTTGTTCAATTGCGATTGGAGAATACAAAAGCTACTTTATTTAATCTAGTAGGATTTCAAACTCGCTTAAAATGGGGAGAGCAACAGCGAGTTTTTCGCTTGATACCTGCTTTAAAAAATGCCGAATTTGTACGTTTCGGTGTAATGCACCGAAATACTTTTATTAATTCCCCAGCGGTTTTAAAGCCAACTTATCAGTTTAAAAAGCATCCTCAGTTATTCTTAGCCGGTCAAATTTCTGGTGTTGAAGGTTATGTGGAAAGTGTATCTTCTGGTTTGGTAGCAGGTATAAATGCCTGCCGCTTGCTAAACACCCAACTTCCCCTTGAGTTTCCCGAAGAAACTATGATAGGAGCGTTAGCAAGGTATATTACTTTAAAATCTGAGGATTTTCAGCCAATGAATGCTAATTTTGGCATTCTGCCTCCATTGGCTGAGCGCGTAAAAAAGAAGCAGCTGCGTAAGGAAGCCTATAGTACACGAGCTTTAGAAGCTTTGAAATCTTTTATTACTGGGACTGATTGTATATGAGGAAAACTGATCCCCATATTGAACAGTACTTACAATATTTGCTAGTACAAAGGAATTTTGCTGAAAATACCATCGAGAGTTATGCTAAGGACTTAGATTTATTTAATAAGTTTATAACTGAGCTTTGGGATACTACCATATTAGAAGCGGATCAACATGTTATCCGCGCTTATTTGTCCAGCCTTTATCATAAAGGGTATGAGCGCAGCTCAATTAGTAGACATTTATCAGCAATTCGGGGATTATACAAATATTTATTGCGCTTTGATTTGATCGAACGAGATCCTTCTCAGTTGATTAAACTGCCGAAAAAAGGAAAATATCTACCAGAAACCTTGACGGTAGATGAGATGGAATTGTTTTTATCAGGTTTTGATTTAAATGCTCCTCTTGATTTACGGAATAAGGCAATTTTTGAGTTATTATATTCGACGGGCATTCGCTTAACTGAGTTGGTAAATTTAGACGTCGAGGATATTCAAAGCTCCTTTGATTTCATTCGAGTCTTTGGGAAAGGACGTAAGGAACGAATTGTTCCTGTAGGGGAGTATGCTTTGAAGGCTATTGATGATTATTTGACTAAAGCCAGGCCTAAGTTAGCCAAAGCAGGGCAAACAGCACTTTTTGTGAATAATAAAGGGACACGATTAACTCAGCGTGGTGTTCAATATTTAGTTAGGCGCCAGATAGAGAAGGTAAGTCTTAAGAAAGATATTTCTCCTCATACTTTGCGGCATAGTTTTGCAACTCATCTTTTAGATGCAGGTGCAGACTTAAGAACAGTGCAAGAGCTTTTAGGGCATGCCAGTCTATCTAGCACCCAAATTTATACCAAGGTAAGTCAAAGTCGATTGAAATCCGTTTATAACCAGGCTCATCCGCGAGCCTAGGTTTATTTATTAAGGAGGGGTTAGATGGATCAGTTTCGAGCTACCACTATAGTAGCTGTACGCAAAGATAATCGGTTGGCTATTGCTGGTGATGGGCAAGTTACATTTGGTCAAAATATGATCATGAAAAATAAGGCAAAAAAAATACGCTCACTATATGGCGGCAAAATTTTAGCTGGCTTTGCTGGCGCATCAGCCGATGCTTTTACCCTGTTTGAGTTGTATGAAAAGAAATTAGAAGAATATAATGGTCAAATAGTTCGGGCTGCTGTGGAGTTAGGTAAGCAGTGGAGAACAGATCGCACGCTGCGTAATTTAGAGGCATTAATGATTGTAGGTAATCCCGAACATTTATTAGTGATTTCAGGAACAGGAGATATTATTGAACCAGATGACGATGTAATTGCGATTGGCTCAGGTGGAGCTTATGCATTGTCCGCAGCAAAAGCTTTAATGAAGCATTCTAAATTATCGGTAGGTGAGATTGCTAGAGAAGCTTTAGAGATTGCTGCAAGTATTTGCGTATATACAAACAACCAGATTACCGTTATGGAAATCGGTAATGAGTAGGAGGATGGAAATGGAATTAACTCCTCGTCAAATTGTTGAAGAACTTGATCGATATATTGTAGGTCAAAAAGAAGCAAAAAGATCAGTAGCCATTGCCTTACGGAACCGCTATCGGCGGCGTCAATTACCAAAAGAAATGCAGGATGATGTAATTCCGAAAAATATCTTAATGATTGGGCCAACTGGAGTAGGTAAAACTGAGATTGCGAGACGGTTAGCAAAATTGGCTAATGCTCCTTTTATTAAAGTTGAGGCTACTAAGTTTACTGAAGTTGGCTATGTTGGTCGAGATGTAGAATCAATTATTCGAGATCTAGTTGAATGTGCTGTAAGAATGGTAAAAAGCGAACGAATGAAAGAAGTAGAAACTCAAGCTGAAAAATTAGCAAATGAACGGATTTTGAATATTCTAGTTCCCATGCCCAAAAAAGAAAAAACTATTAACCCATTTGGTGCAATTTTTGGCATGACTAACGATAGTTCATCAGATGAGCAAGAAAATTGGAATGAAAAAGTGGAAAATAGTAAAACTATGAGAGAGCGTTATCGCCAATTATTAGCCGATGGTGAACTAGAGGATGAAATAATTGAAATTAATCTTGAAGATCAGCCTCCACAATTGTTTGAGCTTTTTTCTGGCAGTGGTATGGAAGATATCGGAATGAACATGCAAGATATGTTTAGTGAGTTGTTACCGAAAAAGAAGCGAAAAAGAAGGGTTACTGTGCGCGAGGCTCGACGACTATTAACTCAGGAAGAAGCCAATAAACTTTTAGATATGGATTCCATTGGAGCTCAGGCAATAGAACGTTGTGAACAATCAGGGATAGTATTCTTGGATGAAATTGACAAAATTGCAGGCAGTGGTCAAACTTATGGTGCAGATGTATCGCGAGAAGGTGTTCAACGAGATATTCTTCCGATTGTGGAAGGCAGCACAGTAATGACAAAGTATGGACCAGTATCTACTAACCATATCTTATTTATTGCTGCTGGTGCTTTTCATGTGGCCAAACCATCAGATTTAATTCCTGAACTTCAAGGTCGTTTTCCAATTCGCGTTGAACTAGATAGTCTCCGTAAAGAAGATTTTGTACGGATTCTTACTGAGCCGAAGAATGCCTTGTTAAAACAATATCGAGCTTTATTGCAGACTGAAGGCTTAGAGATAGAATTTACAGAAGATGGAATTGATGCCATCGCTAGTATTGCGGAACAGGTGAATGAAAACACTGAAAACATAGGAGCTAGGCGTTTGCACACTATCTTAGAAAGATTATTAGCAGATTTATCGTTTGAAGCAGACAGTTACACAGAAAAGGTAATTATTGACGCTGCTTTTGTTGAAAAAGAATTGGCATCAATAATTTCTGATCAAGATCTAAGTATGTATATTCTCTAATTTTAGTAAAGGGAGGTGTGGAAGGTCTTATAGACCTTTGATATGAAGAAATTACTTGAGAAAACACGAAAAATTAGTCGTTTGATCCAACAATCTTTTGGTTACCAAGTAGATTTTTCGGCTATGACAAAGGTGCTATCTGAGGTAATTGATTGTAACATTTATGTGATTAGTAGACAGGGACAAATCCTTGGCTTTGCCTTACGAGATTACACCTCAGGTTTAACAGACGATGAGCTATCAGCTATGAAGGAAATACCTTTTGAATATAATTACGAGTTATTAAGAATTGATATTACAAGTGCCAATCGTAAGCGCTCGGAATTAGCTGAAAATGAAGTGAAATGCCCATTCCGCGATGAAATAATTACTATTGTACCGCTTAGTGGAAGTGGTGAACGTCTTGGAACATTAGTATTAGGTAAAGGATCGGGTCTCTTTGAGGATGAAGATCTGATTTTAGCAGAATATGGTGCTACTGTGGTAGGTATGGAAATCTTAAGAAACCGAGCTGATGAAATTGAAGCTGAAGTACGTAAGAAAGCTGCTTGTCAAATTGCTATCGGTACGCTATCATTTTCGGAGCAGGAGGCGATTGAGCATATCTTTGATGAGTTAGACGGTACTGAAGGCCTACTAGTAGCTAGTAAAATAGCGGATACTGTAGGAATTACTAGGTCAGTGATAGTTAATGCCCTGCGAAAATTAGAAAGTGCTGGGGTAATTGAATCACGTTCTTTAGGTATGAAAGGCACGTATATCCGGGTGTTAAATGAGTTCTTTTTAGATGAATTAGCCAAACATCGGACACGATAACCAGCCTGTTTAGAGAGCAAAGATCGAAATTTGCTCTCTTTTTTTGTCTTTTCAAGGAATTGTTACACAAAGGAAGGATAATCTTGAGATCATGTAGAAAATAAAGTTAATCTAACTGTGTAAATAATATCTTTACATCTTATAGAAAGGATGATACCGTGTTTAGGGTGGTAGATGCCGTAAAACAAGGTTTAGATGCCTCTACATTACGACACAAAGTACTTAGCAATAACGTTGCTAATGTAAATACACCACAATTTCGTCGTTCTGATGTAGTGTTTTCTGAAGTTTTAGATGGACAAAAGAATAAGCTACCTGTTACAAGAACACATCATAAGCACATTCGAGGCACTAGGCAAAGCAGTTCTAGTCCTATTAGAATTGTTCAGGAACAGGGCACTATCATGGGAAATGACTTGAATAATGTAGATATAGAGCGGGAAATGACATTGATTTTAGAAAATCAACTTCATTATTTGGCTATGTCTGACATTATTAATCGTAACCTTGATTTTCTCAGAACAGCAATTACTGAAGGGAGACGGTAATAAATGAGCGTATTTGATTCTTTTCGGATAAGTGCTTCAGGACTTACCGCTGAGAAGTTAAGAATGGACTTGATCGCTAACAACTTGGCTAATGTAAATACGACTCAAACAGAAGAGGGGGGACCTTACCGTCGACAAATGGCGATTTTCCAAGCCATTGAAGATGCTAAGGTAGACAGAAGACAATCAAATAGTAAATTAGCTACCGGTAAGGGAGTAAAGGTGGTTGGTATTTATCACGATCCATCACCGCCACGGCTAGTTTATGATCCTGAACATCCTGATGCTAATGCAGATGGATACGTTGAATTACCGAACATACAACCAGTTAAAGAAATGGTTGACTTAATTTCTGCCTCTAGAGCATATGAGGCAAATATTACAGCAATTAACGCCGCCAAATCTATGGCACAGAAGGCATTAGAAATAGGTAAAGGCTAAGGGAGTGAATTTAGATGAGAATAACTTCTGAATTATCACAGTTGCCAGAGATCGGGTCTAAGCCCGCAAGTATAAAACAGGAGAATAAATTAGAGTTTGGTCAATTATTAAAAGATGCTTTATATGGGGTAAATGATCAAATTCAACAAGCTGAACAGGCAGCTGCCATGTTAGTCAAGGGGGAAATTGAATACCACGATGCTATGATCATTACTGAAAAGGCAAATTTGGCACTGCAGCTTACATTAGCTATTCGCAATAAAATACAGGAAGCATACCAAGAAATCATGCGTATTCAAGTTTAGCTTCGTAGGGAGATGAAGAATGAAGATGGAACCTATTATAAAATCATTCAAAGAATTATGGGGTAAGTTATCCATGCCAATGCGGATAGGGGGCGGGGTTCTAGTTTTAGGTGTTTTTTTGTCGTTGATGTTTATCGCTCTTTTTTCCTCAACAGATTATCAGCCATTATATACCAATTTAACCCCAGAAGATGCCGCATCAATTGTTACGGTATTACGGGATAATGGTATACCTTATGAATTGAGTGATAATGGTTCTACAATTCACGTGCCTGCAGAACATGTTTATGAAACTAGGCTGACATTAGCTAGTCAAGGGCTGCCTAAAGGTGGAGTTGTTGGATTTGAGATATTTAATACTACTAGACTTGGAGAAACCGAAAGCGATCGAGAGCTGCGTTATCTGGTGGCTTTACAAGGAGAATTAACTCGAACAATTAAGGAGTTAAGTGAAGTTCAAGATGCACGTGTGCATATTGTTTTACCTAGACGAAGTTTGTTTATTCAAGAGTCACAGCCATCAACAGCTAGTGTTTTATTAACTCTGAAACCAGGGGTAACCTTGTCTAAAAAACAGGTTCTTGGTATTACTCATTTGTTATCAACTAGTGTGGAAGGTCTTTTACCTGAGAACATAACGATTATCGATAATCGCGGTAATGTATTAAGTGATAGTTTAAGTCTGCTGGAAACGATTGATAGCGATCTGATTGTTCAGAGAATTCAGATTGAAAGTGCATATGAGAGACAATTATCTAATACATTAACTGCTATGTTAGAGCGTGTTTATGGTGTTGGTAAAGTAGTCGCACTTGTGAATGTTGAATTAGATTTTGATATTAATGAACAATATAGCGAGATTTACCAGGCCCCTACTCCTGATGGAGGCCTGATTCGTAGTGAGCAGACTTATCGGGAAGAGTTTACCGGTTCTACATATTCAGCTATCGGAATACCGGGGGTGGAATCTAATGTTCCCGGCTATGTTGGATTAGATGATTCTGACAGAGTTGATGAATATTCCAAAGTCGATTCAGTACTCAATTATGAGTTAAATAGAATTGAACGGCGATACAATTCTACTCCAGGCAGTATTAAACGCCTAGGGGTGGCTGTCTGGATTAATGGGGAATTAACTGAGGAACAGCTTGAAACTATCGAATCATCGATTATTGGTGCTATTGGTTTACAGCTTGAGCGGGGGGACCAAATTTCTGTCAATAGTATACCGTTTAGGGATGATTTTATGTCATTAGCTACTCAGGACTTATCTTCAGTTCCTAGTCAAAATTTAACACTACTTTATATAATCTTGGTTATCTTGGTATTAGCTGTTATCGTATTGAGTGTAATCTTCTATCAACGGAAGAAGAAATTACAAGAGGAATTATTGGCAGCAGCTCAAGAGGTTCAAGCTGATGATGAGGATGAGCTGTTTGAGCAACCTCGAACTGCTGAAGAGAAACTAAGATTAAATATTTCTAAGCGATTAAGAGAACAGGCTTTGGACAAACCAGAAGAGTTTGCTCAAATGCTAAGAACATGGCTCTTAAATGATTAGGAGGCGTACTAATGGTATCAAAATTATCTGGTAAGGAAAAAGCAGCTATATTGTTAGTTTCTCTCGGTTCTGATGTTTCAGCTCAGGTTTATAAACACCTTCGTGAAGAAGATATTGAAGAGTTAACGTTGCAAATTGCTAGCTTAAAAAAGATCGAACCAGAGGTTCGAGATGCTGTTTTAGCTGAGTTTAATGAAATGCTGACTGCACAAGAGTATATTAATCAGGGCGGTATTGAATATGCAAAGGAGATTCTGGAACAGGCCTTAGGCAAAGAAAAAGCTGAAGCAATCTTGAATCGTCTAACTGCAACGTTACAAGTTAGACCTTTTGACTTCGCCCGGAAAACTGAACCTGGTCAGCTGTTGAACTTTATTCAGCATGAACATCCGCAGACAATTGCGTTGATATTAGCCTATTTGCAACCTGAACAAGCAAGTTTGATTTTGTCGGCTTTACCGCCGGAGAGACAGGTAGATGTAGCAAAGAGATTGGCTACTTTAGATAGAACCACCCCAGAGGTTTTAGAGGAGATTGAAACTACCTTAGAACAACGGTTGGCTGCATTTGCAAGCAATGACTACACCCATGCTGGTGGAATTGATGCAGCAGTTGATATTCTCAACAGTGTTGACCGTACAACTGAAAAGACGATTATCGATGCATTAGAGCAAGAGGATCCAGTATTAGCTGAAGAAATTCGCAAACGGATGTTTGTATTCGAGGATATTATTACTCTTGATGATCGCTCAATTCAGCTGGTAATACGTGAAATCGATTCTAAGGATTTGGCTCTTGCCTTGAAAACAGCTTCTGGCGAAGTTTCAGAGCGAATTTACAAAAACATGTCAAAGCGTGCTGCGGACATGCTTAAAGAGGATATTGAATTTATGGGACCTGTACGACTACGTGATATTGAAGAGGCTCAACAGCGTGTGGTTGCAGTTATTCGCCGCTTAGAGGAAGCTGGTGAGATCATTATTTCTCGCGGCGGGGAGGATGAGTTTGTTGTCTAGGATCATTAAGGCAAGAACACAAGTGACCGCTCCTAAGCAGTTAGCAATTAAACCTACTGAAGAACCAAAAACTCAAATGCCAAAGACAGATAATTTATTGCTGCAAGCCACAAAAAAGATAAGTGAAGCCAATAAGGAAGCAGCCTCGATTATTGAAGCTGCCAAAAAAGAAGCAGAAAATTTGTTAGCCGAAGCAAGACAAACTATTGCTAAAGAAGCAGAAGAAGCAATAAATCGAGCTATGGAACAGGGATATCAGGCTGGTTATGAAGAGGGGTTTGCTGTTGCCAAAGAGGAAGTACAGCAAAAAGTTAAGGCAGCGCTAGCCAAATTAGATGAGATTATTGAAGAAGCTGCTAAAACTAGGAGTCGTTCATTAGCTTTACTTGAGGATGACTTTCTAAAGTTAAGCCTGGTACTTGCCGAAAAAATTATTAAGAGTGAAATTTCCATGAATAAAGATTGGTTACAACCAATAATTGCCGACGTGCTTCATAAACTTGCAGATGTAGAAGAAATTACTATTCGACTTAATGCTGATGATTTCCAACAATTATCTGATCTGGAAAGTTTAGCAAGTATCTCTTCTGCTAAAATTAAATGGGAGCCAGATAAGGCTTTATTACCTGGAAGTTGTTTAATTAGTAGTGAATTTGGTCTGATTGATGCTAGTTTAGATAAGCGTTTTTTAAAGCTTGCTACTAGTTTGCAGGAAGTGATTTTTTATGAGTAATCCAAGACTGGCTCATTACTTAAATGCTGTTGCAGAGATTGATGAGATGGAGCAGATTGGTAAGGTAACCAAGATTGTTGGCTTGACAATTGAGTCGAAAGGGCCAATGGCTAATGTAGGAGACATTTGTCTGATTCAACCTCGTAACGGCAAACCTATTTATGGAGAAGTGGCAGGTTTTAGGGATGAAACCTTGCTAATCATGCCTTTGGCGGAATTGACTGGAATTGGTCCTGGAAGCCAGGTTATCAGTTTGAGTCGCCCTTTAAAAGTTGGAGTAGGGCCAAAGCTATTAGGCCGAATTTTAGACGGTCTTGGAAACCCAATGGATGGCAAAGGTCCATTGGTTATAGAAAAGGAATTGCCCATTGAAAACAATTACGTCCAACCTTTAAACAGACAACGAATTACCAAACCATTATCTGTAGGAGTCAGGGCAATTGATGGTGTTTTGACTTGTGGCCGCGGTCAAAGGTTAGGGATATTTGCCGGTAGTGGTGTAGGTAAAAGTACTTTATTAGGAATGATGGCACGTAATACTGAAGCGGATGTAAACGTCATTGCCTTAATTGGAGAACGGGGACGTGAGGTTAGAGAGTTTATTGAAAACGACTTGGGTCCCGAAGGTTTAGCTAGGTCAGTAGTAGTTGTGGCAACATCCGATCAACCTGCTTTAGTCAGATTAAAAGCAGCGATGGTAGCCACAACTATTGCGGAGTATTTCCGTGATTGCCATAATGACGTATTGTTTATGATGGACTCGGTTACTCGTTTTGCTTTAGCTCAAAGGGAAATAGGGTTGTCGATAGGTGAACCGCCAGCTACTCGAGGTTACACACCTTCCGTGTTTGCTTTATTGCCTAAACTTCTTGAACGGACAGGCCCTGGCGAACATGGTACAATTACTGGGTTTTATACAGTATTAGTGGACGGTGATGATATGAACGAACCGATTTCTGACGCAGTTCGGGGAATTCTTGATGGTCATATTGTGCTGTCCAGGAGTTTAGCAGAAAAACAACATTATCCAGCGATAGATGTATTAGCTAGTGTAAGCCGGGTTATGCCCGCTGTCGTTGATGCTCAACATCTTGACTTGGCTGGCAGGTTAAAAGCACATTTAGCCACATATCGAGATGCTGAAGATTTAATTAATATTGGTGCTTATGTATCAGGTGCTAATCCTGAGATTGATCGAGCTATAGCTTGCATAGAACAAATTAATGGTTTTCTTAAACAAAGAACTCATGAACAATCCAATTGGGAACAGACCCTTCAGCTATTAAAGGCTGCTTTTAGTGAGGATGAATAAAGATGGCCAGATTTAAGTTTCGTCTTGCACAAGTAGCTAGAGTTAAAACGATAATTGAAGAACAAAGAAAACAAGAATGGGCTTTAGCGAATATGCAGCTAATGCAGGCTAAAGCACACTTGATGGATTTAGAAAATCAAAGACAAGAAAGTTTAGAATTTGGTTATCGGGAATTAGGTCTTGCTTATCGACCGTTATTACATCAGTATCTTCAGCATATGGATATGAAAATTGAATTTCAGCAAGAAGTCGTTAATGAAGCAGCAGCCCACGAGCATCGTGCTCGAGAGATCTGGATTAAAGCGAGACAAGAAAAAGAAATGTTAGAGCGTTTAAGGGAGAAAAAATATCAAGCATTTGTTTATGAACAAGCTAGGAAGGAACAAAATCAGCTAGATGATTTAAAGAACAATGTTCCTAGAATTTAAGGAGGATGTTCTGTGTCGAAGTGGATATTGTCAATTCTGTCCCTAATCATTGCAATTTGTACTGCCTTTGTTATTTTAACTATCACAGATGTTATCCCGCAAGAAGCAGTCTGGGAATATGCTGGTACCGTTTCCTGGCTTGCACCTCATGTGGAAACTTATAATATCGGTAAGGAAAGTCAAGAATTTATTGCTGAACAACAAGAACGAATTGATTTAGCATGGGCAGAGATTGAAGAAGCTCGCCAAGCTCTTGCACAAGAGCAAGAAGTTATGGCAAGAAAGGAAGCTTCATTAGCAAGACAAGAGCGAGATTTAGCAGCTAAGATTGAATCTAGGCGAAAGGTCGAACATCTAGCTAGTTTATATACGCAGATGAGACCAAATGAAGCCGTTAAAATTTTGGAGATTATGGATGTGGATTTAATTCTGGAAATCATTTTAGCTATGGATACAGAAACCGCGTCTGCGATTTTAGCAGGTCTTCCTCCGGAAATTGCTGCTACTGTTAGTGAGCAGTTTCAATAAATAAGTTTATCTTGCAAAGGAGGTGAATAAGTGATTGTCGGTATCAATGATATTACACAGCTGTTAGAAACCATTAAACCAGCTAATGCGGCTAAAGGTGCATTAGAACATGAATTTTCAAGTTTGTTGGCTCAGGTTTTATCTGGAGCAACTAATCAGGAAGTAATGGATTTAGATGTTGTAGGTAATTTAAAACAACAGTTGCTTTTAGCACAAGCTGGTCAAGAGCAGCTCTTGGAACTGGATATCAATGAACACGAAGTATCGCTAGAGGGTTTGGTTGCTCAGCTAGAAGCGGCTTATTTAAAAGGTGTGGCAGAAGATGAAGTGGCTAGTGAAGATGTAGATAATGAGGAGGCAGTTAGCGAGCAAGCTGTGCCAAACGAATATCTATTCAATGTGCTAGCAAACTTGGCTGCCTTTAAAAGCGAAGAATCTGGAACAAATGATTCTAATATAAGTCGCGTACATCAAGCCGCCCTTCAGCAAAATGTGTGGTACAGTAAGCCAAGTAAAGCAAACGAAGAGTCTAATTTTGCTATTAAAACCAGGATAGGACTTGTTTCAGAGCCAATTAAGCAAACCGACTTAGGAAACATGGATTCTAGTACAGTCATAAATCAGTCAACTGATCATGGAATTGCAGTTGCTAACAGCCAATTTTCCCAAGAAAACTTTGGGGAGTCAATGGTTGATAACCTAAGTACTGCAATAAGTGAAGATGTTTTCGCTGAAGAATTGGTTCAAGTTAATGTTGAACAGCTGCAGAAGAATGTGGAACCTTATCAGCCAAAACTTGCAGCAGGCGAACCATTGAATATAAGTAGACCAATATTCAACGTGTCTAATACTCTTGCAGAGTCTATTGCTCAAGGTGAAACAGAAGAAATATTATTTATACAAACGTCAGTAAATAGTTTTACTCAAGAACTACTAGCTGATAGACTTCAGCGTCAGTCGCACTTGGCTCAACTCCATTCTTCTACTGAACAGGTAGTCGGTGAACAGTTTGACCAGCAGTTGGATGATGAAATATCACCACTAGAAATAGTAGCAAAACCAGGTGAATCTGCTGTTACTCGTGATCAAGAAGTAGATAGCAAAGAATTGATAACTAGCCTAGGACAAGCTAAAGACAAAGGGTCTAAGATAGAAATTGAATCTAGTACAACTGGATTAAACGAACAATTCCAAGCTAAGATTCAACCTGAGAATTCTGTGCAAACGGCTTCTAGCTCAACAAGCACTCCACCAAGGCTAGAGCAAAGTGTTTTCCAACAAGTGGTAGAGAAAATGCATTTCCAATCTGTTGGAGAGCATCATGAGGTTCGAATTCAATTAAAACCCGATCATCTTGGTGAGGTAAAGATTAAATTAGCTATTGAGCAAGGAATAGTTACAGCAGAGTTTGTTATTGAAAGCCAAGCGGTAAAGGAGATTCTATCAGCTCAATTACCTGAGTTGCGTCAAGCTTTACAACAACAAGGAATTAATTTAGGACAGGTTGATGTTAATCTAGGTGGTAATGACAGCGGATATTCTGATGAAACACCACGCAGAAATGTAACAGTAGTTAAATCAAAGGTTTCTCCAAAGGTTCAATTAGATTTAGAACCAGCAATTCGAACAGAAGATTCCTTGTCACAAGTTAATTTACGAGTATAGGAGGTGACAATGGTGAAGGTCTCGAACACAAATACAACTACGAAAAATACAACACAGAACCAAACGTTAGTTAATCAAGAAATTTTGGGTAAAGATGATTTTCTAAAACTTCTGGTAACCCAATTGAGACACCAAGACCCAATCAATCCGGTTGACGACAAAGAATTTATTGCTCAACTGGCACAGTTTAGTAGTTTGGAGCAGATGCAAAACTTATCATCGTCAATTAACATGATGATGGAGTCACAGCAGCGATTAACTGCCTTGTCACAAGCAACTGCAATGATTGGTAAAGAGGTTGAGATTTATAGTCATGAAGGAGAAAGCCTCTACGGTAAAGTAACAGGTGTTCAGTTTCATAATGGTTGGCCAGAAGTAATTGTTGAGGGCAAGACCTATGACTTTACTGAAATAGTTTCGATTTTTGAAGCAGGGGGAGGGGAAGAGAATGCCTAACAATTTCAAAGTACCACGTGGAATCTCCATTGATCCATTAAGACATTCTACTCCTGCTGTTAAGCAACGCAATACCGTTGATACTAGCTTTAATGAACTATTACAGAAACAAATTGGTAGTTCAAGCTTAAGATTTTCTGCACATGCAGAAAAACGTTTGGCTCAAAGCGGTATTAAGTTAAGTGCTAAACAACTTTCTACGCTAGAAAATGCTGTAGAACAAGTTAGAAAAAAAGGCAGTAAAGAATCTTTAGTATTGATGAAAGATCTAGCTTTTGTTGTCAGCGTGGACAACAAAACTGTAATTACCGCAATTGACCAAGGGCGTATGAAAGACAATATCTTTACTAATATCGATAGTGCGATTATAACAGAATAAGGGCTGGACCGAAAGGAAGCCCGCTCTTGCTGATTGACTGATGCAAGAAGAAAGGGAGGAATTTACTATGATGCGTTCATTGTTTTCAGGCGTAAACGGCCTGCAAACACATCAAATCAAGATGGACGTCATTGGTAACAACATTGCTAACGTTAATACACATGGGTTTAAAAGTTCTCGTGTTACTTTTAAAGAAGTGATCAGCCAAACTTTGGCAAATCCCAGTGCTCCAACTAATAATCGGGGTGGAATCAACCCACAACAAGTAGGTTTAGGAGTTGGTATTGGATCAGTTGACGTGATTCATACACCTGGTGGAACACAACCAACATCCAGTGCTACAGATTTAGCTATTCAAGGTACAGGTTTTTTCATTGTATCTGATGGCTCGCAAAACTTTTATACTAGAGCAGGGATTATGGATTTTGATGGAGATGGCAATTTATATTCCAAAGTTAATGGTATGATGGTGATGGGCTATTTGGCTGATAGTAATGGACACATTGCAGAGTCTGGCGGTCAGCTAAGGCCGATTAAGATTACCAATGATGTTAGGACAATTAGTCCAGAAGCTACCAAGAATGTGTATTTTCAAGGTAATTTACAAGGGACAACACCTGCTGATGAAAAAGTTTCGAGAATGTCTACAGTTTATGATTCTAAAGGTGGAGTCCATCGAGTAATAGTTGAATTTACTAAAGGGACAAATCCCAATGAGTGGACATGGGAGGCTTATTTGGAATCAGATCCTGAAAATAAGGTTTCTGGTGGAGATCTAGTTTTTGATACCTT
>ERZ773359.1854-NODE-1854-length-28160-cov-5.941647_pt1 | contig 28160 bp, 28 predicted proteins | sample MGYA00374955_ERZ773359 | MGnify/ENA primary metagenome ERZ773359 (study PRJEB29098, sample SAMN04486028) | biogas fermenter metagenome | study: EMG produced TPA metagenomics assembly of the Biogas fermentation microbial communities from Germany - Plant 4 DNA1...
TACCACCGGACTGACGGATAAACTTACCTTCTGCCTTAACAGCCTTGCGGATAGTCTCCTTATAGGATACCTGAGGTTTACCTACATTTGCCTCAACCTTAAATTCCCTGAGCAGTCGATCAACGATAATTTCAAGGTGAAGCTCACCCATACCTGCAATAATAGTCTGACCTGTTTCTTTGTCAGTCCAGACACGGAATGTCGGATCTTCCTCCGCCAGTTTCTGCAGGGCAATACTCATCTTTTCCTGACCGGCTTTTGTTTTAGGTTCAATTGCTATATTGATTACCGGTTCAGGGAATTCCATAGATTCCAAGATAATCGGATGTTCTTCATCACATAAAGTGTCGCCGGTTGAGGTGAATTTTAAACCTACAGCGGCAGCTATATCACCTGCGAATACCTTATCGATCTCCTCACGGTGATTAGCATGCATAAGCAGAATTCGTCCGATTCTTTCGCGTTTATTCTTGGTAGAGTTCAATACATATGAACCTGAAGACAATGTTCCTGAATAAACACGGAAGAATGACAGTTTTCCAACATAAGGGTCAGTCATAATCTTGAAAGCAAGAGCTGAAAAAGGAGCATCGTCTGATGCAGGTCTTTCATCTTCCTCCTCAGTTCCCGCTTTAACACCTTTAATAGGTGGTATATCCAATGGTGACGGCAAATAGTCCACCATGGCATCCAATAAGAGCTGAACACCCTTATTTCTGTAAGAAGACCCACAGGTTACAGGCACTATCTGGTTGTTAATGGTCGCCTTTCTGATGGCTCTTTTAAGCTCATCTACTGTAAACTCTTCACCTTCAAAATATTTGTTCAGGAGTTCGTCATCCAGTTCAGCAACCGACTCCACCAGTTTGGACCGATATTCTTCGGCCAGCTCTTTCATGTCCTCAGGAATTTCGCTCTCTTCTATTACCTTTCCGAGATCATCCTTGTAAATTTCGGCTTTCATTTTTACAAGGTCGATAATTCCTTCGAAATGGTCTTCCTTTCCAATCGGCAATTGTATAGGTACCGCATTTGCACCTAATCTGTCTTTTATCATTTGGACGCAGTTGAAAAAGTCTGCTCCCATTATATCCATTTTATTTACATAGGCTATACGCGGAACCTTGTATTTGTCAGCCTGTCTCCAAACAGTTTCAGACTGGGGCTCAACGCCACCTTTTGCACAAAAGAGCGTCACAGAGCCATCCAATACACGCAAGGATCTTTCAACTTCCACAGTGAAGTCAACATGTCCTGGCGTATCTATAATGTTTACACGGCAGTGCCTCCACTGAGCAGTTGTTGCAGCAGAAGTAATTGTAATACCTCTTTCCTGCTCCTGCTCCATCCAGTCCATAGTGGCCGAACCTTCGTGTGTCTCACCCAACTTATGGGTACGGCCGGTATAGAACAAAATTCTTTCAGTGGTGGTAGTTTTACCTGCGTCAATGTGTGCCATAATACCGACGTTTCTTGTATCTTCCAGGCTGAATTTTCTGGGCATTGATACCCTCCTTTCGATGAAATACTGCAATGTTTGCTGCGTTTAATATTATTACCACCTGTAGTGTGCAAATGCCTTGTTTGCTTCTGCCATCTTGTGAGTGTCCTCTTTCTTCTTAACAGCACCACCGAGATTGTTGGTAGCATCCAAGATTTCATTGGCAAGTCTTTCCTTCATTGTGCGCTCGCCTCTTTTTCTGGCATGGTCGACAAGCCAGCGCAATCCTAAAGCTTGCCTTCTTTCAGGTCTTACTTCAACTGGCACCTGATATGTTGCACCACCAACCCTTCTGGCTCTGACTTCCAGAACAGGCATAATGTTTTCCAGTGCTTCCTTGAAGACCTCAAGAGGATCCCTTCCGGTTTTTTCTTTTATAATGTCAAACGCATCGTAACAAATTTTTTGAGCAACACCCTTCTTGCCGTCCAGCATGATATTGTTGATCAGCTTTGTAACAACCTTGTCATTATATAAAGGATCGGCAAGTACATCTCTTTTGGGCACATGTCCTTTTCTTGGCACTTTTCTTCCCTCCTTTGCATGATAACTGCGGGAACAAATCCCGGTATCACAGGTACTCGGCCCATTAAGTGTAAAATGGGCTCGTCAAGTGCAAAAACGTTACAATCTATATGATAACAACGTCTTAGCACGTTGATGTTCCTGTTTTTAATTTTGATCAAAATTAAGATATTATTTACCTTTTTTCGCACCGTATTTGGATCTTGCCTGCTTACGATTAGCAACACCGGCAGTATCGAGTGTGCCTCGGATGATGTGGTATCTTACACCAGGCAGGTCCTTAACACGGCCACCTCTGATAAGAACAACACTGTGCTCCTGGAGATTGTGTCCAATACCAGGAATGTAAGCTGTTACCTCAAGACCGTTTGTCAAACGAACCCTGGCAACCTTTCGGAGAGCCGAATTAGGTTTCTTAGGTGTAACTGTTTTAACAACGGTACAAACGCCTCTCTTCTGCGGAGAGTTTGTCTTGGTGTACTTTTTCTTCAGTGTGTTCATTCCAATCTGCAACGCCGGAGCATCAGAATGGTAAACCACTTTCTTTCTGCCCTTTCTTACCAATTGGTTAAACGTTGGCATTCTTTTTCACCTCCTTAGAAAAATTACATTAAAATTTTCAGTGGAACATACTGCCACTGAAAAAAATTAAACTATTTAACTATAAGAAACTAACGTGAAAACGTTAATTACTTTTCAGTATACCTACAACAGCAGCTGATACTTCAATTCCTGCTGCCTTGCCAAGTTGTTTCATAGACTCGGTCGTGTGAACCATAATGTTTTTTTCCTTACAAAGCTGTTTTATCGGTTCAGTCAGTCTCTTATCAGCATCATCTGCAATAATGACCGATTCAAGCCTATCCTGCTCAATTGCTTTTTTGGTTTGTTTAAGGCCAACAACCTTTTCTTTCTTTTTCAGCAATTCCAACACCTTTAAACCTCCAAAAAGAAACTTCTCGGCAAATTGCAGGCAAACACAAAAACATGTAAACATATGCGTTCACATGCTAAATTATTGTATCATCGCCAGTTTTATATTGTCAAGCTTACTTTTTCAAACAATTTATAGCATAATCTTTCTGCATGTTAAGGCTTATGTAGTGACATTTAATCTTGTTTGCCTTTACCAGTATAATATATTACCAGTATAATATAATTACAATGATAAAATTATGGAACGAAGGATGTTGATAAAATCAAATTGAGAATTTCCATTTTTAATTTTATTGAAATCAGCGGTTTTATATTTTCTATTATAGTATCTAATAAATTACTGGATAATCCCTTTTTTGGCGGCTCCTTGTTTATAGGATTCCAGCTGATATTGCTTTTTACTGATTTCTTCAGTGCAGGCACGGCTGTTTTTCTTCCTCAGAAGGAACGAAAACTCAGTAAAATATGTTTAATTGTCTCCATACTCGTGCTGCTTTTCAATCTGATTTTGTTTCCTTTTATAGTGGACATTAAGTCTGTTCTGCAACTTATTTTATTTGTCCTTCTTCAATTTCCCATGCATTATTTTATCAGAAAAAAGACTTCCGCTACATATCTTATCTTCTCAGCATTACCTGGAATCCTCTTATTCTTCAGTCTTGAAAAAGAACTGAAATTGTTTGTCTTTCTTTACTGTATTTTTGCGTTTGTATTATCTTTTTTCTATAAAATCTTCGCCGAAAAGAAGGCTGACCCGGACCATATAAAGAATGATTTTACAGTGAACGATATACAAAATCTTATCGGCTTGAATTCATATAAGTATTATTGGAAAATGACAGCCAATACAAAAGCTGCTTTCGAAGTCTCAATCCTTTTGGCATTATGTTACATGGCATACCTGCCATTTAAAGGTTTCTGGCAGCTATTGACCGACGCTGCGGTACTGCTGGGACTCTACCTGTTGGCAGCATCGATTTCAAAATTCATTCTAAGTAAAATCGTTCTTCGCGAACTTGGCAAAAATACAGTTTTTGCAGTCTTTTCTGTTGTCTGGATTGCCACTAACTACAATATGTATGAAAATTACGGGAAACTCAGCGGAATATACTTGTACATAACGTTTGTAATTCTGTGTATATGCATTACCGCCCTTGCATCAATCATTATCGCAATGGACAGTGATATGCAAATTATAGGATATCTCGGCATCGAGCATTTTTCAGTGAGAAAATTTGAACTTCTCAAAAGAATAATCAATCATTTGAGCATGTTTATTTCCCGATCGGTTATACTTCTTGTAATCAGCTTTTTGGCTTTTTTCACTGAATTAAGCTCCTTTAAAAGCCAGGGAACAGTCTATGTTTTGGGCCGCTACGGATTTACCCTGCTTCCGGCTCTCTTTCTCATCTTTGCTGTAATCGCCGCCATCAGACAGCCCCTTACACGTATTTATGAGGAAAAATTAAAAAAATATGTAGCTCTGAAAAAAGAGGGCAAAGTAAACAAGTCCCTTGAAAAAAGGCTGCGTCATGTACTTGTTGAGAAATACAGCAAAAAGCTGGGTATCAGAATTCTGATGTTTTTGGTCAAACCGTTTTTCTACCATAAAGTTATAGGGCGTAATAATGTAGATGTTAATAAGTTTCCGTCCGTATTTGTGTGCAACCATTCAAAGGTTTACGGCCCGATTGCCGCAATTTTAAATATCCCTTTCTATGTCAAGCCATGGATTCTTCGCGAAATGGTAGATAACAACCGCATAGCCGCACATATTCAAAAAGGAACCTTCGACCGGCAAAAATGGATTCCTAAACCCATCCGTGACAAGTTGGGAAAATTATTCGGACCCATGGTCGCCTGGGCAATGCAGTCTACCGAACCCATTCCGGTCTTCAGAAACGATGGCAGGGAACTAATTAAAGGTATCAATATGAGCGTTGACGCTCTTGAAGCCCACGACAACATACTCCTGTTCCCCGAAAATCCTTATAAAACCAATGGCTATGTGACAGAAGGTGTAGGAGAATTCTACAGCGGTTTTGTAAACATAGCCAGAGATTATTACAAAAGAACAGGAAAGCGGCTCACTTTTTACAGTGTGTTTGCCGACAAGAAAAAACGCACCCTGGCATTTTCAGAGGGCATAACTTTCGATCCTGAAAACAGTTTCAAGAAAGAAAAAGAGCGTATCACCAGATATCTGCACAGTGCAATGATCAGTCTTTATCTTGAACAGTAACATCTGCAGTTTTTTTCTGTGCAAATATTTCTATGGTTCTGTCCAGTATTCCATTGAGTTTGGACAGAATAATACCATAATTGGTTATAGGGATTCCCTGATTTACACAATCCGCTATTCTGGATTTGAGAGCCTTTTTATTCACCATACATGCGCCGCAGTGAATGACAAGGTCATAACTGGTTACATCTTTTGCGAAATCGCGACCTGCACAAAAATCATATTCAAGTTGGTATCCTGTATATTTATTGAGCAGCCGGGGTATTTTTACCCTTCCTATATCCTCATGCGTATGATTATGAGTACAGCTTTCTGCAATGAGAATACGGGAATCAGGTTTTAGTCTGTCAACCATTGAGGCGCCTCTGATAAATTCGTCAAAATCACCTTTCAGATGTGCAAAAAGCATGGAAAAACTGGTCAGATAAATATTTGCAGGAACTACAGAATTGACTCTGTTAAATGCCTGGGAATCTGTTATTACAAGATCTGCATCCGGCATATCTTCCAGAGCAGAGGCAAGTTCAGTATCCCTTACAACATAGCTTTTAATACCATGATCAAGACAGTCCCGGATAACCTGGACCTGAGGTAAAATCAGCCGTCCTTTAGGAGCGCCCGAATCTATAGGCACAACCAAAATCACTTTTGAACCCGCCGGCAATAAATCTCCGACCAGGGTTTCCTCCTCATGGTCTTCACGCAATAATTCTGCTATTTTAGTCCTCAGATTGTCTATACCTGTATTTTTTAAAGCTGAAACTTCTATAGCCCCGGGAATGGCTTGTCTTAATTCTTCCAGTTTTTCTTCGGCTGCCTTGTCGGTTTTGTTTATCACAGTTATGTAAGGCGTTGAAGTGTGCCTGAAAAGTTTAACCATCTCATCGGATATGGCATTGTCCTTTTCAGCGTCAATGACATATATCGCCAGGTCTGTTTCCTTTAATATATCCTTGCTTTTCTGAATGCGCATCAAGCCCAAATCCCCCGAATCGTCAAGACCAGCCGTGTCGATAAACACTACAGGGCCATATCCGGTAAGTTCCATGGCTTTTTTAACAGGATCTGTGGTGGTTCCGGGAACTGAGGATACTATGGAAACATTTTGACCGGTCAGTACATTTATAATTGAAGATTTTCCGCTGTTCATATATCCAAAAACAGCTATATGCTTTCTGTTTGCAAGAGGTGTAGTATTCATGTATATTACTCCTTCCTTCCAGATCAGTATCCCACTTCACTGTCAGGGATTTTCTTTGTTAATAGTTTATCAAAGTCTGTTCATATCTGCAAGACCTGTAAATGTGGACGCAAAGGCTTTCCCTGAACTGCCGGACGCATCGAAGAAATGACCTGGTTTTCAGGCCTTGACTGAGCGGTATACCCTTATTCCGCCTTTTTTCACCACATCCTCAACATTGCCGAACGTCTCTTCCATAATTCGCTTAAGAGTCTTGCCGCCTTTATTATGAAATGCGGTAAGCCACAGGGCTCCCCCATCCATAAGGTGGTTATAAGCGTCTTTGATCAATTTTGTGTAAACTTTTTTCCCGGCGGCAATGGGAGGATTGGACACTATATCTCCAAAGAGTCTGCCTCTTAGCTCATCATAGAGATTGCTCTTTATTACTTCAACATATAAATTGTTGATATCAGCATTTTTTCTGGTATATTCCAATGCCCGCTCATTTATGTCAACAGCCGTTACCTGCAGATGAGGATACCTTGCTTTTATGCACAGAGCAATAGGACCATAGCCGCATCCAACATCCAGTACAAAGAAGCTGGCACCTGACGGCTTGAAATTTTCAATAAGAAGCAGGGAAGCTTTGTCTATCCGGTCTCCAAAAGCAAAGACACCGCTGACAGAAGTGAAATCCAGCCTCTTTCCGTGCACATCATAGCTGAAATGATTTTCTTTTTTAGCTGATACAGGTTTTTCGGAATAATAATGTTCCATTTTAACTCTCCAAACATAAAACTCTAAGTTTAAAAATAAAAGTACTGACATTGAGTATAAAAACCATAAACAGAAATGTCAATTAAAGTGTCTGCAGATTTTCAAATACTAATCAGACCAATTTTTGAGAAGTGACTGCATCCACTGGGCTACATCAACTTTATAAACACTTTTTAAGTTATCCCGGGTAAGTACATCTTTGACATTACCCCGGGAGTATATCCTTCCGTTTTCCATAAGTATGGCACGGGTCCCATATGAATAGACCAGGTTCAGATCATGCACCACAGAAATAACTGCCCTGCCTTTTTCTTTTACCCATTCGCTGATAATATCAAAAATTACTATTTGGTACTGCAGATCCAGATGATTTGTTGGTTCATCCAAAATCAAAAGCTTAGGATCCTGAGCAAAAAGCTGTGCCAAAAACACCCTTTGCAGTTCTCCTCCGGAAAGGGTTAAAACAGATTGCTCCACCAGATCCTGTATGCCTGTGAGCATTATGGCCTGATGAATTTTCTCCTTATCCTCACGTGACAATTCTCCGAAAAACCCTTTTTTGTATGCATACCGGCCCAGACTGACAACTTCATACACAGTATGATCAAACTGGGGCTGATGTTTTTGAGTAAGCACCCCGATTTTTTGTGCGAGAATTTTGGGTTTTAGCTTCCCGATATCAGTTCCGTTTAAAAAAACACGTCCTGAATGAGGCACTGCCCCCATAATGGCTCTTATCAGGGTAGTTTTTCCGGCACCATTGGGACCTATGACCATTAAAATATCATGTTCATCAGCCTCAAAGGACACATCATTAACTATTTTTTTGTTATCGATTAATACAGTTAAATTTTCAGCTTTCAGCATATCTACAGCCTTCATTTTATTATCTGGATTTTTTGTTTGAATAATTATAAAAAATATAGATAAACAAAAATGCCCCTATAAAAGATGTTACCACACCTATGGGAAGTTCCCTCGGACTTAGCACAGTCCTTGATACCAAATCAGTCAGCATTAGAAAACTTGCTCCGAAAAGAACAGACAGTGGCAAGAGTTTCTTAAAGTTTGGACCTGCTAAAAGCCTCGTTATATGAGGTACCACCAAGCCTACAAAACCTATAGTTCCACTTACTGAAACCGATATACCTACGAGCATTGATACCAAAGCCAAAATCAGAAGTTTGATTTTTTTAGTATTTACCCCTAAGTATCTTGCCTGTTCCTCTCCGAGTGAAAAGGCGTTCAATTCATGGCTTAAAGTCAGCAAGACTGCTGTTCCGGCTACGAAAAAAGGAAGCATAAGCTTTACATGGGACCAGCCCCGACCTGAGAAAGATCCCAGAGACCAGAATACCACCTGTTTTAAGCTGTCTCCTGACAAAGTAACCAACAGGCTCGTAAGACTGCTTGTAAACATTGAAAATATCACACCAGTCAGGATGATGGTCTGTGTTGAAAGCCCCTTGTCTATCTTATAAGTCAATGAAAGTATAAGCACAATCGAAAGGAATGAAAAGATAATACTTGTAATTGCCAAACCCAACTGTTTAAAAACGGGAATATGTATACCCAGGGTGAGCGACAGAACCGCCCCGAGTGCCCCACCCGAGGTAATTCCTAAAGTCGAGCCTTCCGCAAGGGGGTTTTTCAATAATCCCTGCATGGCTGCTCCCGATACAGAAAGAGCAGCTCCAACCATTGCCGCCAAAACCACCCTGGGCATACGGACATTGAACAATATGGTCTTAAGGCTTTCATTTATGGCCAAATTATGACCTGAATCTGAAATATGGTCTGTTAACAGCTTTATTGTATCTGAAAGTGTTATACCTACGCTTCCTGCAGAGATAGAAACGAGAAAAACAATAAAGAGAAGCACTGAAGCAATAATATAAAGTAATACTGTATTGCTTTTGTTCTTATTGTTTATTCTCATTTCATCTTCCTTATACATAATTTAACCTCTTAAACTTTAATTCAAAATTATTCTTTATTCTCCATAAATAGCGGCGAAAAGCTCCTCTGCACAGTCCAGCAATCTGGGACCGGGTCTTGTTGCCATGTCGGCATCCAGCATTATTACTTTCCCGTTCTTTACAGCATTGATCTTATCCCAATTTGGTCTTGACATAATTTCCCCTGCCGGATCTTCCATACCGGTAAGTGGACTTGCTGTAGTGAGTATAACATCAGGATTTCTGTGAAGAACCTCTTCTTCCGATACAGCAGCCCAGCCTTCTATATCTTCAAATATATTTTTTGCACCTATTATTTCTATAATTTCCTGAATAAAGGTGTTCCTTCCGCATGACCAAAGACCATACTCCAATGGGGACACTTCAACATAAACTGATACGGGTGTCTTGTCTTTTACTTTCTCCTTGATATCCTCAAAACCTTTTTTCATATTTTCGATGAGTAACGAGGCTTCCTCATTTTTGCCGGTGACAGCCCCCAGCACATTGATTACTTCATATGTCTGCTTCAGATCATTGGCCTCGGTCACTATAACTTTTATTCCAGCCTCTTCAAGCTGATTGGTTTGATCGTCGGCAGCTGTCATATGCCCCAATATAACAAGATCGGGATTCGGTCCAATAATAACTTCTGTACTCATCTGTTCACCTGTAGGAAGCTTCTGTTTATTGGCAGTATCTTCAGGATAATTGCAATAATCGCTGACAGCTATGATATTGCTGCCTTCATCAATTGCATACAGTATTTCTGTATTGGATGGCATAAGCGAAATAATTCTTTCAGGCTTTTCCTCAATAGTAATTTCTTTACCCCTGCTGTCAGTAATGGTAACGGGAAAATCATAGTTCACAGTTTCTTCTTGAGGCGTGGATGTTTCGGTTGCTTCATGACCTGGTGAAGCTCCGAAAGAAATATCAGGTTGATTTTTTGAGTCATTTGCACTTCCGCAGCCTGCAAATGACACCAATAGTGTGAAAATTAAAAGAGCAGAAACTAACCTTTTCATAATTCTTCTCCTTTTGTATAAAATTTTTACAATCTTCAGAACACAGCGGGCTCTTCCGAGATAAATGAGAAATGAAGTATGAAATGAAAATTCCCGCCTAACAAGCGGGAATAAAAGCAAAACATGTATTTCTATGTTTTCTCTTATCCCCAGAAGAAACACCACATCACGGCAGGTCTACCGACTTTGCTTCATCCTCTGCAGGCGCCTTCCCAAAAGTTAAAAACTTTCAGTGGCATTTGCCTGTTTCGTCAGCTTCACGGTTGCTGGGACAGTTCAGGAATTGCACCTGATTCCCTATTAAGCATTGAATGCACCGTCATGTTCTATTTGATTGCAAGAATATTATATTAATTTATAAAGTAAAATTCAAGATACAGCCGGAAACTTATCAAAAAGGAGACAGCAAGGAATGCTGTCTCCTTTTATAGTTCCATGTTTTAATTGTTATTACATTGCACCTGGCATTCCGCCGCCCATTGCTGCCGCTGCAGGATCAGGCTGTTCAGGTTTGTCAGCTACAAGGCTCTCAGTTGTAAGAACCATAGCTGCTACTGATGCAGCATTTTGCAGAGCAGAACGTGTAACCTTTGCAGGATCAACAATACCTGCTTCTATCATGTTCACATATTCTTCTTTCAGAGCATTGAATCCAATACCAGCATCGCTGTTCTTTACTTTGTCAAGAATTACTGAACCTTCAAGACCAGCATTTTCAGCTATTTGCTTCAATGGCTCTTCAAGAGCTTTTGCAACAATCATTGCACCTGTTTTCTCGTCACCGTCAAGCTCAGCAATAAGGTCATTTACTTTAGGAATAACATTTACGAATGCTGTACCGCCGCCAGGAACAATACCTTCTTCAACAGCAGCACGTGTTGCAGCAAGAGCGTCTTCTATGCGCAGTTTCTTTTCTTTCATTTCGGTTTCCGTAGCTGCTCCAACCTGAATTACAGCTACGCCGCCAGAAAGTTTTGCAAGTCTTTCCTGTAATTTCTCTTTGTCAAATTCGGAGGTTGTTTCTTCAATCTGAGCTTTAATTGATGCAATCCTGTCACGGATCTGTTTTTCATCACCTTTACCGCCAACGATAATGGTGTTTTCTTTCTGAACAATGATTTTTTCAGCACGACCAAGCTGTGAAAGGGTTGCTTCTTTAATATCAAGACCCAGCTCTTCGGTTATTACCTGTCCACCGGTCAAGATGGCAATGTCCTGAAGCATAGCTTTTCTTCTGTCTCCGAAACCGGGAGCTTTAACAGCTACACAGTTAAAGGTTCCGCGAAGCTTGTTGACAATAAGTGTTGCAAGAGCTTCACCTTCAACATCTTCAGCAATAATGGCAAGCTTTTTGCCCTGCTGTACAATTTGTTCAAGAATAGGAAGCAAGTCCTGAACATTTGAAAGTTTTTTATCTGTAATGAGGATGTATGGGTCTTCAAGCACAGCTTCCATTTTTTCAGTATCAGTAACCATGTATCCGGAAACATAGCCGCGATCGAACTGCATACCTTCAACAACTTCAAGACTTGTTGCCATAGTCTTGGATTCCTCAACAGTGATAACACCGTCATTGCTTACCTTATCCATAGCCTCTGCTATGAGGTTTCCAATATCATCATCGTTTGCAGAAACTGCGGCTACACGGGCAATATCCTCTTTGCCTTTAACTTTCTGTGATATTTCAGATATACCTTCAACAGCAACCTCTACTGCTTTGGCAATACCTTTCTTGAGAATAACCGGATTAGCTCCAGCTGCAACATTCTTCAGACCCTCGCGAATCATTGCCTGAGCAAGCAGAGTAGCTGTAGTAGTACCGTCACCGGCTACGTCATTGGTCTTGGTTGCAACTTCTTTTACAAGCTGAGCTCCCATATTCTCAAAAGGATCTTCAAGTTCGATTTCCTTTGCAATGGTAACACCATCATTTGTAATAAGGGGAGAACCAAACTTTTTATCAAGAACAACATTTCTACCCTTAGGACCCAATGTAACCTTTACAGTATTAGCAAGCTTGTTTACACCGGCTTCCAAAGCCCTTCTTGCATCTTCGCTGAATTTTATATCCTTAGCCATATTTATTTCCCTCCTATTACTGTACTATCTATTACTCTACAATTGCCAATATATCGTTCTGTTTTACAATTGTATACTCTTCGCCGTCAATTTTAACCTCAGTTCCGGCATATTTGCTTATGAGTACTTTATCGCCTACTTTAACTTCCATTTTAACTTCATCAGTACCAGGACCAACAGCTTTAACTTCAGCTATTTGCGGCTTTTCTTTAGCCGATCCGGGAAGTACGATACCACTTTTTGTGGTCTCTTCTGCTTCGAGCATCTTAATAACTACTCTGTCCGCAAGTGGTTTAATATTCATAATTCAACCTCCTTATATTTTTCCCATGCTAAGGGTTTGTTTTTCCTGTTAGCACTCACCCTTGTTGAGTGCTAATACAATATTAAACAATTTACCTTTTTGAAGCAAACTACTGTATCGGTTCAAAAATGGCAAATTTCTTCTGTTTTTAATTGTTTTCATAAATAGTTTTATAATGCTCGCTCTAGCTCGTTAATTCAAATTATTCCATTAATTTTTGAAAATTAAACCTTGGAATTTAATTCATAGATAAATTTTAACCCCTCCAGACTGAGGTTGGGGTTAACAATATCTATACTTTTTGTTTCACTGGCAATTAAATTTGCCATACCTCCTGTAGCAACTACTTTAATACCACTTTCACCCATCTCGGCTTTCATGAGCCCGACAATATACTCTACCTGCCCTACAAAACCGTAGAATATCCCGGACTGCATGCTGTTGACAGTATTTCTTCCGATTATATGCTTAGGTTTTACAATTTCTATCCTGGGAAGTTTGGATGCTTTGGAAAAAAGCGCCTCTGCAGAAATTTTAATGCCGGGACATATAATACCGCCCTTGTAGTCGCCTTTTGAATTAACTGCACAGAAAGTTGTAGCTGTCCCGAAATCCACTATAATGACAGGTCCGCCATATAGTTTAAGGGCAGCCACAGCATTGACAATTTTATCTGAACCTATTTCCTTTGGATTTTCATACTTAATGTTAATACCGGTTTTAACCCCGATTCCAACTATTAAGGGCGTTTTTTTGATATATTTTTTTATTGCATTGACAATGGAATGCATGGCAGGCGGTACAACAGAACACATGATCACATCACGAATATGATCCGGACTAATTCCAGCCGTATTCAACATTGATATGAGGAACATACCTGTTTCGTCAGAAGTTCTTTCCTTGTCGGTAGATATACGCCAGTTGCCTATGAGCGTATTATTCTTGTAGACACCTATTGCACTGCTTGTGTTTCCAACATCTATAACCAAAAGCATAGTATCACTTATAACCCCAGTTTTATTGTGCGTATTTGTTTTATTTCAAATTGAATCTCTTTCTCTACCCTCTCTATATCCGCAATAATATCTTCAACAGTTTCAATATGGCTGGCTCTTATATGACGCGGGGAATCCTGGTTATAATTATTTCTTTTGATATAACGGGTTGTGCTGCCTGAACCTTTCTGAGTATTGGACGGATTTTTCTGAAATCTCGAATACTGGCCATCCCTGGCTTTACCATTCTTTCTGTACTTTGTTCTATGGTGATTCTTGGTGTTCTTTCTGCCCTGATGCTGGTAACCTTCATTTTGATTGTTTCTGGTGTTGTTTTGATACTCCATAATAACCTCCGAAAATACACGTTTTACCGATAATTGGCTATCTCCCTCTTAGTCTTTCACAATATATAATATACAAATAACTTTGAAAGTTAAATAACCTGGTCATATTTCTCTTAAAGAGATTTCACCGGACATAATATACTCCAGCGTTCCGTCATCCCTCTTTAATACAAGCCTTCCATCCGGCATTATGTCAACAGCTGTACCTTTAATATATTCACCATTCGGTGATATTAGCTTCACTTTTTTTTCTAAAGTCAGACTATAATCCTTCCATTGAGCTATGACAGCCTCTGGACCTTCTTCAATAAATGTATTATATATCTCTTCAAAATTGTTAATAATCTCTGCTGCAAGCCTGCTCCGGTCAACAGGTCTGTCGGGATTTGCCTCTATTCTGATCGATGTCGCCGTATCTTTTATTTCTTCCGGAAACTCCAAATGATTGACATTAAGACCAATCCCTGCAATTACCCAGAAAATCCTATCAATTTCTGCTGAAAGCTCAGTCAGAATTCCACATACTTTTTTACCTCTTATCAAAATATCATTGGGCCATTTAATTCCTGTCCCCGGTATTTTAAATCTGTCAAGGGCCTTTGCAACAGCCACCGAAGCTGCCAAAGTCAATACCTGAACGTTGCCTGGATCAAGTTCGGGTCTTATAAGCAGTGACATCCATATGCCTTTACCCGGCGCTGACAGCCAGCTTCTGCCAAGTCTCCCGCGTCCCCTGGTCTGACAGTCGGCAATCACTACAGTACCTTCAGCGGCGCCTTCTTGAGCAAGTTTTTTTAAAACATTATTGGTTGAATCAACCTCATTATAAAATTCTATGCTACGACCAAAAATCTGTGTAGAGAGATTTTCTTCTATAGCCAATTTACCATAGGGGAGATTGCTATCCAACATGCAATAGCCCTTTTTAGTGGATGCAACTATTTTATAACCTTCTTTTTTCAGGGCATTAATCCTTTTCCATACAGCCGTCCTGCTTATGTTCAGACATTGGCTTAAATACTCCCCCGATACATATTGACCACGGGCATTATACAATATAGAAACAATATCAGGTGTAGATTTATTACTATCTGCCAATATAATATTCCTCCTCAGGTATCTTGCAGACAGCATATTCATCACTGTCTACACAGAAAAACACTGCATTGCCCTTATCTTTATCCTCGTATCGGACTACCCTGCCCCTTGATTCCAAATATATGTAATATGCATAAAGAAGATGGTTACCCGAATCATCCCAGACCTCCTCATGTCTGTTCAGTTCATTATTAAGGTAAAGCGACATGGAACTTTCATAAAGAACGGGTATGTCCATAGCTTTCCCAGGAACTTCAATATAATCGGGCAGTACAGATATCATAACCAAAACTTCCGGTATAAGAAAAGTACCGAATTTATAATCTATTAAAGGAGTGAGTCTCTTTTTATAGTATTCCATGAAAGCAGGATCCTTCAAACCCAGATCATATAATACTGAATCCCCTACCAAACAGTATTGGGGATCAATTTCAAGCCTCAGACACTGGTAGTTGGGATCTTTAAGTTTAGCTTCATCATCCCTGGGGTTTAACAGGGTTTTTAGAAATTTTCTTTTGCCGCTTATACAGGACAGAGTCATTTCCCTGTCATACCATTCTGACAATTTTAAACCACAGCTCACAACATCTTCTACTCTGTCTTTCGGAACATAAAAATAGAGGCCTGCCATTTATGATTCCTCCAAGCAATCCCAACCTGTACGCAAAAGTATTATATAACTTTTTTGTATGTTTAGCAAATTATTGATCATTTTGGATATTACCAGTTTTCAGCGTTTTGAAGTATAATGAGCTTCCAAATCAGAAGTATAAACCCGGTATAACCTGTAAATAATTGAAATATATACATTTGAGTTGTCTAAAATAGTAAACTGATTGAAAAATTAAAGACTATTTTTTATAGAAAAACCCCCTGAATGCTTGACTTTATAAGGCTTACGTTATAAAATTAGTTCAAAATTTATACAGGAGGTTATCCTATGAATAAAGCTGATCTTATCAGTGCAGTCGCTCAAAAATCAGGTTTGACAAAAAAAGATAGCGAGGCTGCTATTAACGCTTTCATTTCAGTAGTTGAAGATGCTCTGACCAGTGGAGAAAAAGTTGTGCTGGTTGGATTTGGAACATTTGAGACAAAAGACAGAGCTGCCAGAAAAGGACGCAATCCTCAGACCAAGGAAACAATTGTTATTCCTGCTTCCAAGGCACCTGTTTTCAAGCCTGGAAAGGCTCTCAAAGAAAAAGTAAACAGCTGATTTCTCATGACAAAACGAAAATAAAAATAGACAAGACCTGTCAGCCTTGTCTATTTTTATTTTTATATTCAGAATTTATTATCTGCCTGATCTTTCCTGATGAAAAGAGTTCCGACATTCTCACCTTTTATTATATCCAAAATAATATCCGGATTTTTTCCGTTGGCAATAATCACATTAACCCCTGCATTTGTAGCAATCTCGGCAGCATTAAGTTTAGTTATCATGCCACCTGTTCCTCTATTGGTACCGGAACCCCCGGCAAATTGTTTTATAGAGTCATCAATATTTTCTACAACAGAAATCAAATTGCAATCCGAGTTTTCTTTTGGGTTCCCGTCATAAAGACCATCCACATCTGAAAGTATTATCAATAAATCAGCAGATATAAGCTTAGCCACTACCGCGGATAATGTATCATTTTCACCGAACATAACAAGGCTTTTAATTTCTTCAACAGATACAGTGTCATTTTCATTGACAATGGGAAGTACTCCGATATCTATGAGACTACGGAAGGTATTCATTACATTTTTTCTTTTTATATCATCATCCAAATCTGTCTTGGTCAGAAGAATCTGGGCAACTATGTGATTGTATGTGTTAAACATCCTGCTATAAATATTCATAAGATCACATTGGCCAACAGCAGCCAAAGCCTGCTTCATACCCATAGCAAGAGGTCTTCTTCTAAAATTGAATTTCCCCATACCCACAGCTATGGAACCTGAAGACACGAGGACAACTTCCCGGTTCTCATTCATGAGTTCTGATATGGCCATTGCAAGTCTGTCCATTCGGGTCAGATTCATCTTTCCGTTTTCATGGGTCAACAAGGATGTCCCTACTTTGATTACAATTCTTTGAGCATTTTTCAAACTGGCTCTGATTTCCTTTTCCATGGCTACTTACCTCAATTCGACAATTATTTACACGGGCAATACTATATTATAAAAAATTTGCGATTTATTTTTTCAAATCACCCGGCAATGTCCGAAACTAAACAGTTTGTACCAGTTAAACATATCAATTTTTCAAGGGTAATTCTTTACCTGGAAGATTTAATACTATAAACTGAATATGGTTAAAAGAATAAAGCTTTTTTTGGGCCAGACTAAATCCTAACCCCCCGGTGGTTTGGCCTTTTTTTTATTCTTCTGCATAGATTTCATTATAAACTTCAAGTACCAGTTTTTCAATAAACATTTCCAACACATTTGGTGTATGTAATTGACAGAAAATTGGTATTCTGATATTGTCGTTTTTATACAAGAATAATTTTCAAATCTCAGGATAAACATTAAGTCATATGCACAAGTCTTATCAGAAAAGAGGTAAAAGTACAGTGACAAGTGAAAGGTTGAAAAAACAAATTGAATTTATTTGCGAGGCAGATAAATTAAAGAATATTTTCAGGCAAAGCAGGATTCATGACGGTACAAGAAGAGAAAACGATGCCGAGCACTCCTGGCATCTTGCCCTTTTGGCAATTATTCTTTCAGAATACTCAAAAGAGCCTGATATAGACCTTTTAAAGGTTATAAAAATGTGCATCATTCACGACATAGTGGAAATTGATGCCGGGGACACCTTCTGTTATGACACCCAGGCCAACCTGGACAAAGAAGAAAGAGAGAAAAAAGCTGCCGACAGAATTTTCTCCATTCTGCCAGAAGATCAGGCAAAGGAGCTCAGAAGCTTATGGGAGGAATTTGATGCAATGCAGACTCCCGAAGCCAAATTTGCCGCGGCTTTGGACAGAATTCAGCCCGTGCTTTTAAATTACCTCAATAAAGGCGGAACGTGGCAAGAGCACGGAATAACAAAAGAACAGGTAATAAATCGTAACAAGCATATTGAAGATGGTGCACCTGAACTTTGGGATTTTATATCTCAACTTATAGACCAAGCCATTGAAAAGAGATATCTGCGCCCGTAATCCAATTTCACAGGGCCAGGGCGCAAGGTTCTCCGTTCCAGGCAGCCTCAAAGCATCCGGATTCACATGAACAATGGCCTATATCTAAACATCCATATTAGAATATGATGTTTAGATATAGGCCTCTTCGGAAGGAGTTAAACAAAAGGAGTTTCTGGTTCTTTTTTATTTGTTTATATAGTGCTATACTTGTAAAATGACCTTCACAGGTCTCTTTTTTATAGTTTACATAAAGAAAGAGGTCGTATATACTTCATGAACAGTAAAAGCTTCCTGGGGCTATCTTCAGCGCTATTTGCCATTTTCGTATGGGGCATTTCATTTGTGTCCACAAAAATAATATTAAGAGAGCTGCCTCCTGTAACTATAGCTTTTTTCAGGCAATTTATAGCGCTTATACCGCTGATAATACTTATGATATTTAAAAAAGAGAATTTCCGGATAAAAAAAGGGGAACTGATGTTGTTTTCCTTATCAAGCCTGTTTGGAATAGTCCTGTATTTCTTTTTCGAAAACAGGGGTTTAACTTTGATATCCGCATCAAATGCCTCTTTACTGGTTGCAGCTGTACCTATATTTGTACTTATTATTGACGCTATAAGCGGGCGGAAAAAAATCAACATTCCATCCCTGCTTTGTATAATAACATCGGTGGTAGGAGTATATTTTATAACCTTTGAGGGCAAAGTACCGGATTTCAGGTCAGGTTCTTTTTTGGGTACCCTGCTGGTTTTAGCCTCAATGATCTCATGGATAATTTATACATTTCTGAGCAGCAATCTTGGCAAAAAATATTCAAGTCTTAAAATGACCACCATACAGACTGCATTGAGTATCCCGCTGTTTATCCCCTTTGTATCAGTCGAATTTGATAAATGGATAATGCCATCAGCAGTATCTCTCCTTAATCTTATTTTCCTGGGAGTATTCTGCTCTGCTTTAGCCTATGTTTTTTTACTTTTTGGACTTAAAAATCATGGTCCGGTATTGGTTTCAGCACTTCTGAACTTAATCCCGGTTATAACAATTATAGCAGAGGCAATAATGCTCAAAGAGATGATATCTGTTTACCAGGCTGCAGGTGCGGCCCTTATTTTAGGAAGTATATCATACTTAAGCCTTAAAAAAGAATAAAAATCAGGCCGGCGCAAAGAAGCGCCGGCCCGGTTGAAATCCATTGATCCCCTTAGTTAAAGACCTTCCAGAAATTACTTTCGGTATCTATATATTCGCGTATATGAGTGTAGGGAATGAAAAATTCAGGCATACCTGCTGCATAGGCTGCAATTTCGTATTCATCGAAATAGATGATTATACCATCCTCTTTCAGTACAAAATTAGCTTCGGGAGTAATTTCTACATAATCTTCCCAATACATATCAAACTCTTCTCTTATTTGATGACTTACTGCGGTACTTAAAGCCAATAGCGCATCATCCAGCATTTCAGGTTTGATAAGTTCTGCTATACTCTCGTATGTTGTGCCATTTTTCAAATCAATATAAACTATATCCCTGAAAGAACTTCCATGAGCACTGCCAAAAACATATTCATGGGTTCTGTAATCAATAATCAACAAATCTTTTTTACGGGTAATTGAATAATCTGTATCTATAACAATGGTTTCAAAAGCATATTTATCAAACTGTCTGAAATCTCCGGTCAGTTCGTCCTCAATTAACTTGTTAATCTGACTTTCAAGAGCTTTATCCTCAATGCCGGTAATAACCGGATAAACAAAGCTTGAAGTAAAAGCAGGATAATACACTTCCATTTTTGCTGTTATACCATCTCCCAATAATACATCTTTACCGGAACCGGTAAGAAGCTCACCTTTAAGATTCGCTACAACCTTTGTGCAATTTAATTCACCCCGAAGAAGGTTTCCATCTTTCTCAAAGTAGCCACAGCCTTCAAATTCAGGCAGCTCTTTTGCCTTATTAAAGTTACTGTCATAAAAAGCTACAGAATTTTCATTGCTTACACAGATATATTTGTCATCAAAATCTTTTACTATATCATAGTTCCAGCCGGTCAGCTGTTTACCGTCAGGAGAGAATATAGCTTTTTTACCGTATTCATAGATTGATTCGGCAGGCACAAACTCTCTTGAGTCAAATTCTTCACCTACCACAAAGACACCATTTTTCATTCTCTTTATACCAGAATAAATAGGATTGATTACAAACCTGCCCTTTGTGTCAATTACTCCATAGCCAATACCAAATGTATCACCGGTATCCACTTCCACCCCTACAACAGCATATCCGTTTAAAAAGGGTTCAGCCTCTGCAAATTGTGCTGGTATAACTGCAACATCATCGTTGGACACAAAACCAAAATGGCCGGTATAGTATTCCTTATACATGGTAAGACCTGATGAGACAGTATCCGTCAAATCATTGCCTTCTTTATCAATATAAAAAGAAGGACCACCATATTCCCAGGAAACTTTGGCAATGCCATTTGCAAAAAGTGTCTCCTGTCTTTACAGTTATAAAGTTCCAGTCCTTATGAAAATGCTTTTTAATTATTTCTTCACCTTTTTTAGTACACACAATCGGTATATCCGGTCTTCTTTCCATTATTCCAGTCAAAGTTCCGCTGTGATCAGGTTCGGCATGGTTTATTATAATGTAATCAATATTGTCAATACCAACTTCTTTGTCCAGCATACCTATAAAATCCTCAGCAAAGGGATCCCAGGCTGTATCCACCAGAACGGTCTTTTGGTCTTTTATAATATAAGAGTTATAGCTTGAGCCATGAAATGTTGAAAGCTCATGGCCATGAAATGCTCTTAATTCCCAATCCCGAAGTCCAAGATAATACACCTGATCTTTGACTTGCTTCATATCTATTCACCCCGAAAAATTTGCTTATAAATAAGGTACCTATAATAAGGTACCTATATCAATATAGTCTATCTTTTTTTTGTTATAATATTTTATCTTTCAATTATTGGCATTAACAGGATTCATTGCTGTGATTGCTTATTCAAAATTTAATATCTTTCTCAGATATTTACCGGTATATGACTTTTCAACCCTTGCCACGTCCTCCGGAGTACCAACTGCCACTATTTCACCGCCTCTGCTTCCGCCCTCCGGACCTAAATCAATAATATAATCCGCAGTTTTAATGACATCCAGATTATGCTCAATGACAACCACAGTATTGCCGCTGTCAGCAAGTCTCTGAAGAACGTCAATAAGCTTATGGACATCAGCCATATGGAGCCCTGTGGTAGGCTCGTCCAGGATATATAGCGTCCGCCCAGTGGGTTTTTTGGAGAGCTCAGTGGCAAGTTTTATCCTCTGAGCCTCACCGCCCGATAAAGTTGTAGCAGGCTGCCCCAGTCTGATATAACCTAATCCCACATCATATAAAGTCTGAAGTTTTCTTTGTATCCTGGGTATGTTTTCAAAAAACTTGAGTGCTTCTTCCACCGTCATATCGAGGATATCAGCTATATTTTTGCCTTTATATTTAACATCGAGTGTTTCTCTGTTATAGCGTTTGCCTTTGCAGACTTCGCAGGGAACATATATATCGGGTAAAAAATGCATTTCAATTTTTATGATCCCGTCGCCCGAACAGGCTTCACAACGACCGCCCCTGACATTAAAACTGAACCGTCCCGGAGAGTATCCTCTCATTTTTGCATCTGTAGTCTCGGCATACAGCTGCCGGATAAAGTCAAATACACCTGTATAAGTGGCTGGATTTGATCGCGGCGTTCTTCCTATGGGAGACTGGTCTATATTAATGACCTTATCAAGATGTTCAAGTCCCAAAATATCCCTGTGCTCCCCTGCCTTTGTTTTGGCTCTGTTGAGTTTATTGGCAAGCTTTTTATAAAGTATCTCATTTACAAGAGAGCTCTTACCTGAGCCTGAAACACCTGTCACACAGGTAAATAATCCAAGTGGAATATCAACATCTATATCTTTAAGATTATTCTCTCTGGCCCCAAGAATTCTTAGTATCTTACCATTGCCTCTGCGTCTTTCCTTGGGAATTTCAATGCATTTGACACCACTTAAATACTGACCGGTAATCGAATTAGGGTTGGCCATTATTTCTTCCACAGTACCCTGAGCAACAACCTCTCCTCCATGTTCTCCGGCCCCCGGTCCCATATCAATAATATGGTCAGCAGCAAACATGGTATCAACATCGTGTTCGACCACAATCAAAGTATTGCCTAAATCTCTCAGGCGTTTCAATGTGGCTAAAAGCCTGTCATTGTCTCTCTGATGCAGTCCTATACTTGGTTCGTCCAATATATATAAGACACCCATAAGCCCTGACCCAATCTGGGTTGCAAGCCGGATTCTCTGGGCTTCACCGCCTGACAATGTACCTGCGGCACGGTGCAGGGTAAGGTAGTCAAGACCTACGTCCACAAGAAATTTAAGACGGGCTTTGATCTCTTTTAGAATCTGCTTTGCAATCATTAACTCCCTGTCAGTCAGCTGGAGTTCTTCAAAGAACCGGAGACAGTCAATTACAGGCATCTTACTCAATGAATAAATATCCAGTCCTCCCACTGTAACAGCCAGGCTCTCTTTTCTGAGACGTTTCCCCTGACATTTCTGGCACGGTACATCACTCATGAAAGACTCATAATAATCTTTCTGCCTGTCAGATTTGGTCTCCATATAGCGGCGTTCCATACTTGTAATAATACCTTCAAAGGTGGTATAAAAGTAGCCATCCCCATAGTTCTTGTGGTGTCTGACCCTTATCTTATCCCTTTTTGTTCCATATAAAATGACATTCAGAATTTTCTTGGGAAGCTTCTCAACAGGAGTATTTATATCGAAGCCATAATGCTCTGCCAGGGCTTCCAGATACAGTCTGCTGAAAGTTCCCTCATCTGAAAAATTCCATCCTCCGGCAACAATAGCCCCGTCAACAAGTGATTTAGATTTGTCGGGAATAACGAGGTCAGGATCAATTCTAAGGTGATAACCAAGACCTTCACAGTCCGGACAAGCTCCGAAGGGATTATTGAAGGAGAACATCCTAGGTGTGAGTTCTTCAATACTGATACCACAATCCGGACATGCAAAATTCTGAGAAAAAAGCAGTTCTTCCTTCCCTATAACATCAACAACAAGCAGTCCCCCGCTTAAATTAATACATGTTTCAATGGAATCAGTAAGCCGTTTTTCTATTCCCGGCCGGATGATAAGCCTGTCGACCACAATCTCTATGGTATGTTTGCGATTTTTATCAAGTTTTATATCGTCATTTATATCCATGATTTCGCCGTCTATGCGTATCCGGACATACCCGTTCTTCCTGGCATCCTGGATAAGTTTCGTATATTCGCCCTTCCGTCCTCTGACAATGGGCGCCAGAAGCTGAATTCTGCTGCCCTCGTCAAGAGACATTATGGCATCCACCATTTGATCCACAGTCTGCTGCTGAATGGGGTTGCCACATTCAGGACAATGCGGTCTTCCTATCCTTGCATAAAGCAGACGGAGATAGTCATGGATTTCAGTTACAGTACCCACAGTTGATCTGGGATTCCGGGAAGTAGTTTTCTGATCAATGGATATTGCCGGCGATAATCCCTCAATGTATTCTACAGCCGGCTTTTCCATAAGCCCCAAGAACTGACGGGCATACGATGAAAGAGATTCCATATATCGCCTTTGACCTTCTGCGTAAATTGTATCAAAGGCAAGGGAAGACTTTCCTGAACCGCTAAGTCCGGTGATTACCACTATTTTATCCCTGGGTATCTCCACATCAATATTTTTAAGATTATGTTCACTTGCACCTTTTATATAAATTTGGTCTCTCATATCTTCCAATCTCTCTAATTTCTATAGTTTATCTTTATCAATATAATGTAATTTATTATATCGAACACATGTGCGGAGTTCAAGATGAAATAATTACAGATTTTAATTTGTTACAGCCCTGGAGCAGTTGACTACTGTACGATAAGCAAACTCAAAAAATCGCTTATCTGATGACTGATTTAAAATGAAAAAGGCACTCTGTAATAATATAACCTAAGTGCCTTTCAGTCTAAATCAAATTATTAAACTTTCACACAGAATTTTATAAGTTTATATTTACGCGGGCCGCGCCAGTTTGTAGCAGACTAACTCAGATATAGACTAATATTCTAACAACAAACGATAAAACCTTATACATTAATATTCTACGCCTAAATCAAGCTTAACCTCATATTCTACTACATTAGGACTGGGAATTGGCATGCCCATAATGACGGCAATAGGCACTGAATTCGGGTGGAGAACAGTATTTATAGTGCTTTCTGCATTTGTTTTTATAATTGCAATTTTAGTTCAGATATTTTTACCATCCGTAGAAGGAGAAAAACGCACAAAATCAAATTCACCTTTTTTTATTATCCGCAATAAAGGTGTTATGGTTTGTTTAAAACTGACCTTACTCACTATTATGGCACATTATGGATTATATACCTATATTGCACCGCTGGCTAATTATTTTAACTTATATGGCGGGATAAAATTAGCATCTGCTTTATTTGGTATTGGAACAATAATATCTGTAGTAATAGCTGGAAAAGTTGTGGATACGCATCTGGGCTCTTTGTTAATTTTCAACTTAACTTTAGCTTTAGGGGCAATGCTGATATTTGTAGTCTTTCAAGGCATGATGTTTATATCTCATATTGGCTTTTTACTATGGGGTGTTTCTTTTGGATCACTTACCACCATATTCCAGACTGCAGTAACAAAACAAGTAGAAACCGGAAAAGATATTGCAACCTCTTTACAATCCAGTACATTTAACTTTGGTATTGTATTTGGAAGTGTATTGGGAGGCTTTATTTTAGATAACTATTCTGTATTTTACATTATATTTGTAACCATGGTTTTATTGGTTGTTCCAATACTATTAAGCATTTCAAGAAGAAATATTTTTTCTTAATAAGCATTCGGTACCTCTTGCCTCAAGTAAAAAAACTTCATCCTTCTTCAGTTAACGCACGTTGGTTATCCAATTTTCAACTGATTATACATCCATCATAGTCATGAATAAACAACTCAAATTGTAATTCTGTTCTACACAAAATAATTCAAAATCAGTCTTTATTCAGTAAGTACAGATTTGATATAATTGCAAGCATAAGTATATAAAGGGCGATCAATATGAAAACTGGTACAGGAAAAATAATAATTAAAACAGTCGCAACACTGCTTGTATTTTTATTTCTTGTCTATTTTTATACCTTATTACACGAGGGCGGCCATGCACTTGTAGGAGAAGGAAGAACTGAGTAAAATTGCGGACTTCAAAGATCTGCCTGATGAAAGGAAAGAGCTTCAGGATGCCCTCTATTTTCGCAAGGTTTCCTGTATTATCAGAGTTCCTGAAGGCTTTACAGAAAACTTTTTAAAAGGTGAACATGTAGAGCTTGAGAAAACCTCCGTCCCGGATTCTGCGAGCAATGTCTATATAGATTTAAGTATAGATAAATATTTAAATACCGCAAAGCTTTATCTTGAGCTATATGGCAATATCGGTGAAGAAAAACTTGTTGAATACCTTAAATCCGATCTTGCCAATTCCTCCCCGGTAGTGCTTAAGACCGTAAATCCGAATAATAGAAGCACTGGTATAAACTATTATTTCAATTATCTTGCCTATACTTTATTTGCAATACTTCTGCTTGGCATGAGCTCAATAATGCTTTCATTCAATCAAAAGGACCTTAAAATGCGCAACAGTTGCTCACCACTGAGCCCTTTCAAGATGAAAATACAGCTTATAACTGCAAACTTACTCTTCGCAGTTTTTGCCTGGGTAATATCAGTATTTTTCTGTGTCGTAATTAATTTCAAGGAAGCCTTCAATTTAAATACAGTCTATCTCATACTAAACTCCTTTGTATTCACAATATGCGGAATGAGTTTAAGTTTTCTGATCGGGAATTTAATCAACAACCGGGATGCACTTCCGTCTGTGAGTAATGTAGTAACCCTGGGGCTCTCTTTTATCAGCGGTGTTTTTGTTCCTCAAAACTTACTTGGGGAGAATGTCCTTAAAGCTGCAAGCTTCATGCCAACTTACTGGTATGTAAAAGCAAACAATCTGATTGCAGAACTTGAAAGATTTGGTATCGGACAGTTGAAACCCATATTCAATATGATGCTGATTCAGCTTGCCTTTGCTTTAGCTTTTTTTGCTGTAGCCTTAGTTGTAATAAAGCAGAAAAGCTATGAATAGAATCCGGCATTTGACAAAAAGACCGCAGGGAACCTATTTCCCTGCGGTTTCTATTCAACTATATCTTAAACCTGTTTATTATGGATTGGAGATTCTGAGCCAAAATTGCCAGACTCTCACTTGCACTTGTTATTTCTTCTACAGATGCAGCCTGTTCTTCCATAGTAGCCGCCACCTGTTGAGTAGAGGCAGAGTTTTCTTCACCGATTTGGGCCAGTTTCTGCAATGTTGCTATAATTTCTTCTTTCATTTGCTCCATTTGTTTACCGGAATTATTCAGCTTTATAACTACTTCTTCCGTATTCTTTATGGCCTGTGCAATGGTAAGATATTTTTCACGGCTGTTCATAATGCTATCAGTCTGCTCTTTTATAATTTCCGATACATTCTCCATTATATTCACTGTATTCTTGGCATTTACCTGAAGCTCACGAACCATCTCGTCAATTTCTTCAGTAGATTTTGATGATTGCTCTGCCAGTTTTTTAATTTCTTCTGCTACAACAGCAAAGCCTCTGCCGGCTTCTCCAGCTCTTGCAGATTCTATGGCTGCATTCAATGCCAGTAAATTGGTCTGTTCCGCAATTGAAGCAATTACATTGCTGGCTTCTTCAATTTTCTTTGAACTCTCACTCTGCTTCAGAACAGCCTCATAAACCGTTTGGGCGGCAAAATTACTTTCCTCAGTTTTTTTGTATAGACGATCCATTACTTTTAATCCTTCTTGCCTTTAAGGGATTAAAGCGGTTGAATACCATGTCGCTATCAGGATGAGCAACTACTGCACCTTCACTGTTTATCATATAGGTATATCCTTGCTCTCCATAACCCATATCCCTGGTCATTTCCACTAAGTTATCACCTCTGGCCCGACCGACCAATACCCCTGCTACATTACTATCTTTTTTTACAGGTACTGCAAACATCAAAACCAATTCATTAGTTACCTTACTGATAATCAGATCAGATATTGCTGCCTGCCCATTCATGGCCTTTTGGATAAAATCATTGTCACCGAGATAGGTATTGGAGCCGTCTGGATACAACCCATACCCATCACGAGTCACTATTCCCAAATCAAGAAAAATTCGTTCCCTCGATATGCTCTAATAGAACTCTTCTTTGAACCTGCCAGTCCATACTTTTAATGCCTTCATTCAACGCGATTGTTTCCAGAATTCGTATTTGGGCGTCGATTCTGCTCTTTATTAATTTCGTGCTTTCATTGGCAATTAAGCTAAGAGACTTTTGTGCTTCATCAGTAAGTGATTGGGTCGCTCCTCTTGCAGACATGTACCCTAAAATACCAGACGATAATAAAATAATGACGGCGAAATAAATAATTAACTTTGTTCTGATACTTGAGACTTTCTTTGCATATTTCCTCTTCATCTTAAGCCCCCCATAGATGTTAAAATGACAAAAATTTTGACAAAATATTTAACAATACAGCATTATATCACATCTCGTCTTACATATTGTATATGATTACTTCTTTGTATTCCTTGGGTTAATAGACAACGAACAATTTATTATGTTATAAATACACTATAATAGCCCTGAAGAAGTAAAGGAGACATATCCCAACACCAATCACCATCCAGAAAAACACAATTTGGTTATTAATAATTACCAAAATAAAAACCGCCAGAGGTATTTAAACCTATGACGGTTGTAAATTGCGATAAGCAAACTTTGTAATTGTAAACAAACTCGTGTGTAATGAAACAGATAACTATCTCTTGGAGAATTGTGGCGCACGTCTCGCTGCCTTTAAGCCGTACT
>ERZ773359.1855-NODE-1855-length-28147-cov-5.066353_pt1 | contig 28147 bp, 25 predicted proteins | sample MGYA00374955_ERZ773359 | MGnify/ENA primary metagenome ERZ773359 (study PRJEB29098, sample SAMN04486028) | biogas fermenter metagenome | study: EMG produced TPA metagenomics assembly of the Biogas fermentation microbial communities from Germany - Plant 4 DNA1...
AGGTTGGGTAACAACAGCCAATAATTCGTGTTCCTGAGCAACCACTTTTAAACTAGGAACGGCAAACTCTGGTGTACCCATAAAAACAACGCGCATACCATCACTCTCCCTCATCTAATAGATCGTCTTCATCAATTAAGTCCACATATAATATTCCGTTCAAGTGATCAATCTCATGTTGCAGAGCCCTTGCTAAATAATCTTCTCCAACAATGCGAATTGTTTTTCCTTTCTCATTAAGTGCAACAACAGTTACTTGTGCTGCTCTTTTCACATAGGCTTTTTTGCCAGGAATACTTAAGCATCCTTCTACATCAATTATTTCTCCTTCGGATTCAATAATTTTAGGGTTGATTAAAACAATCGGTCCTTCTCCTACATCAATCACAACAATCTGCAAACTAACACCTACTTGAGGTGCAGCCAATCCGGCACCATCAGCAGCGTACATTGTTTCAATCATATCTTGAATCAGTTTAGTTGTCTTTTTCGTAATTTTAGTGACTGGACTAGCCTTTTGTCGCAGGATAGGATCACCAATTTTAACAATCTCTAATACAGCCAATAAAGACCCTTCTTTCTACATAGATACTCTTTTATTATAACATAAGTCTATAACAATGATAACGGGTTCGTATCAATACTTACCCTTACGTTTTCATCTGTAACCTGAATTTGTTGTAAAACATCATTCACTAATATCTTCGATTTAATCAAAATCTGCCAGCGATGTCGTCCCTTAATCCGAGAAATTGGTGCAGGAGCTGGCTGGAAAAGTTCCACATCTGCTAAGTTATTTTCTAAGAAATGATAAATCGCCAAAGCATTTTCCCTCGCAGCCTGGTCTGAGCCTTGGACTAAAATCCTAATTAAATATCCATACGGCGGATAGGCCATTTGCCGGCGAAAGGTGATCTCTTGCCGATAAAAGTTAATATAATCCTGTTTTTTAACTGCTTGCAATCCATAATGAGTCGGATCATAACATTGAATTACTACGTTACCTGGCTTAACATCACGACCTGCACGACCACTAACTTGAGTCAGCAGTTGAAAGGTGCGCTCTGCTGCTCTGAAATCTGGAAAATTTAAGAGAAAATCTGCACTTAAAACACCTACTAAAGTTACATTCGGAAAATCTAAACCCTTGGCTACCATTTGCGTACCAATTAACACATTTGTCTGGCGAGTTTTAAAGCTGTTAAGTATTCTCTGGTGGGCACCTTTACGTCTCGTAGTATCAGCGTCTAAGCGAATAGTTTTTGCTTGAGGGAAATTTTGTCTAATAAACTGCTCTACCTGTTGAGTGCCGACTCCAAATTGCCGCAAATAACTTGAGGCGCAATTCGGGCAGTTATCTGGCATTTTATGTCTAGCATTACAATAATGACAAAGTAAAACTCCCTCTGGTTCATGGTATGTTAGCGATACTTGACAGTTTAAACATTCTACCACAAACCCGCATTTTCTGCAAAGCACAAAAGAAGAAAATCCACGCCGATTTAAAAATATTATTGCTTGTTCGCCAGCAGCCAAAGTTTCATTTAATCGGTTTGTTAATTCTCTACTAAAAATTGTACGATTACCTTGATTAAACTCTTCACGCATATCTATTAGCTGAATACTAGGTAATGGGCGTTTAGCCACTCGATGAGGCATTTCCACCAGGCAATAATTACCCTGTAACGCTTGATGATAACTTTCCAAAGCTGGTGTAGCACTACCTAAAATAACTAAAGCATCATGTTCTTGAGCTCTTTTTAAAGCAACTTCTCTAGCATGATACTTTAAAGAGCCATCTTCTTGTTTATAAGTATTCTCATGTTCTTCATCAAGGATAATTAATCCGATATTCTTTAAAGGAGCAAAAACAGCTGAGCGAGCACCAACTACAATGCCAACTTCACCAGAATAAATACTGTTCCATTGATCGAAGCGCTCACCCTCAGATAAACCACTATGCAAAATAGCTATTTGATTGGGAAATCGCTGGGTAAACCAGGCAATAGTTTGAGCCGTTAAAGCAATCTCCGGCACCATCATAATTGCTTGTCGTCCTTGACTTAAACAGTAATCAATAGCCCTTAAATACACTTCAGTTTTTCCGCTGCCTGTAACACCATGTAATAAAATAGGTTGTTTGCTCGTATGAAATTCCTCTATAATCTTATTAACCGCTTTTTGTTGATCAGAATTTAATGTAGGAACAGGACGCTGTTCTGTTGCAATATCTAATGTACGTTTGATGACTACTTGCTCAATCGTTAGATAGCCTTTCTTCTCTAAAGCCCGTAAAGTGCTGTGGTTTGCTCCGCTTAAACGACAGAGTTCTGAAGCTAAAAAGCTAGGCTGTTCCTTTAAAAACAGCAGTACACTATATTGTAAATGAGCATTTTTTGGTAACTCCTGCAAGTAAGTATCAATTCGGTCAGGATTTACTAATTTAACAACTAACTGTTGTTTTTCTGAAACACGTTCTTTACCATAGCGAATACCTACCGGTAAAAATAATTGTAGCGCTTGAGACAAAGGACCTAAATAACGCTCAGCCATCCATTTGGCTACATTAATCTGCTCCTGGGTTAATAGCGGCTCTGGATCCAGAATCCTAATTATCTTTCTTAATTTGCTTTCTGGAAAATCCACCCGATCAGTTAGTTCAATAACATAACCTTCTATTTTTCTTGGTCCAAAGGGGACTAGTACTCGATGCCCAATTTGCAAATTAGCTAGTTTTTCTGGAATCTGGTAATGAAAGATCCGATCTACCTCTTTGGCATGAACATCAACAATTACTCCAGCAAATTTAGCCACTATCATCACCCCTTTCCCAAATAAAGAAAACGACCTGTGGTAACCCACAGGCCCGCGCAACTATTTAATTCCCTCTTTCGTTTGAACCCAATTAACCTTGCCTTGCTTGATCTCTTTCAAGGCAACAGTTACCGGTTTACTATTTTTCGCATCAACCAAAGGCATAGCTCCCGAAAGAAGTTGGCGGGCACGTTTAGCAGCAGCCACCACCAAACTATAGCGACTTTGGTTTTTAGCGACAACCTCATCGTTTAAAATAGGATCCATATGTTAACGTACTCCTTTATCTAAATTTTCAAAAGCACTTAAATCGGCTCTTTCTACTCTGCACCATTCTGCATTAATAATCATGGTTAAGCGTTCTGCAGCTTTATCCAATTGATCATTAATGATAAAATAGTCATATTCATTTATATATTTAAGCTCATCAAACGAGCGTTCTAGTCGTTGGTTAATAGATTCAATCGGATCCTTACCTCTTTTGATAAGCCGATTTTTCAATTCATCCCAAGTTGGTGGTAATAAAAATACTAAAACAGCATCATTGACTTTTTCACGAATTTGTATAGCACCTTGAATATCAACGTCCATAATAACTGCTTTGCCTTGCTTAATCTTTTCCTCAACAAAAAATTTCGGTGTTCCATAGCGATGCCCACAAAAATGTGCCCACTCAAGAAATTGATCGTTTTCAATCATTTCATCAAATTCTTGATCACTTAGAAAATAATAATCTACCCCATGAGTTTCACCAGAACGTGGTGGTCTCGTGGTAGCACTTATTGAATAATGTAAGTTGGGGATATTAGGAAATACTGCATTCATTAATGTATTTTTACCTACACCACTTGGACCAGATAATACTAGTAAAAAACCTTTTAATTTCATCCCATATCCCCTCTTATTTTAGACTTCATTCTAAAATCCTAGCCCCCTATATCTTTTGTACTGATTCTGTTGCGTTTTGATTTAAACGATGTGCAACTGTTTCTGGTTGAACAGCTGAAAGAATTATATGATCACTGTCTGTAATAATAACTGCCCGTGTCCGTCGGCCATATGTAGCATCTACTAGCATACCGCGTTCCCTAGCTTCAGAAATGATTCTTTTTATTGGGGCTGATTCAGGACTCACAATACTAATAATGCGGTTGGCAGCAACGATGTTACCGAAACCGATGTTAATAAGTTTGATCTCCACTACTAGAACCTCCTTGCTACCATTATACCTTATTATCCTAGTCTTTCCAATAGTGCACTGATTTGTCTTCTGCCTAACCCTTGAACTCTACGATTTTCATTGATTCCGATTTCTTCCATAATCCGCTTCGACGTAACTTTGCCTACTTGGGGTAAGGATTGTATTAGATACGCTACTCGCATTCTAGCAATAACTTCATCATCACTAGATTCTAACACTTCTTTTAACGTAATAGCACCACTCTTTAACTTTGCCCGTAATTCTGCACGCTTACTACGCATTTCTTGTGCTTTTTTCAAAGCAGCCCTTTTTTCAGCATCAGATAGTTGTGGTAGAGCCATTCCCTTTTTCACCCCCTTACTCACCAAGCTAACAATGAATTAAAGTAGAGAAAATCTACTCTAAATTTTGAACTTGTTCACGTAACCGTTCCAACTCACTTTTTAATTCTACGACTAATCGAGCAATATTATAGTCGTTAGCCTTTGAACCAATGGTATTGACTTCCCTGTTCATCTCTTGAATTATAAAATCAAGTTTCCTTCCGACAGGTACATCTTCCAATATACTCTGATTGAATTGTTGGACGTGACTGAGTAAGCGGACTATTTCTTCATCAATGCTAGCACGATCTGCAAAAATTGCTACCTCGGCCTCAAATCGTTCTTCTGTAAGGGTTGTCCCCTGTAATAATTCTTGCAACCTTTCCTTCAAACGTGCACGATAGTTTTCTACTACCAAAGGTTCAAGAACAGTTATTTCTTGAATAAGATGTTCAACATTGCCAAGTTTATGCAAAATATCGGTGGTAAGTTCCTCGCCTTCTTTTTGACGCATTAAAGATATATTGTCTAAACACTGATTAATGACCTCACTAACTACGCTAGCAAGACTTTCCCAATCTACTCCGTGTTCTGGAATTTGGATTAAATCAGGAATCTGAAAAATATTATCAAAGGTTAAATCTGGCAAGGGCAACTCCGCTTGCAGGGCTTTCCACTCATTAATAACGCCTTGCAAGAGCCCTTTATCTATTTTCACAATTCTATCTTTTTCTCCTAATTCCTCTATCTTCAAGTAAATTTCTATCCGTCCTCTAGCAAATCGCTCTTGTACTAGAGGACGGATAGTTTCTTCTAAAATCTGATAACCCTTTGGGAGGCGAATGCTAATATCTAAATATCGATGGTTTACTGATTTAACATCAGCACTAACTGACCATCCATCTCTATTAACCTCACTTCTGCCAAATCCTGTCATGCTTCTTGCCATTAATAGCCCCCCATAAATTTATAGCATTTTTATTTGAATTTATAGTTCGGTAATATACCTTGATTTTCCTGCTAATTTCTCACCTTTACCCAAGCAAAGCGATAAGCAAATTGTTTTTTTAACAATCTGACCACTGTATCCATTACTAATGAACCAGCACCAAATATTAAAACTAATAACCAATCTTCTACTGTCAGTCTTGTAGTTTTAAAAATGTTTTGTAATAAAGGATGATATACGATAAGACAGTGCATTAAGCTGGAAATGAATACAGCTCCCACTAAATATAGATTGCCAAAAATACCAATTTCAAAAATCGAATGGTGTTCACTGCGACACTCAAATACAAAAATCAATTGAGCCATAACTAAAGTAGTAAACGCCAAAGTTCTAGCTTTAGTTAAATCCGTAGGATTATTTATTAAAGCAACAATAAAAACAGCAATTGTACAGATACTAATTAATATTCCAGTTAAACCAATTTTTAAATGTAAGCGCCTCGAAAAAATTCCTTCTTTAGTATCGCGCGGCGGTCTTTGCATTATATCTTGTTCTCCAGGATCAACACCCAGAGCAATGGCTGGCAGTCCATCAGTAACTAAATTCATCCATAGAATTTGAATTGGCAATAATGGTAAAGGCAAACCAGCTAAAGTAGCGATTAACATGGTCAGCACTTCACCAACATTACAGGTTAATAAATAGCGTATAAATTTTCTAATGTTATCATAAATTGCTCGACCTTCTTCAATCGCGGCTATAATTGTTTGAAAATTATCATCGGCTAAAACCATGTCCGAAGCTTCTTTAGTTACATCTGTACCAGAAATCCCCATACTAATTCCGATATCTGCTTCCTTAACTGCTGGGGCGTCGTTAACTCCATCGCCAGTCATCCCAACTATTTCACCATTTTTTTGTAAGGCCCGAACAATACTTAATTTATGCTGCGGAGCAACGCGAGCAAAAACATCAATATCTTTCACCCTTTGCTGCTGCTCTACTTCTGTCAGAGCCTCCCATTCCAAGCCAGTCATTACCTGCGGACGGCCGTTTCCTAAACCAAGCTGTTTAGCAATAGCTGCTGCTGTAATCTTATGATCGCCTGTTACCATAATGGTTTTTATTCCTGCTTCCTTTGCTTGAGCTATTGCCCTTTTCGCTTCGGGTCGTGGCAAATCCATCATGCCTACAAATCCAACAAAAATTAATTCACTTTCTAAAACCTGTTCATTGATCTGAGGGTTTGCTACTATTTTGTAAGCAAAACCAAGAACCCTTAAAGCTTGTTCACCAAAATTTTCAATGGCTTTGGAAATCTGTAATTTGACCTTTCCTGTTAAAGGTTGAATACCGTCTTTTGTTAAGTAAAAACTACATCGATCTAAAACTATGCCTGGAGCACCTTTTACAAAAGAGTACAGTTGCTGATTTTCCTTAACAAGAACGCTCATTCGTTTTCGTTCAGAATCAAAGGGAATTTCTCCAATCACTTGATAGTCCTGTAATGATCGTTCTTTAATTAATCCAGCCTGTCTAGCCACAATCACTAAGGCGGCTTCCGTTGGATCACCAATAATTTCATATTTTCCTTTGACTTCTTCAACCGAAGTATTATTACAAACAGCACCGATGACTAACGCTTGTTTCAACAGTTTCGAACTGTCCGCTGATTGCCGTAGTTGTTTAACATTAGTGGCATCAATTTCTTCACCAGCTAGATAAAATTTTTGGACATGCATTTGATTTTGAGTTAAAGTTCCTGTTTTATCAGAACAAATTACTGTAGCACAGCCTAAAGTTTCTACTGCTGGTAATTGACGAATAATTGCATTTCGTTTAATCATTCGCTGCACCCCAACAGCTAAAGCAATGGTAACCACTGCTGGTAAGCCTTCAGGAATAGCAGCTACTGCTAAACTAACACCTGTCATAAACATTTTATAAACATCAAAGCCTTGCAGCACGCCCGCTACAAATACCAAACCCACAATTGCTAAACAAGCAGCTACCAACCATTTACTCATTACTTCTAATCGTTGTTGCAATGGTGTATCGTTTTGCACAGAATCTTGAATCATTCCCGCTATTTTTCCAATTTCTGTTTCCATACCAGTGGCTACTACTATAGCTTTGGCTCGACCTCTAATAATTAACGTACCCATAAATAACATGTTTAATTGATCGCCTAACACTAAATCATGTTTAATATTATAATTCGGATCCTTTTCACTAGGGACTGATTCGCCAGTAATCATTGCTTCGTTTACAAACAAAGAATTAGCTGTTATTAACCTAGCATCAGCAGGAATCCGATCACCAGCTGCCAAAAGAATAATATCGCCAGGAACTAGCTGAGAGGCCTCAATCAACTGTTGTTTTCCTTGGCGTATAACACGACACACGGGGGCTGTAAGATTTTTTAGGGCATCCAATGACTTTTCAGCTCGATACTCTTGTGCAAAACCTAACACTGCATTCAAAACAATAATCGCCAAAATAGCTATAGCATCGGTTACTTCACCTAATAAAGCTGATATCGCTGTAGAAATCATTAGAACAATGACCATAAAATCCTCAAATTGACGGGAAAAAATTGTCCATAAGGATTCCTTTTCCGTTTCTGCCAATTTATTAGGTCCTAACTCTTGCAGTCGTTTCTTTGCTTGGCTTACAGATAAGCCCGTTTCAAAGTTTGTTTGCAGCTCATTCTCCAGGGTTTTAAGCTCCTTTTTGAACCACTGCTCATGCAAATCGATCACCCCTTTACTATTCCTTGATATCTATTCTAGAAAATAAAAAAAAATGCCAGGCTTAACCAGGCATTTTCGAAAAGGGATGATACTTATTGAATTAAACTTGAACCATATGATACAGCCATAATGCGAGCGTGTTGCGCCTTATCTAAGTCACCATTTCGCTCATATAACACACTTAGGTAATAGTGAGCATCAGCCAAATAAGGATCATAGCGGACAACTAACTCGAACTGCTCTAAGGCTTCATCAAATTGTGAACTATTGAAATAGGTGCTTGCCAGTTGCATCCGCGCTTCGAGAAAATCAGGTGCAATCTCGATACATTTGGCAAACGCTTCGATGGCTTCACTATTCTTTTCTTGACTAACTTTAACAGTTCCTACCCCATAATAACCTTTAGCATATTCTCCATGAGCAATGGCCTTCTCATAGTACTCTAAGGCTTGTTCCTGATCTCCTAGTTGATCCCATAGATCACCCTGTAATACATAGGCCCAACTTTCCTCTGGATTTCTTTGCAAATAAAAATCGAGATAATCAAGGGCTTTGTCCGGATTACCTAATTGCTGATAAATCAATGCAATTAACAGCAATGATTCATCCACATTTTGGTTTTCAGCGATACTTAACTCAAATTGACTAATAGCTATCTCCAAGGGCTTTAAACCTGTGATCAACAAATCAAATGAAGAGGTATAATATTGTAAAACTAGCAATCCTGTTCTAAATGTTTCTGATATATTATGAGCGCCCAAAACAGGAATACAAATCACTAATGATAAAACAATTATTGCTACGGTAATTTTCTTGCCCATGACGCCATTCCTTTCTCCTGAACAACCATCTCTAATAGGTGTTTATATTTTATTTGACACTCTCTCTGCTTGTTCCTGCTTTTTTACTCTGCTATACTTAAAACTAAGGAGTGATCAAAATGGCTTTTGACGGCATAGCAGTTTCAGTAATTACTAGAGAACTAAATGAACAATTAAAAAACATGAGGATTGTTAAAATATATCAAGTTGATCAACACACCATTATCTTTCATCTTAGAGGACTTGGCGAAACTAAGCAACTGTTAATTTCCACCTCGCCAACTTATCCACGAATTCATACAACTACAGCCAGTTACGAAAATCCGCCGACACCACCGGCTTTTTGTATGCTACTTAGAAAATACTTGGAACCAAGTCGCATTTTACAAATCACTCAGCACGAATTAGAAAGGATTATAAAAATCGACTTGGAAGCCTATGATGCACATTTAGGACAAAGTAAAAAAACGTTAATCTTTGAACTAATGGGCCGTCATAGCAACTTAAGCTTAGTAGACAATGATTATATCATCATTGACGCAATTAATCGCTTAAGCGAAAACAACAATGTTCGTCCAATTTTCCCTGGTATAAAATACACTTTTCCACCAAACCAAGGCAAAGTAAATCCTTATCAGGTTAGCAAGGAAGAATTTATTAACAGTTTTCGGTTATTGCCTGCCAACCTTAAATTATATCAAGGCTTAATGCAGCTTTACCAAGGCTTGGGGAGTGAAGCCGCTCAGGAAGCCATTAGACGTGCTCAACAAGAGCCAAATCAGCTTAAGCAAGACCTTAATCTAGCTGAGTTTGAACAACTTTGGCTTGGTTTACAAGATCTTTTGAACAATCCAGGATTACCAAGCTTAGTAAAAGATGGAAAAAAAATGGATTTCTTTGCTTATTCTCTGACTTTAAATAAGGAACAAGACACCTACTCTAATTTAGATCAATTATTAGACCAGTTCTATACACAGCGAATTACTAAGGAACAGATTCAACAAAAGGCCAATAATTTAAAAAGGGTACTAAACACGCATCTAAAACGAATACTTAAAAAAGAACAAATCCAGCGAAAAACTTTAGAAGTAGCTGCTGAAGGAGAAAAATGGCAAAAATACGGTGAATTAATAACTGCTAATCTTCATAGGATTAATAAGGGTAATTCAAGCATCGAAGTTGTTGACTACTATGATCCAGATCAACCGCTGATTACAATTGATTTAGATCCCCAACTAAGTCCAAGTGAAAATGCCCAATTGTTTTTTAAACGCTACAAAAAATCTAAAACAAGCAATAAAATTACAGGAAGACAGTTAGAAAAAACAATCGCTGAACGAATATATCTAGAGAACGTTCTACTCCACATTGATATTGCTGATTCAATGGCTACCCTTGAGGAAATTGAAACAGAATTAATTGAACAAAGCTATCTAAAAACTCCTAAAGCAAAAAAAGAGTCAAAGAAGAAGCAAGCGAATAGCTATGACAAATATATCTCTAGTGATGGCAATGAAATCTTAGTTGGTCGAAACAATAAACAAAACGATAACTTAACCTTCCGGGTTGCCCGGCCTGATGAACTTTGGCTGCATGTACAAAAAATTCCTGGAAGTCACGTAATTATTCGCAGCAACACCAATAAAATAACTGATCAAACACTGCTTGAGGCCGCTACCCTAGCAGCCTACTACTCAAAAGCGCGGAACTTATCAAAAGTAGCTGTAGATTATACTGAACGCAAACATGTCCGGAAACCAAGCGGTGCCAAACCAGGATTTGTTTTCTATGAGAACTTCAAAACCATCATAGTCGATCCAACAAATCCTAAAAACATGCCAAAAAAAGAGACCTAAAATTAGGTCTCTTCGGATATACAACAAGAAGTAAGCGAGTTCACCCTACCAGGTCATCTACGCCTACCCCCTGTTTTTAGGAATCTGCCGGAGGGACAGCTCCGGCAGAAAAGAATTGGTATTGATATTTTAACATCTATTCGCTATTAAAGCAAAAATCCCTTTTTTACGCTTTTTATAGTCTAGTGGCGAAAATGCCTAATACCAGTAAACACCATGGCAATATTATAGCGATCACAGGCTTCAATTACTTCTTGATCCCTAACTGAACCACCTGGTTGGATAATCGCTGTTATTCCTGCTTTTGCAGCTTCCTCAATATTATCAGCAAATGGGAAGAAGGCATCAGAACCTAAAACCGCACCTTGAGTTTTGTCTCCCCCTTGATTAGCTGCTAATCTCACCGATTGCACTCGATTCATTTGCCCCGCTCCAACTCCAATTAGCTGCTGATCCTTACAAAAAACAATGGCATTTGATTTTACATACTTAACAACCTTCCAAGCCATTCTTAAATCAGACCATTCTTCATTTGTTGGCTGACGTTTAGTAACCACTTTTAAATCCTCTTCAATTAAATCAAGTTGATCTCCCTCTTGAATTAATAAACCGCCAGTTACCTTTTTCCAATCATGTCCTGTATTAAGCTGTGGGACTAATTTTAATAAGCGTAAATTTGCTTTTTTCCGTAATAACTGTAAAGCATCATCCGAAAAATCAGGAGCAACAATTACTTCTAAAAAGATTTTATTCATAGCTTGAGCAGTTTTTAGATCAACTATTCGGTTACAAGCAATAATTCCACCAAAAATGGATACCGGATCCCCTTCATAAGCCTTAACCCACGCTTCATATAAATCTGTTCCTACTCCTAAACCACAAGGATTATTATGTTTCACTGCAACTACACACGGTTCCTCAAAGTTAGAGACTAATTGCCAAGCTGCTTCTGTATCATAAATATTGTTAAAGGAAAGCTCTTTACCATTGAGCTGTTCCGCACAAGCTAAACCACCAGTTGACGGTACTTGTTGATAAAAGGCTGCTTGCTGATGAGGATTCTCGCCATAACGTAAATCCTTCACTTTACTTAAAGCAATGGTCAATTTATCAGGAAACTGATCAGTTTCTTTAGATAAATATTGAGCAATTAAAGTATCATAAGAAGCAGTGTGAGCAAAAGCTTTCGCCGCTAGTTCTTTGCGAAATTCTAAAGTCATAGAGTCGGTCTTTAAATTGGTTAAGACATTTTCATAGTCACTTGGTTCACAAACCACGGTCACTCGGGGATGATTCTTAGCCGCTGCTCTTAATAAAGTTGGCCCACCAATATCAATGTTTTCTAAAACCTGCTCAAAGGCAACACCAGGCATTTGAGAAACTTTTTCAAAAGGATACAGATTTACAGCTACTAAATCAATTAAAGAACCGCCAATGCTTGTTAATTCTTGAAGATGTTCCTCAGTATCTTTCGCTAATATGCCCCCATGTATCCTAGGATGTAAAGTCTTAACTCGTCCATCAAGAATTTCTGGAAAATCAGTGATTTTAGAGATATAAGTTACAGGCAGTCCAGCTTCTTGTAAAGTTGTAAAAGTACCGCCAGTTGAAATAATTTCATAACCTAATTCTACTAAACTGGCTGCAAACTCCACTACTCCAGTTTTATCAAAAACACTGATTAAAGCCTTTTTCATATCTATCTCTCCTTTAACTAAGAATAATTCCCTCTTTACAGGTTAAAATAACATATATCTAAATTTGGACAGGAGGGACTATCTATGTCAGAAAGTGCAAAAATTGAACGGGATAAAAGCTCTGGACGAAATTGGACGGAACAAGAAAAAGACTTAGTTTGGGAAGAAGTTATTAAAGGTAAACAAGAAGGTTTACCGCTAACTGCATGTTTTCGCAGAATATCCCGTCTGTTACCCCATCGGAGTGAAGCTGCTATTGGTATGCTCTTTTATAATGTATTGCGTAAAGAGCGGGACGAAAAAGAACTTGAAGTTACTACAAAATCTTCGCCAGTAGTTAAACCAAAAATCGATAACGATTTAATTGAAGCTTTCCAAGGACTACCAGAATATATTGCCCAATTACATAAAAGAATCGACAGCTTAGAATCACAAATTAAAAGTCCTAGTATCCAAGGAATCACTGCTGCTTTAGTTGAGTTGGCTAACGGTTACCAACGAGCTGAGCAACTAGATCAAGAAACTAACGGTTTACAAGAAAAACTCCAACAATTAGCAGAAGAAAACAATCAATTACGCGAACAGCTTCATAAAATCCAACAAGCTTATAATGATGCCTTAGGTATCTATGATATGTTTACAAATATGGCTAGCATATCCCAAATTATGAGTTTAGGTGACTTTAAACAACAAATGAAAACTACCTTAGACAAATGGGGTAACGTTTTAAATGTTTCCTTTGAAAGAGTCAATTAAATAATATCAAATTGCAAAAGAGATCGACTTCCTTTTAATCGATCTCTTATTGTTTGAGAAAAACTTGCTATTAGCCAAAGATAAAGTAAAGAGCAAATACTACAGCTAATAGATTAATAATCCAATTAGATTTTTTATCTTTATTCACAAGACCTACAATGCTGTTGATTACAGCATAAGAAATAAAGCCGAAACCAATTCCGTTAGCAATACTATAAGAAAATGGCATCATCACGATTGTTAAGAAAGCTGGAAAAGCTTCTGTAAAATCAGACCAATCGATTTTCAATACGTTTTGCATCATTAAAACTCCAACTACGATTAAAGCAGGAGCAGTAGCTGCTGATGGAATTAAACCTACTAAAGGTGTAAAGAACAAGGAAACTAGGAACAAGATGGACACAACAATACCAGTTTTACCAGTACGACCACCAGCCGCTACACCTGAAGCACTTTCTACAAATGTAGTTACAGTACTAGTACCAAGCAAAGAACCGGCAACTGTTCCTACAGCGTCTGCCATAAAGGCACTACCAGCTCGTGGTAAGTTTCCTTTTTCATCTAAGTAACCGGCTTGAGTAGAAACTCCAACTAAAGTTCCAGCAGTATCAAATAAGTCAACCATGAACAAAGACAACATCAAACCAATAGATCCAAGTTGAAATGCCTGAGTAAAATCAAGTTTAAAAGCTGTACTAGTAAAGGCAGACCAAGTTGGAAGCGAAACGATTCCAGTAAACTCTCCACTTACTCCAATTCCTGGCAGCATACCAAACAAGGTAGCAGCGATAATGCTAAACAATAAAGCTCCTTTTACTTTCATGGCATGAAGAATTGCAGCAACCAATAAACCGAAAATCGTGGTTAATGCAACAGGCGAAGTTAAATCACCTAAACTTATTAAGGTAGCAGGATCATCTACTACAATTCCTCCATTAATTAAACCTAACAATGCTATGAATAAACCAATACCAGCACTAATAGCTGCTTTCAAAGTCATTGGAATACTGTCAATTAATAATGTACGGAACTTGGTCGCACTAAGAATGATAAACAAAATACCTTCTAAAAATACAAGAGCCAATGCTCCTTGCCAACCTACTTGAACAGCAACAGTGTAGGCAAAGAAGGCATTCAAACCCATTCCTGGCGCTAGTGCAAATGGATAGTTGGACATTAAAGCCATTGCAACAGTTGCGATAACACTTGCTAAAATTGTAGCAATAAATACTCCATCCTTTGGCATACCCGCTGCGCTAAGGATGTCAGGGTTTACAAAAATAATGTAAACCATCGTCAAAAAGGTAGTAACCCCCGCAACAATCTCCGTTCTTACATTTGTGTTGTTTTCTCTTAGCTTAAAGCGACGCTCGAGAAAACCATCAGTAGAGCCTAAAGCCTTACTCATGTAGATTTTTCCTCCTTTGAATTTAAAAAAATAGTTATGATTATTTCATGAGTAAGTATTCGACTTAATCCGGCCACTCCCTTCTAAAAAACGAAAAATGTTCGTGTTAAATTATAAAATTACTTGCAAGCCAAGGTCGGTTTATTCCAAAACTGGCTTTGCTCCTGGCTTTGCTCCCTTTTGGAAATTTTATTTTTTAAAAAAATACTAACTAATAATGTTGTAGATGTAATTAACCAGTAACTTAACAACTGCGGTAATACTATGAGGAAACCTAATCCGGTAACTCCAATAAATAGCCACAGACCTAATTTGCCTCGAGTAGCTAATATAGCCGCTCCAATTCCCATTATTAAACCTAAAACACCATAATCAAAACTTAAGTGGCTAGACCAATGTCTAACCATACTAACGATCTCCCACATTTCATCAATTGAAATTTGACTGAGACCTGTAATTAACCAATTCCCATTTCTAATCGGTACTGGAAGGTTTATTATTTCTATCTCATCTACTAGGTAATAACAAAAAGGTAACAGACTTCCTGTAAGCAAGCTGCCAGGAAAGCCAAAATAATAACCGGCTAAGATCGGCAAAACCAATAATAATTTTGGGCTGGGCCATAACATAGCTAGCACTAGGCTAATAAAGATCAAAGGATAACGAAATATCCATGGACCTAATAGCAATACAGACAATCCAATTAACACAGCTAAACTTGCCCAGCTGACCATTAATGGCGGAAAAATTAACACAAAAATAAAAAAGACGGCTAATGACAAAGAATAAGCAGCTACCAACCCAACTAATAATGGTGCTAGATATAATTGAAAGCTCGATTGATAAAAACGTACTGTTTCAATTAAAGGTAAGCGCATCACAATTAAAGTGGTGATCATCGCCAAAACTACGTTAACGACATTTTTAAGCAGTCGTTTCCGCTTTACCAAATCACCAAATTCAGGCAAAACTTGCTCCATCAACTGCCAACTGCCTAAAGACATACGTAATTTGATTAGAGCCGTTTTAAATTCTTCCACATCTTTAAATCGCTGACGGGAATTATACTCGGTGGCTTTTCTTAAAATTTGTCCAAGTCTAGCCGGTACTACTTGTATTTGATTGTGCTGAATTAATGCTGATATCACCTTGGCCAAACCATAGATATCTGTTCGTTGATCAACAATCCCACCTCGTCTTTGTTCCGGAGCCATAAATCTAGGGGTTCCAATTATCTCAGGTTTTCCACTCTTTGTCTTGGCCGCAATACCAAAATCAGTGATTTTACATTTCCCAGTTTTAGCATCCCGCAGAATATTACCGGGTTTAATATCTTGATGCACAAAACCATGACGATGAATTTCGGCTAAGCCAGTGCAAACTTGAATGGCTAAATCAAGAATTTCCTCTAAATTTAACTTTTGCTGCATAATCGAGGAATGAGGTATGTATTCCATAACCAAATAGATTGATTGAGGTCCTTCCAATAAGTCATGGATTTTAACAATATGAGGATTATCTAATTTCGCCAATATCTGAGCTTCTAATATGGATACTTGATTCCGCGGCAAAACTTTAATAGCCACTTCTCGCCCAAGTTTTTCGTCATAAGCTTTAAAAACCTGCCCAAATCCGCCTTCCCCTAACTTAGCCTGAATTACATAGCGGTCAAATTTATCACCAATAATCATAGCCATCCCTCCACTACCATTTTGCACCAAATCTTAAAGACTTATTCTCCAGAAGGACAGTTGACATTGACCTTTGTTTGTGTAACAATACAATAACAAAGGATTTTCTTGGCGAAAGGATGAACTTGATAATGGGTATTAGAGAACGATATGGACTTACTAATAACTTAGCCGAACAGTTTCGCGGCGGAGTTATCATGGATGTAACAAATGTTGAACAAGCTAAAATTGCAGAAGAAGCTGGGGCAGTGGCTGTAATGGCTCTTGAAAGAGTTCCAGCTGAAATTAGACGCCACGGTGGAGTTGCTCGCACGTCTGATCCAAAAATGATTAAAGATATTATCAATGCTGTCTCCATTCCGGTGATGGCTAAAGTTAGAATTGGACATTTTGTTGAAGCCCAAATTTTAGAAGCAATTGGTATAGATTACATAGACGAAAGTGAAGTACTGACACCTGCTGATGAAGATTTCCACATTAATAAACGAGATTTTAAAACACCTTTTGTATGTGGTGCGAAAGATTTAGGAGAAGCCTTACGCAGAATTGGCGAAGGTGCCTCGATGATCCGAACTAAAGGTGAGCCAGGTACTGGTAACGTAGTGGAAGCAGTCCGCCATATTCGTACTGTAAATGCTCAAATTAGGCGCTTAACAACCTTAAGTGAGCAAGAATTAATGACTGAAGCGAAAAACTTACAAGCCCCTTACGATTTAGTAAAATGGGTTTCTGAACATGGTAAACTTCCTGTTGTCAATTTCGCTGCTGGCGGTATTGCTACACCTGCTGACGCGGCTTTAATGATGCAACTTGGCTGTGACGGTATCTTCGTTGGGTCAGGTATTTTCCAAAGCGGTGATCCAGTAAAACGGGCTAAAGCCATTGTTCAAGCTACTGCAAATTATAACAATCCTGAAATACTTGCCAAAATTTCTGAAGACCTAGGCGAACCAATGTCTGGGTTAGAGATTTCTCAAATACCAGACGAACAGCGAATGGCTGATCGTGGTCAATAAAAAATAACTCCCTAGCAGGCGCTAGGGAGTTTTCTTATAGGGCTAGTTTGTAAATGTTTAATACATCCTTTGGTGTTAGCTTCATAACCACACCTAAAGAATCACCGTTTGTCATTTTACATTTATTAGCCATTTCCTCAAGGCGCTGGTCATCAATACCTAACTCAGTTAAAGTAGTAGGTAAACCAATTTCCTTAAAGAACAGCTCTAACTGCCTAATTCCTTCTAGAGCAGTTTCTTCTAAGTTCTCTAGGTTCAGTTCCACATTCCAAACCCGATGAGCAAACTGAGCAAATCTGGGTAAATCATTTTTATATACATATTTCATCCACGCTGGATAAATGACCGCTAAGCCTGCTCCGTGAGCAACATCATAAATTGCGCTTAATTCATGCTCAATTTGATGGGAAGACCAATCTCCCACTCGACCAACACTTAATAATCCATTGTGAGCTAAACTGCCTGCTAACATCAACTCAGCACGAGCTGCATAATCCTGCGGATTATCTTTTACAATTCGGGCATTGCGAATAATGGTCTTTAAAGTTGCCTCGCAGAGCCGATCAGTTAAGTCTACATCTTTAGTAGTAGTGAAGTAGCGTTCCATAATATGCGCCATCATATCTGCTACACCATTAGCTGTTTGTTCCGGTGGCAATGTATAAGTTAACTCAGGATTCATAATTGCAAATAATGGACGGTTTAATTCATGGTTTAAACCTCGTTTGTACCAACCGTCTTCATTGGTAATCACTGTACTAATACTAGTTTCGCTACCTGCAGCTGGCAATGTTAACACTACACCTACTCCAAGGGTTTCTTCAGGAAGTGCTTTACCGCTAAAGAAATCCCAAACATCACCATCGTAGCAAACGCCAAGGGCAATTGCCTTAGCCGAATCAATTACACTCCCGCCGCCAACAGCTAAGATAAACTCAATTTCTTCCCGACGGCATAACTCAATACCTTCCTTTACAAGACCTAAACGTGGATTAGGTTGCACTCCACCGAGTTCAAAAACTTCAATGTCTGCTTCTTTTAGGGATTTCATTACCCGATCATACAGACCAGTTCTTTTAATACTTCCTCCACCATAATGCAGCAGAACACGATTGGCATATTGTTTGGTATAGGTACCGACTTGATTCTCCGAATCTTTGCCAAAAATTACTTCTGTAGCACATAAAAATCGAAAGTTGTCCATTAAATTCCCTCCATACTACTACCTTTAAAACTATTTAATACTATTTCATGCGCTCCTTAATACTTTCAACAACAGCTTCAGAGCTTGCTTTACTAATATTATTCCATACTTTGTCAAGAGATGCTGCACTTACATAATCACTTACTACTTTGTCACCAACAGAATTCCATACAGTAACCTTCAATTTCCCTGCGTCTTGCCGAATTCTTACAAAAAAATCCTCTACTGAATACATTACATTCATACAAACACCTCCCCGTATATTATGATTTCATCATTAGAATAAAATATCCTGCCATATGTTAATTATTTTTAAAAGAAAACAAGCACAGTTTTCACTGCGCTTGTTATTGATGGTGAATAATCCGTTCCTCAAGAACAGATACCAGATAGTATAATACTACTGAAACCAAAGACAATAGAATTACTGCAGCCATTACCAGGGACATATTGAAAATTTGTCCCCCATAGATTATTAAATAACCTAATCCTGCTTTGGAGCCGAGAAATTCTCCCACAATCGTTCCAACTAAAGATAAACCAACACTAACCTTCAGAGCAGCAATCATCGTTGGTACACTAGCCGGAATAATAACTTTAAGAAGTATTTGAGTTTTGCTAGCTCCAAAGGTTCTTAACAACTTAATTTTGTTCGGATCAATTTCCTTAAACCCATTATGCATCATCATAATCGTCACGATAACAGAGACTGCTATGGCCATAGCAATAACTGCTTTAAGACCAGTACCTAGCCAAACAATAAACAGTGGTCCTAAGGCAACTTTCGGAATACTATTTAAAACAACTATATAGGGATCTAACACTTTCGACATAAAATCCGACCACCATAACATAATTGCAAACACAATTCCAATTAAAGTTCCTAAAGTAAAACCGGCGACTGTCTCTCCTACTGTATAACCTAGATGCACCCATAATTCACCACGCTGAGCCAAACGAACAGTAGCTTCCCAGGCCTTAGTAGGCTGCGAAAAAATAAAGGGATTTATCCACTTATTTACGGCCGCTATTTCCCATAGAGCAAACAGTCCGATTAAAATTATCACTTGTAATAGACGTTTTAGTCTAGCCTGTCGCTTTAATCCCCGCAAATAAGCTTGATGCTCTGGCGAACTGTTATTCATCACTATTCAGCTCCTTCCAAATCTTTGTATAATAGCGACTAAACTCTGGTGATTCGCGACAAGCTAATGGATTACAACCATTTGCGTTCAAAGTAACGATATGCTCTGATTTAATACGACCTGGTCGTTTGGTAAAAACTAACACTCGATTAGCCATACTGATTGCCTCTGGAATGTCATGGGTAACCATAATCACAGTCTTTTTCTGTTCTCGTAATATTTTTACTACTTCTGCCCCAACTGCTAAACGATTTTGGTAATCTAAGGCGGAAAATGGTTCGTCTAAGAGAAAAACTTTTGGTTCCATCGCCAAAGTACGAATTAGTGCTACTCTTTGGCGCATTCCACCACTTAATTGCTGGGGATAATATTTTTCAAAACCACCTAAACCATAATCGACTAACATCTGTTTTACTTTCTCAATATTTTCTGGCGTCCGTTTTCTTAAAACTTCTAAACCAAGTAAAGCGTTATCTAAAATGGTTCGCCATTCAAACAGATAATCTTGTTGCAGCATATATCCTACCTGCTGAGTTGTACCAGTAATTGGTACCCCGTCTAATCTAATAGTACCTTTCGATGGTTTTAATAATCCCGCAATTAAAGATAACAAAGTGCTTTTGCCACAACCACTGGGGCCAACAATACTGATAAACTCTTCTGGCATGACCTGCAAATTAATATCTTGTAATGCTAAAATCTCACCTTCTAAAGTGTGGTAACTAAGGCTGACATTTTCTAACTCTAAAATTGCTCGCATACTTCACCTCCTAAAGGAGAATTAGGAGTCTAAAGCTTGTAGAACGATAGTATTATCCATAAGTTCTTCAAAGGGAATTATTCTTTCTAACTCCCCAGCCTCAATCATCACCTTTTGCAAGTTCATAAATTCTTCCTCAGATAAAATTGGATTTAATGGCCAAGCATTAATCGATTTATAGCGTTCAATAGTCTTCGCCAAAATTTCTAAAGCAATATCAGGAAAATATGGTGTAACCACTGCTGCAATTGTTTCAGCAGTGTTTTCGTGAACCCATTGTTGGCCGCGAATGATAGCTCTCGTAAAACCAATCAATAAATCTGGTCTTTCTTGTAAAGTTCTTCGGCGTACATGATATACTGTATAAGTAATTGGACCAGCTTCTTCACCTAAGGAAGCTACTATTTTACCACCGCCTAATTGTTCAACTTGACTCATGGCAGGTTCAAATTGCGCAATATAATCGCCAACACCAGCTTGATATGCACCAACTGCTGCCTCAAAAGCTAAATTTGTAATGATATTAACATCTACAAAAGGTTGAATACCATTTTGTTTTAATACCCATTCCAAAACCATTTGTGGTACTCCACCTTTTCTAGCGCCCACAATCGTCTTACCCTTAACATTCTCCCAGCGGAATTCTTCATTTAAATCCCTAGCCATGAAAAACGAGCCATCACGAGCAGTCAACTGAGCAAAACCAACAATAGCGTCTGTAGCACCATGTTGATAAATATATAAAGCAGCTTCTGGGCCGAAGAAACCTATATCAACTGAACCTGAAATTAATGCTGCTGCACCTTTATCTGCTCCCCATGCAGTTTCTAAAATAATGTTGATGCCTTCCTCAGCAAAAAATCCTTTTTCAATTGCTGCATAATGAGGGGCATAGAATACTGAACGAACAACTTCACTTAGCCGAACATCCTCCAACTGGCTGGCAGAAGCCAATCCTCCAAGCAATAAACCAATACTAATGGATAAACAAACTAAGATTACCCATAGTTTTTTATTCATGGCGCTCTCCCCCATTACTTTAATTTCCTGCTCCATATCCTATGTAATTTCCTAGGAAGGTGTGCTTAAAATAAAAAAACCAGCAAAAATGCTGGTTTTATATGTACAAATTAAGATAGACAAATGCAGCAACTGCCCCAAGCGCCAAAAAAGGTCCGAAAGGAATTGGTGTTTTTCTGCTTTGTTTTGTTACCACAAGATAGATCATACCAATTACTGCTCCTAAAAATGAAGCAATCACCAATGATAACATAGCGCCATAAGGGCCTAAGAATCCACCAATCATAGCGAGAAATTTAACGTCTCCCATACCCATTCCGCCCTTACTAATCACAGCCATGGCTAACAAAAGACCGCCACCTATTAAGATTCCCAGTAAGCTAAGATTAATTGGAACTGTTACTTCTAAAAGGGAAAAAACAAGTGCCAAAGCTATTCCTGGTATTGTAATTACATCTAAAATCAACTTGTGGTGTAAATCAATTACTGCACTTACTAATAAACAAGAAAAGAAAAATAAGTTAGCTAGCAACTGCAGCCAGGTAGTGGTAACCAAACCAAAAAAAACAAATCCTATTGCTGTTAAAAGTTCAATAACAGGATACTCCAAACTAATCTTTGCTTTACAATGTCGGCATCTACCTTTTTGTAATAAAAAACTTATTACAGGGATTAATTCAAACAAAGAAAGTTGGCTTTTACATTTTGGACAATGGGATCTAGGTGCGACTATCGATTGTTTTCGCGGCAACCGCCAGATTAGCACATTAAAGAAACTGCCAAAAACTAAGCCTAACACAAACAATAAAACAGTAAAGATTATAAGCATTAGTTCCACCTAACCTTGAAACTGCTTAACCACATTGTATACTTTAGACATAATACTCGGTAAAAACTGGAGTTCAAGTTCACGGGCTCGTAGATAAGCACCACCACGATCTGTCACAGCATAGCGTGGTTCTAACTGATTTAAAATCATAGCAGCGATTACCGGAAGACTCTCCTTATTTTCTCTTAAGAACTCATTAGTCTCGCTCATTTCAGTTAATATTCTCCGAACTAAAGGTTCGCTTAAGTTTTGCAGCTGAATTGTGACAGTTTGATCTTTACCATGATAGGGTCTAGCATTGTTAGCTACTAAAACCATGGCATCTAAAACCAAGTTACGTAAGCGATTCAACATAAAGGGGCTTAGTTTTTGGATATTGGTTTCAATTTCTAAATATTGCGGTTTAATCCTATTTAAAACTAAAGCACAAATATCCCAATAACAAGTATCGCAATCACACACATCTGGTCTTTCTCTTAGCATTTCCTTAACTAAATTTTTAATGATATCTTCCATGTAATTATGCACTGTATAATCTAACAACGGTCTTACCTCCTAAAACTCTAGTCTGTTTTAAAACGATTACCTATTTCTATAAACTGTTCCTCTTTCGCCAAAAATGCTTTCACCACCATAGGATCAAAATGTGTACCACTTTCTCTTAAAATTATGGAGCGTGCTGTATCATGGGGAAAAGCATTCTTATAAATACGTTTACTCACTAAGGCATCATAAACATCAGCAAGAGCTACAATTCTGGCTGAAATGGGAATCTCATCCCCCTTTAAGCCTTGAGGATAACCTGTACCATCCCACTTTTCATGATGAGATAAGGCTATTTCAGCACTCATTTGCAAATAATCTGCCTTAATACCTTTAGTTGCTGCTGCCATAAGTGTTTCATAGCCAATTATAGTATGGGTCTTCATAATTTCAAATTCTTGATCATCTAATCGGTCTGCTTTTAATAAAATGTGATCAGGAATTCCTATTTTCCCAATATCATGCAAGGGACTAGTTAAGAAGATATTATCAATAAATACTGCATTTATTATATCACGATGGTAGCCATTTTCATAGAAGTATTCCGCTAAAATTTTTGAATAATGACGCATTTTATCCAAGTGATTACCTGTGGAATAATCTCGCGATTCAACTAATTTGGAAATAGCAAAGATCACTAAGTCACGAGATTCAATATCAATGATCCGCCGGCCAGACCGTATTTTAGCGGCTAATTCATCTTTAGAATAGGGCTTAGTGATATAATTATCAGCTCCTGAATCTATACCCATTACAATATCTTCGGTATTAGTACGCGATGTGACAATAATGATGTAGGTATACTGAGTTCCCTCAAGTTTACGAATTTCTCTACATAATTCTAGGCCATCCATAACCGGCATCATCCAGTCGGTGATCACAATCCGCGGCCGTTCATTTTTCCAAATTTCTAAAGCTACCAGACCATTTTCGGCTTCAATGGTTTCATAACCAAATGATTTAACAAACCATTGTAATTTTTGCCGACTAACAACATCGTCATCGACGACGAGTACTTTCATTAGCTTCTTCCCCTCCTTCTGCCAACTTCAAGGTCAATGTCTTGGCTTTTGCTTCAACAAAGCGCTCGAACTTGTCCAATTGCTGGATTAATAATCCTAAAGTAACTTTTGCATTAGTAATGTCATTTTTTTTACCTTGTTCTTCCAAAATTGCTGCCACTTCAGCAAAATCATTAGCAGATAGATTCAAGGCTGCTCCTTTAATCCGATGGGCATTTTCTACTAGTCTAGTTGAGTCCTGTGCCATAATTGCAGCTTCTAATACCTGAATATGATCTTTAGCGCTTTTGATAAATTCGTCTATTAGATTGAGGACAAACTCTGTATCATAATTGAATTCTTCCAATAAATAGGCCAAATCCATTGTATTGTTATCTTCGTCTGTTGGCAGCTCCAGTGTATTATTAGTTAACCAATGACAAACCTTATTTAATAGTTGATGCTTCCGGAAGGGCTTAGTCAGTACATCGTTCATCCCTACATGCATATAATGAGCAATATCATACTCAAAGGCATTAGCGGTTAATCCAATAATTGGGACATCTAGTCCAAATGGCAAGCTGCGAATAATCTTAGTAGCTTCACAACCATCCATCTTCGGCATTTGCACATCCATTAAAATTAAGTCATATTTACCAGTCTTAAACATTTCAACAGCTTTTTGTCCATTTTCAGCTACACTAATCTTACAACCTAAAGTTCTTAAATGTGATTTTACCAAGGTACGATTAATTGGATAGTCTTCTACCAAAAGAATATGACAATCCTGAATTGATTCAGGAATATTAAACTCATCATAGTTGACAGCAATTTCCTTAATTTGTTCTTCAGGAGCTGCTTTTTCAAAAACCGCAGTAAACCAGAAGGTACTTCCTTGATCAACTTCACTTTCTAAACCAATTTCTCCACCCATTAATTGGACTAGCTGTTTGGAAATGGAAACGCCTAAGCCTGTACCGCCATAACGCCGAGTTATACTATCTTCAGCCTGCACAAAAACATCAAAAATACTCTTTTGTCGATCCTTAGGAATGCCTATTCCAGTATCAATAATCTTAAACAGCAAAGTTACTTTATCCCAAGTCTCATTGGCTAATTCAGTTGTCACCTTTACTTGGCCTTTAGCAGTAAACTTAATGGCATTGCCTATTAAGTTTACCAAGACTTGGCGTAAGCGCAAAGGATCCCCAATTAACCTAGCTGGGATTTTATCATCAATTTTACAATAATAATCTAAGCCTTTTTTCTGTGCAGTAGCAGAATACACCGATGTTAAGGATTCTAGTAAATCATAAATATCAAAGGGCTCGAGAGTTAACGAAAACTTATTCGCCTCAATTTTAGAAAGATCTAAGATTTGATTGATTAATTCTACTAACTTTTCGCTCTCCTTAATAATTAAACTTACGTAATTATCGTGTTGCTCGGCATCAATTGTAGAACTTAATACCTCAGCAAAGCCAATAATACTATTTAAAGGTGTGCGAATTTCATGACTAATATTAGCTAAAAACCTAGTTTTTGCAACATTAGCAGCATTTGCTTGCTCAATAGCAATCCGCAATTGCTGATTGACTTTTTGAATATCTGCTGTTCGCTCTTGAATCTTCTGTTCTAATTCTATATTCTTCTCACTTAATGACTTTAGCAACTTAGTCCGTTCTTTTTCTGATTCTTTTAGTTCTTGAAAAATCATCACTCGATGTAAAGCATTACTAATTTCACTACAAAGAATCTGATAAATCGCTTTATCCAAAGGGCCTGTTTCAAATAAGGCAAAACCTAACTGGGAATCCTTATAATATAAAGGATGTAAAATCATGGTGTAACGACGATCCGTTGGAAGAATTCCATCTGGTACCAAATCTGCTGGAACAAATCTGGTATCCATATTATCAAGGTTAATGCGTTGATTATCCGTTACCGCAAAAACTAGCCTAGCAGCTTCCAAAGGATTCTCCGGATCCTCGTACAAAGATAAATAACAGCTAGGGATTCTTAATTTTTTCAATAACTCTTCGATCACTGATTTAAGTTCATCTAAATCATAACTAGTCATTAAAGTCTGATTAGTTGTATAAAGAGAAATTAATAGTCCATCAATCTTTGTTTTATAATCAGCATCTAAAAACTCTATTGTTTGAGTTACTAATAAACGGGCTTGATCCCAAAGCTCACAGCCTCGATTCATTAGCTCAGCTGTAGCCAAATAAGGCAAGACCTGGTAACGCATTTCTGTTATCAACATATTAAAATTACCTACACTATCAGCATCTATGTATTTTAACTCCTCTAGTAATTCATTTAAGTAATTAATAAAGATGCTAGATGTAGGATCTTTAATATTTATAAAAAAGCATTCGACTAACTTCGAAACCCATTGAGTATTTGGTAAACGGATAAAATCAGTGGCTATTATTTCTATCTTACTGATAATCCGCTCTAAATCTGCCTTGCTTATGAATCCGCCCTGTTTAGAATTTCTAGGTTGGTAATCATAAATATGAGACCGGCAACCACAAGAACCTCTAATCACTAATTTACTTTCCACATAATGTTTGCCGGAAATTCTCTTACCCTTTTTCACTTCCCGTAAAAGCTCTACTGCAATTTGACCATAAAAAGGTAATTGTGGATCAATAGTAGTAATAGAAGGATTAGTCATCCGACTTTCGTTTTTATTATTAAAGCCTACAACTCCAATCTGATCAGGAACTTTGATACCCCGACGCATTAATTCTTTTATAGCACCTAAAGCAACCCCATCACTAACACAAACCAATGCTTCTATATCATCTTTGGGTTTTAACTGTAAATCATCCAAGAAATCAGCTAGTGCTTTTACACCATTTCCTTCAGAGATTAACCGCGGCTGAGATACTAAACGAGGCTCAAACGGCAAATTATGCTTTTTTATACCTGCTAAATACCCAGCATAACGTTCTTCACTAGCCTCATGATATTCAGGTCCACGAATGAAGCCAATCTTTTGGTAACCATGAACCTCAACTAAATGGTCAATTAGTTTAACGATTCCATCATGGTTGTCCATGGCTACAGCAGGATAATCTCCAATTACTTCACCTAATGATACAATCGGAATTCCTTCAAACTTCTTGTAAAATTGATCTAGTTCTTCCTCTGTTAAATACTGTCCAATATGAGACGCCCAAATAATCAAACCGTCTCGTAAGCGTTTATTAATCAGCTCATAGGCAATATTGGCGCTAGCATTATGGTTCTCCGGATCCTTAGGAGTTTGGCCGATAACACAAATTAAATTTATATCATGTGTTTCTGCTCCTTTTACTGTACCTTTAAGGTAATTTAAACTTAAATCACCCCATATATAAGGAGCAACAAATCCATAGGTTAGCCGGCGAGGTTCTTGGACACTCCTGTCGCTCATTAAGTAACCTCCTTAGAAACACTTAACATTTTGTATCCTTTTATAATTTTAACATAGATTTTACGACAGTGCAAAGAAAAAAACTAAAGCGAAATAGACTTGCCAGGTTTGTTATGATATTCTTAAAATATATTAAAGATACTCTTATAACATTCTTCGGAGGGCAATATGAGAAACTTAAGCAAGACAATCCGGTGTCACATATTATGGGGAATTAGTACATTATTTAGTTTTTACCTAGTTTTTGTCTTAAATGAATTTGTCGTTTTACTAATGGAAGCTGTCGGTTGGAACAAGCATACGATAAACGTTATTGATAAATTCTTTGTTTTAGTTATTGGCGTATTCACTGTGGCTTTCTTTCTCTATATCCAACATGCTTATCAACATAAAGCTTGGTTTCTGTTTTTCTTAGTGTCCAGTATCCAAATTTTAGTCTATGGCTTAGTCGCTTTTGGCCAACAGGTTTTACTAAATCAATACTTACCTGTTCTACAAATTTATGATTATGTTTTTCTCATACTATCACTTGGTTTAAGTGGACTATTAGCTTATCTCTATATTTACTTCAAGAACAAGCAAAAGATAATAACCTAGTCGTAAACTAGGTTATTAATCTGGTTTCTTATATCTGATAGCTGTTCTACCATCTGCAGGTATAAGTTCAGTTAGTTCAGTTACGTTATTTAATAAGACTGAACTTTTTATTTTGAATTCGTTTTTGCTGTCTGAACCTTTAATCTGAAAAGTCAAGACCACACCCTCTGGCTTTTCGGTAAGCTGAAAATCTAAAACAGCGAAAACGAGCTAAGCCTCTTACGCCGTATGAAAAATCTACTTCGCCCCTATGCTCAAGGATCTCCCAGTGTTCAGTTGTCATAGTTGGTCTAACTAAATGTTCTACATCCGCTGGCAGCAGAGTATCTTGTC
>ERZ773359.1861-NODE-1861-length-28060-cov-16.598607_pt1 | contig 28060 bp, 29 predicted proteins | sample MGYA00374955_ERZ773359 | MGnify/ENA primary metagenome ERZ773359 (study PRJEB29098, sample SAMN04486028) | biogas fermenter metagenome | study: EMG produced TPA metagenomics assembly of the Biogas fermentation microbial communities from Germany - Plant 4 DNA1...
TCAATATTATTATAATCATCCCGGTTGAAAATATCAATTGCATCAGAAACCCGGGCTCAAAGCTGTCTGCAAAGGTTTTGAGATTGCCGAAAAAACCTACGCTCTGTACAGCGCGATTCAAAATATACGGTGCAATTAGATACGCAAGCATTGCCGCCAAAATGCCATGGAAGAACTTGATTTTTAAATATTTCAGCGGGCTGATCCAGAGACCGCCCAGTACGCTCATGGACTGAGCAAGTATGGAGAGCCCGCCGAAAGAAACAAGAAACGAGGCCATAGTGCATTTTAATCTAAGTCCCAAATCTTGCGAAAGGGAAATCTCATTAATACCTATTGTCATCTCAAGAAGACCTTTAATAAAACCCGAGCCATGCTGGGTTTTTAACGCGTTAAACATCCCGGCCATTTCTAACAAATCCGTGATATAAGTAAAAATAATGATGTAGCAACAAATTACGCCCAAGGTCTTTAAAGAGGATAAAATAGATGCAGTGAGCATCTCTAATATGCTTCGATCGTCTAGTCCGGGATCCCTATAACGAAAACGAGGTTTTGAAAAGCTCCTATTGAATGTTCCTCCTGCTCCAATTAGGCAAAAAACTAAGCCGTTTAACAGAGCTGCCGCATAATGAGACAAAGCTACTACAGCTCCTGCCGCCGGCGCATGAAACATCCCCGCTCCCACCGTTCCAAGCATAAACAAGGGTCCGGAAGTCGAACAAAAAGAAAGCATCCGGATAGCTTCCGCATCTGTCAGCTCCCTTCTATCGCGCATTTGCCCGATAATGCTGGCCCCCATGGGATAACCGGAGGTTATACTGATGATAAAAACAAAGGCTGAAGTACCGGGCACTCCAAAGAGCTTTTGAAAGGGTCTTTCGAACAGACCTCCCACAAGAGCCGGGATGCCCAGAGATATCATAAAATCTGCACAAATAAAAAAAGGAAGCAAAGCAGGCAACACAGAGTATGCCCACAGAGCAATTCCTCGTTTTGCGGAGTCAAGAACCACTGCCGGTAAAAACACCATAGAAACGGCTATTGCAGAAGTAATGATCCCCGCATATATATATTTGACGGGATGACGCCTCGAACTTCTCATAGTCAATCATATTCAAAGCCACCCCGAAATATTCAATAGCAAATAGAGTCGGTTTTAGGATTCTTCATTCTCAACCTGAGTTTTGTAAATCATCTCCTTGATTTCGTTTCTGTTATCCGTCAATGTGGCATTGATTACATCGAAAGTTTTCTGAATATCATTGAACATGTCGGTAAAGTATGTAGCATAAAGCTGTTCCATCTTATCCTGGAAATTATATAAAATACTGTCGATATAATCAAAAGTGCTCATCTTCAGGTTTTTGACGTTCCTTTCCGCCAGACTCATAATCTCTTCTGCCCTGGCCTTCGCCTTCACCGTAATATCGTCGTTTTCAATCAGGGATTCGGCCTGCACCCTTGCTTCTTTCAACACAGCTTCATATTCGCGCTTTGCCTCGTCAAGGATTCTCTGGCGTTCATCTTTAATCCACTGGGCTTGCTGAATCTCATCCGGCAACTCAATTCGGATTTCCCGGATGATCTCCAATATTTCCTCCGCATCTACCAAGACCTTGCCTGTAAGCGGAAAACCGGAGCTGGTCTCGATGATATCTTCGATTTCGTCTAAGAGTTCTAAAACCTTCATACGCCAAATACCTCCCGATTTATTTGTTGAACTTTCTTTTCAATTCTTTCAATACGACTTTCGGAACCAGTCCGCTTATATCACCGTTAAATGAAAATACTTCTTTTACAATGCTGGAACTTATAAAAGAATACTCCGGTGTTGTCATAAGAAATACTGTTTCCACGTCCTTATTGTACAGCCTTGCATTCATATGTGCCATCTGGATTTCATATTCAAAATCCATAGTGGCTCGCAAGCCCCGAATTACTGCATCAATCTGGTTATTGTTTACATAATCTGCCAACAACCCGTCAAAACGGATTACTTCCACATTTGGCAGATTTTTCGTACATCCGCGAATCATTTTCACTCTTTCTTCCGAGGTAAAAAACGGTTTTTTTGCTTGGTTCTCCATTACACCTACAACCAAGTGCTCGCATAGCTTTGAAGCGCGTTTGATCAAGTCAAGATGTCCGTTAGTAATCGGGTCAAAAGTACCAGCATATAACGCTTTTCTCATCGATGTGTATCCTCCGGTAAGACAGAATATAAAGTTATGAGGGTATCGCCGTATTTTTTAACTTTCCATATAGAAAAGCCGCCAACAGTCTCAGGAAGTTCTTGGCGGACATCGTGTTCGGCTGCAATGATACCATCCGCTGCCAACAGTTTGCGCTGCCATATCTTCTCAAGACAGGATTCAATAATTCCGGCTTTATATGGAGGGTCTATAAATATTAAATCGGCAGGCTCATGTATTTGATTGAGCACATATTCCCAATCTCCTTGAATAAGAACGCAGCGGTCTTCCACCTTGCAGTTGGATATATTCTTAGATGTCAATCGGACACCTGCCTTTGACATTTCTCCAAAATATACCTTCTTCGCTCCCCGGCTGATCGCTTCAAGGCCTAGACTTCCGGTGCCGGAGAATAAATCGATAACAACGGCTCCGTTCAATGTAGGACCAACCATACTGAACAACGCTTCTTTCACTTTTCCTGAAGTGGGACGGATAAGCTTGTCCGCAGGCATATCCAGCTTTCTGCCTTTGAGCTCTCCTGCAATAATCCGCAATACGAGCGCCCCTTTCCGTGAATTAATTTTAACATAAGTTGGGAAAATAGCAACTGAAAGATAATAGCAAAACGGGCCCGCATCGTCATGCAGACCCGTTTTGACTTATCAGCTTCAAACTAATTGGTTCCCAATTGTTATCCGCCGACTTTACCAGATAACTGCTGTTCGGCCATTTCTACCAATTTCTTGGTCATATAGCCGCCCACATAACCGTTTTGTCTTGCAGTTAAATTGCCCTTATCGATGTTGTCATAATTCGCGAGACCCAATTCATTGGCTATTTCTGTCTTCATGTTTTTCAATGCGGGCTTTGCACTAGCAACTACGTTTGATTTTGCCATTGTTTTCACCTCCTGTTTACATTCTTAATTTAACCGCAGGAAGTGAAACTATGTGATGTAATAATTTCATTTCATGGACTGTTTTGCCACGTTTGTTTGTAATTTTTGGTCAAATGAGCTCAATTGCGCTCAACTCATGGCGTGCAAGTTTTTGATTAATACAGAGGTTTAAAGTATTTTTTAAGTATTTTAAAACGAAATCGGTTCAAAATTATGCTTTTTACTTGTTCGTTTCCATTTTTTATATGTTAAACAACAGTCATTTTTATTTAAGCTTTTGCATTTATTATAAGTTTATGATATTCGTATTTTCAAATAGTTTACCCAGTTTTTCTTTTAAAGGCCTGTGTTCTGGTAAGGATAAAAAAGGATCTTTTTCCAGCAAGGAATCCGCCTCTTTTCTAACGGTATGCAAAATCCGCAAATGCTTTGATAAATCCGCAATTCGGAGCTCAGGGACTCCATGTTGCCTGACTCCGAAAAACTCGCCGGGACCTCGCAGTTCAAGATCTTTTTCGGCGATTGCAAAACCGTCATTGGTCTGTTCCATCACGGCGGCACGCTCTTTTGCCAATTCGCTTTTTGTGTCTGTAATCAAAAGGCAGTAAGATTGATGCTCTCCCCGGCCTACCCGGCCTCTCAACTGGTGAAGGGCTGCCAGCCCAAACCGTTCCGCGTTCTCTATAAGCATTACAGTAGCGTTGGGCACATTGATCCCCACCTCTATGACTACCGTTGAGACGAGAATGTCCGCTTTGCCTGAGTAAAATTCCTCCATGACTACATCTTTCTCCGATTGCTTCATATTCCCGTGAAGCAGTCTCACCTCGAATTCAGGAAATCGTTCTAACGCTTCTTCATAAACCTGCTCCGCAGATTTCGCATCTATGTTTTCGGATTCCTCGATCAACGGAGTGACAATATACGCCTGCCGCCCTTCTTTCACCTGGCTGCGCAGGAATTCATACGCCTTGTTACGACTTTTTTCCGAAAGGGCTTTTGTCAGAATAGGTTTTCTGCCTGCCGGCATTTCATCAATGGCGGAATGATCAAGATCCCCGTAAAGTATTACAGCCAATGTCCTGGGAATCGGCGTGGCTGTCATGACCAAAACATCCGGATTGTGTCCTTTTGCGGAAAGAAGGCTCCGCTGATTGACGCCGAATCGATGCTGTTCGTCCGTTATGACTAAACCGACGTTGAAATATTTCACTTCCGGTTGGATTAAAGCATGGGTCCCGATTAAAAAATGAATCGTACCGTCTTCAACCTGCTTATAAATCTTTGTTCGCTGCAGTTTTGTCATGCTTCCCGTCAGCAAGCCTACATTGATGTTAAAACCCTCAAACATGCCTTTTAAGCTGTCGTAATGCTGTCTGGCTAACAATTCCGTAGGCGCCATCATAACGGCCTGATAACCGCATTTAATGGCTTTGTAGGCCGCGGCGGCAGCTACCACCGTCTTTCCGGATCCCACATCTCCCTGGACCAGGCGATTCATTACGCGTGATTCTTCCATATCCTTTTCTATTTCGTCAAGGACCCGTTTTTGCGCTCCGGTAAGTTCAAAGGGAAGAGCGCGGACAAAATCCCTGGTTTTGTGTTCAGTGGAAAAAGCGATACCCGCATCATTTTCTTTAATCCTGTATTTTATGGACAGAAGACCGAGCTGCAAAAGAAAAAGTTCATCGAAAACCAGGCGGAACCTGGCCTCCCTCACCTTTCTCGAATCTTTTGGAAAATGGATATTTTCAATGGCGTACCGGAGACTGCAGAGACGATTCCTCGAGATAATATCTTCAGGCATGTAATCTACAATTTCATCGATATAGCTCAGCGCCAGGCGCTGCCATTTGCGGAAGTCGCTTTGTGTGATTCCCTGAGTTAAAGGATATACGGGAAGGATTTCTCCCTGTTCATCGGGCTGCTTCTGGTTGTATTCGGGATGAAGCATCTGCAGGCGGCCTGCTCTTGATGTTACCTTTCCGTAGAATTCGTACTCATTTTCACGATTAAAGGATTTCTCCAGATAGGAAGCATTGAAAAAAATCACCTCAATACCTCCCGTTTCATCCGTTACGAGGAGCTTGAGAGTTCGCTTTCTGCCCCGGTAGCCTCCTCTTACCATCAGGGAAATTTTCCCGCATATAAGAGCCGTTTCATCTTCCACAAGCTCTTTAATGGGTTTAGGATGGCGCCTGTCCTGATAATCCCTGGGATAATATGAAAGAAAATCCTCAACAGTGCGGATTTTCAGCTTTTCCAAGGCTTTTGCTTTTTTCGGACCTACTCCGTGAAGGCTGGTTATGCTGTCACTGATACTCAATGAAACTGCTCCTGTCATCCTTTGACTTCTATATTTCTCCGCGCAATCTGCTTTGATATCATGCCGGTAACGTTAATTGCAATGCTGTTAACAGCTATGCTCGCCAGCTTTTCTATATCCGCTTTAATGTCGCTTATAAGCTGTTCCGTTACCGTTCCGATGCTCGTTCCAAAGCGAATTGCAATGTATACCCTGATATCTATCCCTTTTTCGCCCATACTGATATCAAAATGGTCAGCGGCATCAGGGATCCCGTTCTTGTACTTTATTCGCACCGGTTTTCCTTTACGGCTTGTGATTAAGACCCGCCCTTGAAACTTTCGTACCGCCTCTATTACGATCCTGCCTATGACAGCTCTTTGAATTTTGATCGTGCCGGCTTCCGTCTCATGTAAATATAAAGCCACTCTTAATCCTCCGTTTATATGTTTAATGCATTCAAACTACCGCTGTTACGGTAATAGTAGCACATCGTATAAATTTTTGGAATTGCTTTTTGCCTTAATAATCTTATATACTCTAATATGCAATATGGTTAGTTTTACTAAAAATAAAAAAAATGTTTTACAGAACAATTTTCCTGTGCTATAATGTCCTTTGTTCGACATGAAGCAAGCAATAATTGCAAAACTACATTATATAAACACGAAGATTTAATACCCAGTCAAGGGAGGTGGGAATAGATGGCAAGAAAATGCGAAGTCTGTGGTAAAGGTCCGTCAACCGGCTGCAACGTCAGCCACTCCAACAGACATACAAAGAGAAGATGGAACGCCAACATCCAGACTATCAGGGTCAAGGAAGAAAATGGCACGGTACTCAGAAAAAAAGTATGCACAAGATGCATCCGCTCCGGCAAAGTAGTCAGAGCAATTTAAGATTTGAATTCATGATGTAGATCATACTCGCCCCCGGTTCGCCGGGGGTTTTGCGTATGTCTATAAAACCCTCACGCAGTAAAGAGCTTATACCCGCAGAAGATCATGATGCCACCCAACATGATGAGCCAAACTTTTGAAGGGAGCAAAAACGCGCATATGGTCACAGCTCCGATGATAAGCAATACAAGGCCCAGCAACTCTACTTCGCCTTTTTTGCATTTGCCTTTTTTCTTCTTCTCCACGGACTAACACACCCTTCGGATCATGAAATATAGAGCAAAATAATCAGCAACAATACGGAAGCGCCTAAAGCGGCATACCAAACATAAAGCGGCACCGTATGTATGATTAAAATGACCCCGGAGAGCCCGAGTGCGACGCCAAGGATCTTCGTTATTCGCTTTTCCCTGTTGCGTCTGCGTCTCATCCGCATCACCCTGACAAATAAAAAAACCCGCTCGTATAACAATGTATGCCGGCGGGATCGTCAATGTGCCATTTCTGTATCTTAGCTGTTAGGATCGCTCTTATAAGGTTCTTTTAAATTTCCGATTTTCAGGCTTCTTTCTTCCAAAATCTTATCAATTTCGGAAAGGGAAATACTCTGCTCCACCATGAGGACCAATAAATGGTAAAGCAGATCGCAAATCTCCTGTTTTAAGCCCTCCCTGTCGCCGCCCTTGGCGGCGATGATGACTTCGCTGCATTCTTCCCCGCATTTTTTCAGGATCTTATCCAGTCCCTGATCAAATAAATAGCGAGTATAGGAATTCTCTGAAGGCGCTTCCTTTCTGTTAACAATTACATTATACAGGTCGTTAATTGCTTGATTCATTATCCAACAGCTCTCCTTTCCTGAAGAAACAAGTTCGGTTGCCTGTATGGCATGCGGCTCCAGCCTGTTCCACTCTCACTAAAAGCGCATCGTTGTCGCAGTCAGGCGTTATGGAAAGAACCCTTTGATAATGTCCGGAAGTGGCGCCTTTGTTCCACAATTCGCCCCGTGACCTGCTGTAGAACCAGGTAAAGCCGCTGTCGATAGTGCGCCTTAAACTCTCTTCATTCATATATGCCAACATTAACACCTCATCAGATGCGGCATCTTGTATTATGGCGGGGATCAATTCACTCTTCTCGAAATAGATTGAAAGGTCCATTATGCGCATGCTCCTCCTTTTATGTGCACGGATATGCCGCTGTCTTTTAGCACCCTTTTAACGGCGCTTACGGTCAGATCCCCATAATGGAAGATTGAAGCGGCAAGAGCAGCATCGCAACCCGTTTCAAGGAATACTTTCACAAAGTGACCGACTGTTCCGCAGCCTCCCGATGCAATGACAGGAATCTCTACCGCATCACAAACCGCATTCAGCATGGGCAGATCAAAACCCCGTTTTGCTCCGTCTGCGTCAATTGAAGTAAGAAGGATCTCACCGGCCCCAAGCTCTTCCGCTTGCTTTACCCAGCTTAACAAATCCTTGCCTGTATCCTTTTTCCCACCATTGATGATGACATTATATCGATCTTTTCCCACCCTTTTACCGTCCACAGCTAAAATCAGGCGCTCTTTTCCAAACTTTGAAGCCGCTTCCCGAAGCAGTTCCGGTCGTTTTACGGCAGCCGTATTGAGGGAGACCTTGCTTGCGCCTGCCTCAAACAGCCTTCTCATATCCTCCACATCCCGGACTCCGCCGCCTACAATAAAAGGTATAGTCAGATTCTTTGCCGTCTCTCTTACAAGATCGATCATTGTTCTCCTTCCTTCATTCGTAGCCGTAATATCCAGGAATACGATTTCATCCGCTCCCTGCTTCTCGTATTCGATTGCATATTCCACAGGATCCCCTATTTCCCGAAACCCTATGAAATTTATCCCTTTCACCACCTTGCCGTTGCAAACATCCAGGCAAGGTATAATTCTTCTTGCTTTCACATTGATCACCTTACTTCCTAATTAATTTTTTTCGCCTTTGCGACAAACTCCAGTGCATTCCTCAGGTCCAGGCTGCCCTGGTAAATGGATTTTCCGCAGATGGCGCCGTACAATCCCATTCCACATAGGGCTTGTATATCGGCTATATCCCTTATTCCGCCGCTTGCTATGATCTTTGATGGCACAGCATTCTTAAGAGATTCAAGATGTTCGAAGTTTGGCCCTGACAAGGTGCCGTCTCTTGCGATATCCGTGTATATAATCGTTTCAACACCTATATTCGCCATTCTTTTTGCCGTCTCTATGTAACCGGACTTGCTATCCGCAAGCCATCCTGAAGTTTTTACTATCTCATCCTTGGCATCGATGCCTACCGCAATTTTTGCACCATATTTTTTAACGGCATCTTCCACTAGAGACGGATTTTTCACTGCGACGGACCCCAGAATTACTCTGCTGATGCCTTTGTCTAAATAATAAGAGATGTCCTCCATGGTGCGTATTCCACCACCTACCTGAATTTTAAGGCCGGTTTTTTCAGCCGCTTGGACAAAAATGTGACTGTTCACTCTTTTTCCTTCCAATGCGCCATCCAGATCCACCATATGGATCCATTCCGCTCCGGCTTCTTCAAAAGTCTTAGCTGCTTCAAGCCAGCTGTCCGCTACCCGTTTTGAACTCTTAAAAACGCCCTGGGTCAGCCTTACACATTCTCCTTTATAAATATCGATTGCAGGTAATAGAATCATTTACAAGCTCCCTTTCGTCGAAAGTACCTCATCACTTTCGGATTTTGCCACAGCTTGCTTTAATGTATGCCCGAAAGCTTTAAACAGCGCTTCCGCTATATGATGGTCATTTTCACCGTAGGCAAGATTTAGATGCAAGGTAACTCTCGCACTCATGGCAAAGGCATAGAAGAATTCTTTTACCATTTGTGTATCCAAATCGCCGATTTTAGGAGCATTAAAATCCACGTTGAAGACCAGATATGGCCGGTTGCATATGTCCAGGTTGCAAATAGCGAGAGCTTCATCCATGGGAACGGAGAACATGCCGTAACGCCTGATTCCTTTCTTATCTCCCAATGTCTCAGCAAATCCTGTACCCAAGACGATACCTACATCCTCAACGGTATGGTGACAATCCACCGTAAGATCTCCTTTGCAGGAAAGTTCCATATCAAAGCCGCCGTGGAGACAGAGGGTTTCCAGCATGTGATCGAAAAAACCCACCCCCGTATCCACGTTGCAGGATCCCTTTCCGTCAAGGCAAAGGTACAGGCTTATATCTGTTTCCTTGGTTTTTCGTTTGATTCTACATTCTCTCTTCATTGGCCCTTTCCTCCGTTTCAGATTGGTTGATGTTATTTATGGATTCGATAATGGCGCGAAGCTCCTCTATTACTGCCTGATTCTCTTCCTTGGTTCCTACGGTTATGCGAAGCATATTCTTCAAATTTCGCACGAGAATGGATCGCTCTTTCAACTCGGCGTATATTCTGTCCGCGTAATCTGTGGAAATGCATATATAATTGGTGGCGGAAGGATAGATTTTCTTGATCGCCGGGTTTGTCTCAAGAAGCTTCAATCCCTCATAAAGCTCCTTTCTGTTTTCCAGTATGTGAGCTACAGCATTTTTTATATACTCCGAATCGGAGAGTAGGATGCTTCCTGTTGTCGCGGACAAACTGTTTAAATTATATGGCGAGCGTAAAGCGCTGAGCACCCTGGCGAGATTTGGCGATGAAACGGCAAATCCCAGGCGTATACCTGCACATCCAAGGGCTTTAGAACAAGTTCTGAGTACAATAAGGTTATCCCGGTTCGCCGCATACTTAATGACGGATTGATCGGAAAAATCCATATAAGCTTCATCCACCACCACAAGGGCATCTGTATTGTCAACAAGGTACATTATTTTTTCCCTGGCCGTAACCGTCGAAAATGCGCTGGAAGGATTGGAAAACAACACCGCGCTCGCTTTCTCTCTCCGAATCGTTTCTATAGTCGCGGGAATATCAAGGTTTCCGCTATTATCTCTGGCCACATAACAAGTCTGCCTCTCGTAAGCCGATGCAAAGATGGGATACATGGAAAAATCCGGCTCCGTCAGCAGGAGCTTGTCATCGGATTTAAGAAAGCAGCCGATTATCAAAAAAATCAGCTCATCGGAACCGTTTCCTGCTGTTACCAGTTCAGGATCCACGTCGTAAAAGCGGCCAAAGGCTTCTCTGAGTTCCAGGTATGTATCGTCAGGATACCGGTTCAGCTCGATGTTTTCCCATGCAGAAAGCAATTTCTGCCTTAATTCTTTGCCGGGATCGATAAAGCTTTCGTTGGCATCAAGCCTTATCCGGCAATCTTCAGTTATCACTTCATATGGTTTAAGTCCTAAGAGTTTTTCGTTCAATCTGTAAGTCATTTCTCGTTTCCTCCCCGGGCCGCCATGCCGCCGTCCAGGTAATTTTCAAAGCGAATAGAAACAGCTCTGCCATGGGCTGTAAGTCCTTCTTTTTCTGAGATTGCAATTACATCTTCCCTGCATTCTTCAAGAGCCTCTTTAGTATAGAAGGTATAGCTCATTTTCTTTATAAAACTGTGTACTCCGAGAGGAGAAGCGAATCGTGCCGTACCCATTGTAGGAAGCACGTGGTTGGTCCCTGAATAATAGTCTCCCAAAGGTTCGGGGCTGTAGGATCCGCAAAATACCGAGCCTGCATTTCGGATCCCCGGAAGCACCGCCATAGGGTCCGCCGTCATGATTTCCAGATGCTCCGGCGCGATTCTGTTGGCTATATCAATCATCTCATCCTCGGATGCGCAGATGAGAATCAAACCGTAGTTCTCCAGTGATTGGCTCACTATCTCGTATCTCTCCAATTTGGCAGCCTGCTCTTCCAGTTGTTTTAGAGTTTTTTCCGCCACTTCCCGATTCGTCGTCAGCAGAATGGCCGCAGACATAGGATCGTGTTCCGCCTGGCTTAATAGATCAGCCGCAATAAATCTCGGATTTGCCGTCCCATCGGCAATTATGAGGATTTCACTGGGCCCGGCAATCATATCGATATCTACAGTCCCGTAGACAAGCTTTTTTGCCGTTGCCACATAGATGTTGCCGGGACCCACGATCTTATCCACCGCCGGTATGATTTCCGTTCCGTAAGCCATGGCTCCGATAGCTTGGGCGCCCCCTGCCAGAAATACACGGTCCACGCCGGCAACATATGCAGCGGCCAGGATACCCGGATTGGCACTTAATCCAAAGGTTCCGTTGGCTTTTTCCTGCACTTCAGGCGGTGTTAACATGATGATTTCCCCTACTCCCGCAAGCTTTGCAGGAATAGCGTTCATCAAAACCGTAGAAGGATAGGCAGCGGTTCCACAGGGAACATAAATCCCTATACGGTCAAGTCCTCTTACAACTTGCCCCACTACTGCTCCGTTTTTTCTATTGATTTCATATCCTTCTACGATTTGCTTTTCATGGTATTCACGGATATTACTCGCCGCGTTACTTATTGCTCTTTTAAACCTTTCATCTGCGAGATCAAAGGCTTTTTTTAACTCCTCTTCCGGGACTTCAAAGGGATCGGAATAAGCGCCGCTGAATTTTCTCTCATATCTTCGGACGGCTTCGTCCCCGTTCTCCTGCACATCCTCCAAGATGGCTCCGACAATCGCACTGACTTGCCTATCCGTTTCTTTTGCACGGCTTTTCATTTCACGGAGAAGCCTGGTTACATTTTCTTGATTACAGTTCACAAATCGCATGTTCTTTCCTCTATAATCATCCTACTTTTTCTTCCATGTTGTTTATAAATGCTTCAATGAATTCCTTCTTCAATTTCATGCTGGTCTCGTTGACGATGAGCCTTGCGGAAATATTTTGGATATCATTAACCACTTCAAGGCCGTTTTCCGCTAAAGTTTTCCCCGTGTCCACAAGGTCTACGATTCCGTCAGCCAGCGAAAGAAGCGGCGCCAGCTCCACAGAACCTTCCAGCTTTATCACTTGAACGTCCATTCCCTTCTCTTCGAAGAACTCCCTGGTAACCTTCGGGTATCTGGATGCCACTTTTTTTATAGAATATCCCGCATAGAAATCCTTGCCCTTTGGCGTTGCCAGGACGAACCTGCACTTGCCAAAGCCGAGATCCAGAACCTCGTAAAAGCTTCCTCCGTACTCCATGATAATGTCCATCCCTACAATGCCCATGTCGCAGACCCCATGCTCCACATAGGTGACCACATCTGCTGCTTTACCAAAGACAACCTCTATGTTTTGCCCCGGAATAGAAAGGAGAAGCTTCCTTCCTTTTTCATTTAAATGACTGCAATCGAACCCCATTTTTTCAAGAAGTTCGATGGCACCCTTTTCAAGCCTCCCCTTTGCAAGAGCAAGGCGAAGCCTCTTGTTCGTATCTCTTGGGTTGCCCGCTTCATTGTGGCTCAGGATGCCGGCCACTATCTGGTCCACATTTATGGCAAACCCCGTAGCGGGAAGATCGCAGCCGAAATCCTTGAGCAGGTGGTCATACCTTCCCCCCGATAGCACCGGTTCCCTTGCCTTTGAAGTATAGCCTTTAAAGACGAGAGAGCTGTAATAATCCGCCTGGTTCACGAGTCCGAAATCTATTATTACGCTTTCTTCAAGCCCGAGATCCGTCAAAGCGGCATAAATAGCCTGGAGATACTCCAGCATTTCACCCAGCTTATCATCGTATCCATCGAACAAGATCCTGGCTTTTTCAAAGACCTCCGCTCCCCCGAAAAGCTTGGGAAGCTCCCTGAGGATGGCAGTGGTCTGATTCTTCCCACACTTGTCTAACTTGGAAGATAAGGCCGCATAATTCTTGGTTGAGATAAACTGATGAATACCGGACTTTATGTCAGAATCCACATCGAGCCGTTTCATCAGCAGCTTGAAAATGCCTACATGGCCCAACTCTATACGCACTTCTCCAAAACCGCAAAGAGAAAGGGCCTTTACGCCCAGCGCCAACAGCTCAACATCGGATTTGAAGGAAGAATCCCCGATGACTTCGACGCCCATCTGCAGCATTTCATTGCTCAGTCCTCGCAGTCCGGGATTATTCCTGTACACCTTTTGCTCGTAATAGAGCTTCAGGGGCATGGGATAATCCTTCAATCTGGTGCAAACCAAACGAGCTATAGGGATAGTAGAGTCCGGCCTTGCCACCAGCACCCTTCCCTTGTTGTCTACACTCTTGTACATGGTCTCCTGTGGATAGTACATTTCCGCAGAAGAGAAAACATCGTAAAATTCAAAGCCCGGCGTCACCACCTGGTGAAATCCGCTATTTATAAATGCAGTGTGCAAGCAAGTCGTAATCTCCCTTTGTACCCTGCACTCTTCAAAAAGCAGATCCTTGGTGCCTTCCGGAGTAGTCCTTTCAAACCGCTTCATATTTATCGCCTTTCATAATTTACTACTTTTCCATACTACTACACTAAAGTGAAAGTGTCAATAATAAAATACCGCAGGAATCGGCCTTCAAGAGCATGTGGCTCTATGCCTATTCTGCGGTATACAGGATCCGTATATTTTGCAGTTTGTTGTCTTAGAATTTTATCTCAATTTATATAATCCTTCTGCACTTTTCAAAATATTCCGCTCTTAGCATGGACATCAGGTGCAGGTCCACATACCGGCCGTTCTTTTTACCGGCATTGCGCATGACGCCCTCGTGCTGAAAGCCTAATTTCTCGTAAAGCGTTGCGGCTCTCTTATTACCAGGCAGATAATCCAGCGTTACTCGTTCCATATGGAGCTGGATAAAACAGTATTCCAAAATAAGGTGCATGGCTTCTTCGCCCAGCCCTTTGCCCAGATATTCCTCTTCTCCGATATATATTCTGGTAAAATCCAGCGAATCGGCTTGTCGGTCGATACGGCTGATATAAATTCTACCGATAGGCTTATCCTCTTCCCTGTAGACTATGGTAAATTGAAGCTTGTCCGGCTCCTGGGTTCGTATCACATACTCTTTTACGATTTCTTCATAGTCCCGATCCCGGGACATGGTGAAGCTTTCCTGAATATAGTCTTTTTTCTCCCATTCAGCAAAGAGCGCACAATCCGAAAAAACCGTTTCTCGTATAATCAAATTTTTAGATTCCATAGATTACCTCCGATAGCCGCAGAGAAAACGAATTTGCCCTATTATATACCATTAGGAGGACGCTGCGCAATCGTGACCTGTTTCCTTCCAAATCCGATCGGCGGTAACTGCCCAGGCATCGGCAGCATTCCGGCATTTGTTAGTCAAATCTATTACATCCTCCGGATGCTTCATATCCGTTGAAAACGCGCCGCTTTCAACAACCATCTCCACCAGTTTATCCGGGTTGTCAAGCAATGGGCACGGCCTCAGCATGTTGCAATTGAAAGGCTGATTCTTCCTGTATGCCTGGAAAAGCGGTGACTTATATGCCTCAAGCAAGGTGTTGGTATGTATGTTTGAATCAGAATAGTGTATGAAGGCGCAGGGTTCGATATCGCCGTTGGCATTAATATGGCAATAGCGTCTTCCTCCCGCAATGCATCCGTCCACATATTCGCCATCGTTCCAGAAGTCCATGGTAAAAATAGGTTTGGTTTGGCGGAATTTTCTTATTTGACGGTACATATATTCTCTCTGTTCCGGAGTAACCAGCCAATCGGACACAGCATCCACGCCGATAGGCATATATGTAAACAGCCACAAGAAGAGGCAACCTTGTTCAACCAGGAAATCGATGAACTCTTCGCTGGCGATGACCTCCGTGTTCTTTCTTGTATAGCAGCTTGAGGCGCCGAAAGGAAGCTTGTATTTTCTCAATATTTCCATAGCGCGCATTATAGCCTGGAACGTGCCTTTTCCGCGCCGGGCATCCGTTTGTTCCTCAAAGCCTTCTATGCTGATGCCGGGTATAAAATTCTTAACTCGAAGCATTTCTTTAGCAAAATCCTCGTCGATTAACGTCCCGTTTGTAAAGGCCATGAACTGGCAGTCATTATGTTTCTCGCAGAGTTTTATTACCTCTGCTTTTCGAACTAAGGGTTCGCCTCCTGTAAAGAGATACATATATGTTCCCATGGCCTTGCCCTGCTGGACGATGTTGTCAAGGGTATCAAAGTCCATGCTGGATTTAGCGTCATAATCGGCAGCCCAACAACCGGTACACTTTAAGTTGCAAGCAGCCGTGGGATCTAAAAGGATAGCCCAAGGGACGTTGCAATCATGTGTTCTTTCCACTTCAAGCCTTTTAGGTTTTCCTTCGATGTTGCTGTATACGATAAAGTTAGTAAAGAATGTTTTTATTACATCCAAATCTATGTTGCGCCAGATGTTCAATGCGAATTTGTACCAATTGTTGTCGGGATCCGACGCGATCCTCTTTATCACATCCAGCTGTACCTTCACACTGCCGTGAACATCAATTCTTTCTGCCCATTCGATCAGTTTTGGCAGATTTTTTTCCACATCCTTGTCCAGATAACTTAGAGCAACATCAAGCCCCTTGCTTACGGCAATCTCCTTTAGCGATTTCACTATAGAACCTCCTCTCGCGGCTAAGACATTCTCGTTATATCTATGTTATTTTTCGCACTACTATAACTAAGTAATGGGTACCACGTCTATAAGGCCTGAGATTTTACATCTTCCGGCTATTTTGGGCTCATCACCGGATTACCCCGGCTTCTTATAATGAAATACGGCCAAAATACCCGTGTCGATGGCAATGCACCCTTCTTCTTCCGCAAGAACATTGGAAACGCCTATGGGCATATCCTGTTTCATTATGGCATCCTCCAATGCATATTTAAAACCGGATAAATAAACACCGCTTACCCTTTCGCCCATAGGAAAAATCGAAACCGTATCTCCCGGCTGACCGTTTAGAACCAGCCGGTCCCTGATAATGTAAATGGAAAGATCCGGCTCTTCAAAAACCAGACGCATCCCTTTTTTTACAAAAGAAATTGCACCGAATAAATTGGCCAAAGTGTGATCGAGCCGACCACCCGTGCCACCCCATACGGTAATGTCTTTCCACTTATTCTTTTCTGCTATCTCCAATGCTAAAAAGGTATCTGTGAAGTCTTTGTCAGATGGGTATAAATATAATTTAACCCGATGTTGTTCCATGAAAATGAGATCGTCAGCTTTTATCGAGTCCATGTCGCCTATAATCGCGTCGGGGACGATATCAAGCTCCCTTGCTTTTGCAGCGGCTCCATCGGTACATAGGATGTGCTGAAAGTTAAGTTTTCGAGAATCATACCAGCTGGGGTCGCCGTATTCCCCGTTTGACATGATTAGACAAGACATATTATTCACCACTGTGTAAACCGTTTTCGGAATGACTATTCTCTGTTCCGAAACACTGACTGTTAATCCAACACTATATTTCAAAACAATTATATCACTTTCCAATTTTTGTGCAACCTGCATATGGCTGTTGTGAAAAGTATCCGGTACTTTTTTACAACAAGTTTCATTAGGTGCCAGGCACTAAATAGAAATTTAAAGATTACTGAATGCAAATAGTTTCATAAATATTAAAAATAGTGTATAATCATCTACAATTATTTAGCTGTATAAGCAGTTGCGTAAATAGTGGATTAAATAGCTTCCACAAACTTTGACATAAGTAATTGAATGCGAGTAATGCATAAGTGAAGCAAGTGCGAACAATACATAAGTAAACAACTTATGAGTAATTGCATAAATAATGATTGTTGTTGAAACATAAGGAGAACGCCGATGGAAAAATCCAAAGTCTGGAAATTTAATCACAACGTAGATACGGATCAGATTATACCATCCCAATACCTGCTGTTGCCTACCATCGAAGAAATGAAGGCCTATACCTTTGAACCCCTTATCAAAGACTTTGCTAAGCAGGTTCAACCCGGAGATGTTATCATCGCCGGCGAAAACTTCGGATGCGGATCTTCAAGGGAACAGGCACCCCGCGTGCTGAAAGAATTGGGAGTCCGAGCCGTCATTGCAGGTTCATTTGCCAGGATATTCTTCCGGAACGCTATCAATATCGGACTACCGGCTATCATCTGCAAAGAAGCCTACGACAAAGTAAAGCAGGATGACGTAGTGGAGCTTGATATGTCGGAAGGATTGCTGAAGATCGGAGACGAAACATTGACCTGCACCAGACTTCCCGAGTACATGCAGACTATTCTCAATGCCGGCGGGCTGATTGAATTTCTCAACAAGGAGGAAGTGGAATAATGAGAATGACAATAAGCGAAAAAATTATCGCCTCGGCAGCGGGTCTCGAGAAAGTTTCTGCAGGGGAAATCCACACGGTAAACGTCGACAGGCTCATGAGCAACGATGGAACCACACACCTCGCCATCGATATGTATAATACCCTGCTAAAAAAACCGCGAATTGCCGATAAAGATAAACTTGTATTCATCATCGATCACAACATGCCTGCCGATAATCCCAAAACGGCTGCAGCTCACAAAAAAATGAGAGACTTTGCAAGGGAGCATGGAATCGCATTTTATGAGGGAAAAGGCGTGTGTCACCAGATTATGATGGAAGAATATGTACGGTCAGGCGAACTGATCTTCGGCGCCGATTCCCATACCTGCACCTACGGAGCTCTCGGCGCTTTCGGCACCGGCGTGGGCAACACAGACTTCCTCTATGCCATGGTGACAGGCAAATCCTGGGTTCTGGTCCCTCCAACTCTTCGCTTTCACCTGACGGGGAAATTTAGAGAAGGCGTCTATCCGAGAGATTTGATCTTGACGATTATAGGCGATATCGGGGCAGACGGCGCAACCTATAAGGTTATGGAATTTACCGGCGAAGGCGCGAAAGCTATGAATATTAACGAACGCATGGTGCTGGCCAATATGGCGGTGGAAGCCGGGGCAAAGACCGGTATATTTGAGCCAGACGAAGCAGCTTTAGAATACCTGGAGAACCATGGCAGAAAACCGAAATACCTTTTCAAAAGCGACCCCGATGCGGTATTTGAAAAGGAATACAATTACGATCTGAGTAAAATCGAACCCGTAGTAGCAAGGCCGGACAATGTGGATGACGTTGTCAGCGTAGACGAAGTCGGCGATGTCAAGATAAACCAAGGCTTTATTGGTTCCTGCAACAGCGGCAGGATCGAAGAATTGCGCACCGCCGCATCCATCCTCAAGGGAAAAAAGATTGCTGATGGCGTAAGGCTGCTCATATCCCCCGCTTCCAATACGGTTTACCTGCAGGCGCTACAGGAAGGTTTGATGGATATCTTTATAGATGCGGGCGCAATGATCATGAACAGCAACTGCAGCGTTTGCTGGGGCGGCTGCCAGGGTGTCATCGGCGAAGGCGAAGTGTTAATATCAACGGGTACAAGGAACTTCAAAGGCAGGGCCGGCCACAAAGATTCAAAAGTCTACCTTGCCTCGGCGGCAACGGTAGCAGCTTCCGCATTGGCCGGTAAAATCGTCCGGGCAGATAGAGTCATCGCATGAAGAACTACTACTTGCCTGAAAGATAGCATTATGGAGGTAATAGATGAAAATTAAAGGAAAGGTCTGGGTACTTGGAGACGACATAGATACGGATATAATCATACCGACAGAATACCTGGCCATGAAAAGTATTCATGATATGAAGCAGTACGCTTTTTCACCCCTAAGGCCTGAACTGGCCGCATCTATACGTCCCGGCGATATAATCGTGGCGGGAAAGAATTTCGGCTGCGGTTCTTCGAGAGAGCAGGCGCCGGAGATCATAAAAAGCCTTCAGGTGGGCTGTGTAATTGCAAAATCCTTTGCCCGCATCTTTTATCGCAACGCAATAAATAACGGTCTTCTACTGGTAGAACACGATCTTTTGCCCGAGCTGGTCACTGAAGGGGAAGATATCACAGTCTCCGTGGGCGAATACATCGAACACAAAGATAAAAGGTATGACCTCTCTCCCCTGCCCACGAATTTAATGGAAATCATTGCGGCCGGCGGGCTTGTGGAAGCTATGAAAAAGAAGAATTCGCGAAATGATTAAGCAACGCAAGCTATTCGAAAGTTCATAAAGATCCAAAGTTTATAAAAAGAGTTCACAAATATATGCAATAGCTCCCAATAGAAAGGGTTAATAAAATGGGATACACCTGCATCGAAAAAATCATTATGAAAAATCTCGGACAAAATCATGTCCGTCCAAACGATATCGTCACCGTTAATGTGGATCGAGTCATGATCCATGACATCTTCGTCCCCTTTGTGGCGGATAAATTCGAAGAGATGGGCTTTGAGAAGATCTGGGATCCGGAAAAGGTTGTTCTAATTTACGACCATCTCGTCCCCACCAGCAGAGTGGAAGACGTTCGTCATTTTCAAATCGGTGATGCTTTTGCAGCCAAATACGGAATAAAGAACGTACACAGAGGCGACGGCATCTGTCACCAGCTCATGCCGGAAGCCGATTACGTTAAGCCCGGAGACGTGGTCTTCGGTACCGACTCCCACACCACCACCTATGGAAGCATCGGCGCTTTCTCTTCCGGAGTAGGTTATACGGAAATGGCGGCCATATTAGGAACAGGGCAGCTCTGGGTTAAAGTCCCGGAAACTATTCGCGTGACCATCGACGGAAAATTGCCGGCTGGTGTCATGTCCAAGGACGTCATTCTCCGCCTGATCGGGGATCTTGGCGCGGACGGAGCAAATTACAAGGCACTGGAGTTTGCGGGCAGCGCCGTGGACTCCATGAGCATCGCCTCCCGCATGACAATTGCCAACATGTCGGTGGAAGCCGGAGCAAAGGCCGGTTTGTTTGCCCCCGATGAGAAGGTTGCTGAGTACTGCGGGGTTTCTATCGAGGAAATTCCTGATATCTCAGCGGACGAAAACGCGAAATATGCGAAAGAAATCCGCTATAAAGCAGAAGAACTGGTGCCGGTTGTGGCCTGCCCTTCTTCCGTGGATAAAATAAAACCTGTAACCGAGGTGGAAGGAACACCTATCGATCAAGTATTTATCGGTTCCTGCACCAACGGAAGACTGGAAGATCTGGAAATCGCCGCAAAGATCCTTGAAGGGAAAAAAGTAGCCGACTATGTAAAGCTCATCGTCACACCTGCCAGCCGGGAAGTTTATCGCCAGGCTTCCGAAGCCGGAATTTTAGAAACCCTTATAAAAGCCGGAGCCATCGTTACCCATCCGGGCTGCGGACTCTGCTGCGGCAGGAGCGGCGGTATTCTAAGCGAAGGAGAGCGGGTAGTGGCAACTAACAACAGGAACTTCCTCGGCCGTATGGGGCCCTCTTCCGTGGAGATCTACCTCAGTTCACCGGCTGTTGCGGCCGCCAGTGCTGTTTCCGGCAGGATAGCTCTTCCTGCCCTTTAAGCGGAAAACCAGCGGTAGAGACTGTTTTCGTTTATGATAAGCAGCTCATTGTTGCGCACCGCCGTATTCTCATCGGGCACATAGATGATGGGCTTCTGCACTTCATCGGCGATTTTAATCATATCCTTGATACTGTAAACCTGGTAATACCGGCTGAATTCCATGTCCGGTATTTCTTTCATGGCCACCATTCTGCTGCCATAGTTTTTTATCAGCCCGCTGTTCTTTTTTCGCAACATTGCCAGCTCATCAGGTTCCTTAATGACGAACATCAGTATGGGGATAGCGGCTATACATAATAAAATAAGTATTGCGAACAGCGATACCTTAACCCGGTCAACAGGCAGAATGGCTTCTTCCGTTTCCGTTACCAAGCCTTTAATTGGTTCCCCCACGCTCTTCTTCACCTGAAAGACATCTTCCAACAAAGGAATCTCTAAATTTGTAGAAAAAGGAATCGTTACCTCTTCCTTAGTTACTTTTGTGGTAACAGTGCCCAAAAGTTCTACGATAACCTCATTGGTTACATTCATGCCGGTAAGATCTTTAGCCCTTACCGCCAGCGCGTCATACTCGTCAAGTGTAAAGTTAATCTGCTCAGTTGTGTTCCAGCTGTCCCCTTCTATCTCGACAACCTTTTCCTCGAATAAAGGAAAACTTTTCGTCCAATAGATATTTTTATTCTCAGCCTGGCCCTGATAGCCGTTTACCGTGGCAAGGACTTGATACTGTATCTTCACCGGGACGCTGTCGCTTCCCTGGTATTCCACGGCAAAATCTGCTTGAATATAATCAAGCAGTCGTTTGCTGTAATATCGCCCCTCTTCCAATTCGGTTCCGGGATATAATTCATTGGGCAGGATGTATACGGTATAATCCACGGAAGGATGACAGCTGTATTCGAAAATAACAGTCTCTTTTGTGGCTGTTTCCTCTTTTGTTACGGTGTTATAAGTCTGGATTCCTGCGAACAACAGGAGAAAGACAAGAATTATCAGGATAAACTTTTTTGTCTTCTTATGTAGTGTGAGTTTCATATCCTACCTCGACTCTTTTCGTTGTATACGTGTATTGTGTAAATTATAGGGTGCCTTAGGGGGATTAAGGCACCCTGTAAAAGAATTTAGGATTTACATTATATATTTATTCTTTATATTTTATTACACATTTGGTTTAGCGTTGAACTGATCCCATCCGAAATCAAGTGTAAAGGATGCATTCTTTATCTGTGTTTTCGCATCATCGTTATATTTATTATAATTTGCAATTGAACCAGTGGTGTACACTCCTTCAGCATCCGGATCCATGGCAACGCCTAAAATCAAATCCATTCTCCATTGATCATTATCCATCTCTTCGTTAACAGGATAGATACTGAGAAGAGTGTCGCCGTCAACCGTATATTCATCCAATGCGGAAAGGCGTACAAATGTCTCTCCTCCAACATAGAAAACATTCTCATTTGGCAACAGATTAAATACTTCGTCTCCATCTTCTCTCAATACTTTTAATGATATGCCGATCATATTTTTTACAGCATTAGTATCGCCGGCAATAGTAGCTTTAATTTTACTCAGTTTTGCTGCCAAAGTGCCGGGATTGACAATGTCAGTTCTGAAGAGCTGGGCATATCCAGGATAAATATCCTTTATCGATATCGCAATTTTGTCTGAAGACTTTGTGGTTCTAATATAGTCACCAACGTCCTTGCCAAGGTTTTTCTTGCCAACTAATTTGGCATCAAATCCGGTTGTGGTATAACCTTGAATACGATCTTGGTAATCTTCTATTGCATCTGGATCTGCTATAATGTTATAGAGTTCTTTATCATCCCATTCTATCCCTCGATCAAAATATTTGTCTATCATCTCTGGGTCTATACCGTCAAAAATAGCCCAACCAAGTTCATCGTCATACTGACCGAATAATGCCAAATCCACAAACCTTACATCGAGTTCCCCCGTTGATACCGTTGTGTCTACCTGCAGGCTATCCGTCCAGTAGGCGTATCCCATGCCCAGGAACAGCATCGCGCACGCAAGGACACATGCTAATACTTTTCTCTTCATCTCCGTTTCTCCTTTTGAAAATATTTTTTTTGGCTTTTCCGCCTGTCAATAATTATATACCGGCGCATGAGTCTCCAAAATTACCCGGCCGTTCACTCTTACATACGCCATTTGGTCCGTTTGCCTACCACTTTAGAGGTATACATGTTGAAATTACTTACTTAGCGCCTGTTCAGAATTCGACATCTCCTATATCCTCTCCTGTCGAACCTTTGATAAGTAAGGCGGGATATCCCACCTTTGGAACCACTTTAACCAGGGTTCCTTTTATGTCGTTCGGGTGTACAAGACGGCTGTCTTCCGTAGAGTTGTTGTCCCCCTTTGTCCTGAAGGTCAGGTTGCCGAGGCCGTCATCAATGACCTCCACGATGCGGTGAGTAATACGGATATTATCCCTCTGAAACTGAATCACATCGCCTTCTGCAAGGCTTCTAAGCTGCTCTTCCGTCTGCATCTGCCTGATGAGGATCACATCGCCGGGGTAAATCAACGGTTCCATGCTGCCGGTGACCACCACAGAGGGCACGATGGGAAAGACGCCGACGATGAACCAAATAAGTCCTATGGAAAAAACCGCCGTCACCGACCAGCCGATAATCCCTCCTTTTTGTTCTTTTACACTTTTATACCGGTGCTTTTGTTCCTCATACTTGCCGACAATGAAGAGTATACAACCGATGGGGACTAGAATACCGATGGCGCCTTCTGCCAGCCACATTAATGATGAGAGGATAGGTGTCGTCCAATGAAACAGCTCCTGTACTCCGCCGTAAAGAATAGCCGCAACCGGGCCTCCGTAGAGAGCAAGATATGATAACATGATGTTAATACAAAGCTTGGGGCCAACTTCCGTAGAAAAATAGATCGCCATACCCTCAATATCGGATACCAGCGCCAATTTGGAATAATTTATATTGCTTGCAGTCATCAACAATGTTATGAAGATAAAAACTTTCAGGTTGTGCTTGTTGCAATATGTACCGAGTATGTAGCTTCGTATGACTTCCCTGGAAGCTAAAGCGGGAAGCACATAGAAAAGATTGCCGAGTATCCCTTTCGGCGACAAATCGTAGGGACTTTCTCCCAGTTGTCCAAGCATGGATCCCACAAGAATCTTGACAGCGATAAGGATAACGGCACAGACCACCGCCTCCATATAAATCGTTTCCCTCTTTACAAGTCGACCCGCCGCATGAACCCTGGGAACAAAGAAGAACATTATTATTAGAAAAAAACACCAGATTGCCGGAAGTATCTTGCGATTAAACAGATAAGTAAACTGATAAGAACTGCCCTGAATCCATTCCAAGAGAAACGGTAACAGGGCAAGTCCTATAAAGAGGAACAGCAAAAGATTGCTGATCCTTCTGTACTTATTGATATTCAGCACTTCCATCCTTACCACTTTCTCCGTTTCTTTTTATATCTTGTTCTTGGTATCTTGTTCGCTCTAATATTCAGTTGTCTTTATCCTCTGCTTCTTGTGAAGCTTCAGGTGCGTCATCAGTCTGAGAATCAGCTATTTCCGTATCCTCAGACAAATCTTCCTCAGCTGTTGTTGGGCCGTAGGCCGCTTGGTCGTAACCCGTGTTTGGAGAATCTGCATCCGGATCGTTAATTTCGGAGTTTGTATTAGATTCGCCAGCCTGGCGATCTTCCGTTTCCGGCTCGACAATTTGATTGTCATCCGTTGCCGGCCGCCTCATAGAATCCAGTTCTTCTTCTGCCGGCTCTTCAGTACCCTCTATTAGCTCTTCCTCCTGTGCCGGCCTGTCATTGACAATGGGCAGCTCGATTTCAAATATGGCTTCGCCTGAAATTGTAAGCTGATCAGTCCAATAACCGTAACTGATGGTAATGATTATGAAAACTAATGCGGTTATTGCGGTTAACGTCACCAATACTCTTTTTCGTTTCATTACTATCACTTCCCATCACTTTACGTTGAATTGATCCAGTACCAGCGGGATCTCAAAGCCATAACACCCCTGCAACGACAGCCTGAGATTGGTCTCGTCACCGATCTCATCATACATTTCTTCCGGCAGATCAAAATCAGACAGTGATAGGTGTCCTTCCGGAAGAAGTGTACATGGTTCCGTCTGCTCCAATACGATGGTTCCCTGCATTAGATTCTTTCGTTCGTTTATTATAAGAGTGTGGTGCACACGAAAATCCCCCAGATCTTCAGGCAATGAATCGTAAATTATCTCCGGAGTACGGCCCAAGCCACTGGTACCCGATCCAAAACTTATGGAGTCGCCCTCAATGCTCCATTTCGGTGTTCTTGTAGTTAATTTAAAGGGGATTACTCCTATGATGCTGCGCACCTGGTCTCTTTCATCGATGGTTGCCGCTCTCAAGATGCTCTGATCTTCCGTCGCTTTCACCGCATAACGGATGTGCAACTCCATATCCCCGTCTTCAAGCATGGACATAGGGATAGCTTCCATATCCGTGATTCTGAGGGTCTTTCCGTCATACTCTATATCTGCATCCAGCTTCTTTATTCTGCCGTTTTTACCCATGATGCCGATTATGGCACCACCCTCACCCCCTATGTCATGGAACTCAAAATCCATGCTGCCCGTGGTGAGGTCTGTTTCTACGGTCAAAAAATCCGTATAGGCCGCATAACTTACGCCCAGCATACCCACAGCAACTACTGCCAGTAACAAAAGCCCTACCCTGTTAAATATCTTTTTCATCTTTTCCTCCGGCCACCGAGGGATTAAATAACAATGTTAAAACGGACTATGTATGCCAATCCCTCTCCTATGATTTACCGGATAATCTGTTGGCATACACCACTACTTCCATTCGATTGGACATATTCAGCTTAGAAAGAATACTGCTTACATGTTTTTTCGCAGTTCCTTCGGAGATAAAAAGGTTGTTGCCTATCTGCAAATTCGTGAGACCCTTGCTCAGTTCTGCCAGCACTTCCAACTCCCTGTTGGTAAGAAGGCAAATACCGTCCCGTTCTTTGTCGCTCAATGCTTTCTCCACCAATTTGGCAGGATAATATTTTTCTCCTCTAAGAATCAAGCTGTATGCATATTTCAGGTCATCCGCATCCGCCTCTTTCAGGAGATAGCCTTCTACATCGAGATCTTTTGCCCTGCGAAATTCAAAGATGCTGATGGTGGATGCCAACAAAATAATCTTCGGTGAGCTTTCACCCGGAGCCTTGATACAAGAAATCAAGTCGAATCCGCTGCCGTCTTTTAAGTGCAGATCTACAAAAATAACGTCGATGGGATTTGCCTTGCAAAGCTCCATGGCCTCTTTTACGGTTGCTGCTTCAATAAACTGCTGATCTGCTCGTTCGTAATGGAGAACATGCATAATCCCCTTCCTTATCAAGGGCTGATCATCTACAATGAGAATCCTCAATTTCCTTAACCTCCATGGATAAATCCAATAGATGAAAGGGTTAGACTAGCTGTTCTTTTAGTAAAATTTTATAAATCAAATGCATGTGAGGCAACATTTTTCGGTAGACAAATAAAGGCGTAAACCACTTATTTTCAATGGTTTTCGCCGCATTCCGACACGATGTTACAACAAATGTTGTCAGCCATTGTAAAAAGCCGTAGACACGAAAAAAATGCCGGCCACCGAATATAATCTTTGACGTCATTCAGTGACCGGCACTTTATATGGAACTGATTAAATATGAAACTGATTAAATTATATCGCGGACTTCTCTTTCTGTTTATTGTCCTAAAGTAAGCATTCTAGCCTTTTCAAACTCTTCGATGACGCTCTCATCCGGTTCCTTGGAAAGTTTGGATACGACGATAATGAACAGACATGAAATGACAAATGCCGGGAAGAGCTCATAAATGCCAAAGACGCCTCCCATAGGTTTCAATAATAATTTCCATATGAACACCATGCCTCCGCCGCTGAGCATGCCTGCAATTGCTCCTGCTCTGGTCACGCGTTTCCAGAACAAGGAGAACAGCATAATAGGCCCGAAGGTGGCTCCAAAACCGGCCCAGGCAAAGGAAACGACTATGAATATCACGCTATTTTCATCCATGGCAATGATCATGGAGCAGATAGCAATAATAATCAAAGTAATCCTTGTGCAATATAGAACTGTTCTGTCTGAAGCTTCTTTCTTAAATATTCCTTGGAAAATGTTCTTGGAAAAAGCAGATGCGGCGATTAGCAAATATGAATCGGAAGAACTGATAGTAGCCGCTAAAATACCCGCCATTACAATTCCTGCAATCAAAGGTATGAAGAAACTGGTTGAAAGCAGGATGAAGATATTTTCGGCAGAGCTCTGAGTCAAGAAAGTGCTGGGATAAAGGGCTCTTCCAATGATGCCGATGAACACTGCTGCGAAAAGGGAAATGGCACACCATATTATGGCGATTCTTCTGGACATTTTCAGTTCTGAAGGATTTTTAATGGCCATAAACTTCAAGAGTACCTGCGGCATGCCGAAATAGCCCAGCCCCCAGGAAAGTGTTGAGATTATGGTCAGGAATCCGTACGGTGCGGCGTCTCCGAAGAGAGGCTTTCCACCCTCTCCTATCTGCTGAACGCCATCAGCCAGAATAGGCTGTGCGATTCCCAAAAACTCAAAGAATCCAGGAATCTGCTGCACATTTTCAATTACCGCGGATATGCCTCCAGCGGCGCTGACTCCGGCAATCATAACAACTGCCAGTGAGAAGAACATGATTACTCCTTGCATGAAATCCGAAGCGCTTTCGGCCAGAAATCCGCCGATATATGTATAGAAGACAACAAAAATCGCTCCGGCTATCATCATGTATTGATACTTTGTACCGAACAAAGTGCTGAAGAGCTTACCCATTGTTACCAGGCAGCTCGCCGCGTAAACCGTAAAGAAAATAAGAATGAATAAGGCCGCAATCGTCATAATAACTTTTTTGTTCTCTTTAAACCGGTTACTGAAAAAGTCAGGGATGGTTATAGCATCACCTGCTACGACAGTATAGTTGCGTAGTCTCTTTGAAACGAAAAGCCAGTTAAGATATGTACCGATAAAAAGACCTATGGCAGTCCAGGCAGCGTCGCTAAGGCCGTACCAATAGGCTACGCCAGGCAAGCCCATAAGGAGCCAACCGCTCATATCCGAAGCTTCTGCCCCCATGGCGGTGATCCAAGGTCCGAGTGATCTGCCTCCTATCAGATAATTATCGCTGCTTTCTCCCGCTCTTTTGGCGTAATATACGCCGATACCGATTACCACTGCCATGTAGAGCACCATGGCTATGAAAATCTGTCCTTTGTCCCCAATCATAAACTACTTGTATGATATAATTGGTAACTTAATCATACATTCCTTTCTAAAGATTTACGCTCACTTCATGGTGCT
>ERZ773359.1862-NODE-1862-length-28059-cov-8.994751_pt1 | contig 28059 bp, 31 predicted proteins | sample MGYA00374955_ERZ773359 | MGnify/ENA primary metagenome ERZ773359 (study PRJEB29098, sample SAMN04486028) | biogas fermenter metagenome | study: EMG produced TPA metagenomics assembly of the Biogas fermentation microbial communities from Germany - Plant 4 DNA1...
GCAGTCTACTATTATAAAAGGAAGTATGGGGTGGAGGAGTGATTCCATAACCCATAGCAAACTTTACAAAAAATACATATATGATATAATATATATATTAGAATAACTTACATTGAGCCACATCTGATGATCTTTCGTTACTTTTTAACTCATTTTCTAACTCATTTCTTTTTTAAAAGTCTACTAATTAAGCCATAAATAAATTAATTAGATTACAATTGAATATTTTAATATAATATACCTTTCCCAAAGGTATATTATATTGTGCACAAAATTATCTTATAAGGAGATGATATAGATGAAAGTGGGTGTATTTTGGAGAAAATTCAGAAATGTTGAGCAACAAATGAGAATTACACCCGATAAAGTTTATGATGATGCTTATGAAGAGGCTTATCATCATTATTCTGCGTTAAAATCTGCAGGGTTTGATGTCTGTCTTATTGAGTGGCAGAGAGACCCTAGAAAAACGCTAGAGGAGATTAAGAAGAAGAAGGTAGATATCATATTTAACGCCTCTAGCTTAAGAGAGATTGCCTTCTTAGAAACCTTTGGAATTCCTTATGTAGGCTCAGGAATCGATCTTGTACCTTTAAACAAGGGGCAAAGAAAAGAGATAGTTGCTTATAATAAGCTTCCTACCCCAAAATTTGTTATAGCCGATGACCCAGATAATATACCTAAGATAGACTTAAACTATCCCCTATTTGTAAAACCTATAAAAGGAAGGGGAAGTGCAGGAATTAGCGAGGAAAATATTATATATCAGCCGGAACAATTGCCTAAAGTAGTTAGAAAGATTACCGAAAAGATTGGTCAAAAAGCCTTGATAGAGGAGTTTATCGAAGGCAGAGAGGTAACCGTTGGTATTATAGGCTATAAAGAGCCAAAAGTACTACCAATAGTAGAGATAGAATACAATTCTGCTAAGACCAATACCTTTGAACATAAGATGTATGACAATGAAATCATACACTGTCCTGCCCAATTTACAAAAGAAGAGGAAAAAAGGATTAAAGACGTAGCTTTAAATATATACAGGGCATTAAATGCTAAGGATTACTCCAGAATAGACATGATCGTAGACAGAAATGCTACTCCATATTTCTTAGAGATTAACACCTTTGCAGGCCTTACCATGGATTCCAAAAAGGATGAAAATGGCAATGTGAAGGTTCATCATGGATATATGGGCTATGCTGCAAAGGCTGCTGGAATGACATCAGCTGAATTCATAGGGAGCATCTTAGAAAGTGCAATTGAAAGATATGGGTTAAGAGATAAAGAATCTAAGAAATTAACCTCCTAATTATCCCAACAGTAGTTAGTTTCTACTGTTGGAATTAAGGAATAATTGATCATTTTGCGGTTATGCTGAATTTGATAATAGCTCCCTTTGGACTATTATTTTCTGCAGAAATACTCCCTCCATGTTTTTCAACTATGGTCTTAGCAATGTACATACCTAGGCCAGAATGGCCACTTTCAAAGGAACGGGCCTTGTCCCCCTTGTAGAACTTATTAAAAATATTTTTCAAATCCTCATTTGAAAATCCTTTTCCCGTATCTATTATGGAAAACTCTACTTTATCATCCCTACATATTACCTTCAACTTTACAAGTCCACCTTTTTGGGTATACCTAATGCTATTAGATATACAATTGTCTAAAACTTGTTCTAGGCCATTTGCATCGAATTTGCCTGTAAAATTTTCCCTTCTTAAATCCTCAATCTCCACTATGAAATCAATCCCTTTATCCTCACACCAAAAACTATAGTCCTTTTCCTTGGAATTTATAAAGTCCACAATATCTACTTCTATGGGTTTTAACATGAAATCTGGGTTATCGATATTGGATAGGGTATTCAGATCCTTAAGCAAGGTTAAAGCCCTCTCGTTATTCCTCTTAATGGCCTTTAGATAATCTTTAAATCTATCCTTTCCAATATTACCATCTATCAAGGCTTCAGAATAGCTATTAACTATAGTAAGAGGAGTTTTCAAATCATGGGCAATACTTGCTATATATTCTTTCCTATCCTGTTCTAATTGCCACTGTCTTAATAGGGAGTCCTTTAAATTTATTCTCATCTCTTCAAAGGCCTTACATAGTTTCGTAAATTCATTTTTTTCCTCATATTCAATGGTAAAATCTAAATCCTTATCCTTAATCTTTTCCGCTGCCTTTAATAGTATATTTACTGGCTTGTTTATATCCTTACTCAATTTCTTGGCGTAGATATAGGTAAAAAGGATTATAAATAAAAAGGGTAATAGCACCATTGAATTAGCCAGGAAAAATAAGGTCTTGTAGGAGGTTTTCTGTGTTGCTTTAATCTTATACTTAAACAGGATTGCCCCTTTTAACCTACCCTCTTTATCCAGTATTGGGTCTATTCTGATATAGTTATTCCCTTTAAGGGATCGGGTAGAATTTAAGCTAAGGACCAGTTCCCTGCCATCTTCTACGATTCTATCCCCCAGGCTTCCATATAGCATATTCCCCTCTATATCCAATACTTGATATTCTATTCCTTGCCTAGGCAGCATCTCTTCCATTTTGCTCCTATAGTTTTGACCTAGCACTTGATCGTAATCCTCTGCTAACTCTTCAGCAATATCTACGATCAAATTTTCATAATGGTTGGCAGGGTAGCTTACATAATCAATTACAACCATCCATAGGAAAAGGGATAGCAAGGATAGAAGTAAGCTAAAGCCCAATATTTTAATAAAGGTTATTATAAATCGCCTTCTAAAGCTTTGGTATTTCATGGTTAAGGCCTCCATTTATAGCCTAATCCCCAAACGGTTTCAATATATTTATTCTCTTTATCATAGGCATTTATCTTAGCCCTAATATTCTTAATGTGCTCCGTAACGGTAGAGCTATCCCCTAATCCATCATAACCCCAAACCTTTTCATAGATCTGGTCCTTTGAAAAAACCTGTTCAGGATTTAAGGCTAACAGTTCAACTATTTCAAACTCCCTTTTGGTTAAGTTTATATGATTACCCTTCACCTTTACATTTAACCCCTTCAGGTCAATTACTAGATTATAATAGCTTAAAATATGGCTATCTTCTTTATTCAGCCTTCTTTTTTCTCTCCTTAGGTGGGCTTTTACTCTGGAGACTAATTCCTTTAAACTAAAAGGCTTGGTAATATAATCGTCGCCACCAATGGCCAAGCCCTTTATCTTGTCCTGTTCGCTTTCCTTGGCGGATAAAAAAATTATAGGGCAATCCACATTATCCCTTATAAGATGGCAGACATTAAATCCATTTATATCTGGCATCATTATATCGAGAATAATCAAATCGGGTTTTCTTCTCGATAATTCAATCCCATCAAAACCGTTATAGGCAGTTAAAACCCTATAGCCATTGGCTTCCAAGGTATCCTTAATTACCGTAACCAAATCCTTTTCATCGTCTATTATAAGAATAGTCTCCATAAAAACCCTCCTAATCAATACCTTAAGTTATAAAGTAGAATGGATAATCCATATAGGATATACACATGGGCTGGGTAAAATATATAGAATAATTTCTTCATGGATTTTCCCTTTTCACCATTATACATAAACATAAATATTACTGCAAACACTCCCATCCACTCGTAATAATTTGTAAAAAAGAGTTTTATACTAATAGGTCTAAGAAAAGCCAGGGGTATTCCTATCATCCAAGCCAGTGCAAATATTCCAAATAGCAGGAACTTAACCTTTCTCTTTCCCCTAAATGCATATAGTATGATGCCAACTATAATTAAAAATAGCCCACCTTCAACCATAAAAGGAGATGGTATGAAGCTTGTTGCTATTTGGTGGATATTGTTTATAATATCCATGGATAGAATAGGGGCAAAGAGTTGGCAAATAATCATTACTACATAGTTGGCTATAAAGGGGGATAACACTAACCCTATTCCCTTTAAATATTTTTTCTCCCTCATATAATCTATTCCTTTAAAGATTACAATCAAGACCACAAAGGTGGATAATATGCTATTTTCTGCATAGAAACCATCCCCCCTTTGAAGGGCAGGAAAAATCTCCATCAAGGCTTTTATAATAGCCATAAATACGGACATAATATATATCCTTAAAAAATATTTTTTTCTATTGGAGGTGTGGGTATATCCTTCTACCATGGTGAACAAAAAAAGATGTCCAGCTAACCTACCAATCCATGAAAATAAAAGGGGTACTTTTCCAGTAAATTGAAAGAAATAATGGATATGGTCCAATAACATAAACACCAAGGCTAATAGTTTGATATCAAAAGCTGTAAGCCCCTTAAATTCCTTTTTATTAGTCTGTAAATCCATAATAATTTCCTCCTTTTAATTTACTACATCCAGTCTAGCATCCAATTATAAAAAATCTATAAAGTTTATATAAAGAATTTAAAGGATTTAAATTTAATTTCAAACAGATAGCCCCATCGGTATGCGGTAAGCTTTTTGTCCACCATACCAATGGGGCATTCCTCACATTCCATTAGATTATTATACTTACTACCAGCTTATTGTCCATTCATTCTTGAATAGACGGGTCCCAATCCACATCAAAGCCCTTCTTCCATCCAAATATGTTTAGTATAAGCAATAGAGATATGTAAAGCAAAGAGCCATATTTGATAGTGGTAGCAATATAATGGATACCCCCTAAAACAAATAAGATAAATACTAGAAACATGGTCACCACGCCTTCACCTTTCCCCAACTCTTCAAAGGGTCTTGAAAAGGGCAATCTCTTAGTTAATACATTAAAACATATGACCATAAATAAGGCTAATACCAAAAGTAAGATTATTAAATCCACCAACATCTTCCCCTTGAAAATGATCATGAATATTACACCCATAAGTACATATAAAGGAAGTATCAAGCTAACAAAGGCAGCTTTCATGGTTCCCTTAAATATATCTTTCGTATTATTAAAGGGAATGACCCTATAAATCCAAGAGCCTTTGTAATTGCCTGAAAATCCTATGGTACTTATAATAGTTGGAATCATAAAACCCATAAAGTATATGCTGAAATATACTCTGCTAGGCACTACTCCATCTAGTCCCCCATCTTTTAAAAAGGTAAATAAGAATATGAAGGGAAAGATTAGGGAAAAACCTAAAGAAGGATAGACCCTCAGTTTGAAGTTCCTTTCCTTCTTCATCATATTAGTAGCAAATCTGAAGAAGGTTGCCTCCTCCTTGCTTCCGCAAACTAGCCTTGATAGTAGGTGGTTGAAGCCTTTGCTTTTAGCATTGTAGATTTCGCTGGTTTCGTTCAGCTTCTGTAAATTATATTCGAAGGCAGGGGTAAGCTTATTATAGATTATAATGGATATTATTGGCATCAAGATGGCTAGAGCCGTAAAGATTACTATATGGCTAACCCCATTCCCTTTTAATATCAGTTCAAAGGGTCCACCAAACCAGATGGGTGGTATTAAATAATGCCAAATCTTATGCCTATATTGTATGCCTAATATTTCACTGATATTAAACAACCTGCCTATTACTTGATAGCCTATAGATATGACTATGGTCAATAGGATTTGAAAATAGTTGATTATATCCTTCAGCTTTTCCCCATCGAAGAATTTTAAAATCAATAGGTATAGCAGGGCAGTAATCACTACTATTAATAAATCCATTAATATTATCCCTATAAAAAAGATTATGAAAAACAATAAACCATGTCTGATTAAACTGGCAATAAGGCTTGGCCCTATAAAAGCCATGGTTATATAGAACATGTAGATCATAATATGTAAGGTTTTAGCCATACTTAAGGTTCTGCCCTCAACAGGCTTCGATAGGATTATATCCTTATCCTTTAAATCCAATAGAACAGAAGAAAAATCGGATACCAGTGTAATAATCATCATAAACATTACTACCCCAAAAACTAAGCTCATTTGGAACAGGTAGTTATCTCCAAGTATGACTATGGGAACTAGTACGATTCCAAATATTATATAAAACCATAAGGATTTAATAAAGCTATTATCCTCCTTTTTCTTCTTTGCGGAATCCACCATGGCCGTAGGAGTTCTTCTACCATCTAAAGTTAGCTTCAACTGTAATATCCTTCTCATAATGGGATAATCTACTCCAAACTTTTCAAATAGCCATTTAAAATTGTCCAATAATTTTAATACTTTAGACTCCTTCATAGTAATCTACCCCTTGTACTATCGACACAAATTCCTTGGCTATTTTCTCATGCTCACTAAAGCCCGTTAGCTGATTAAATATTTCCTCTAGGGAGCCTTCCATGGACTCTTCCTTCAATTCTTCAAAGCTTCCATCTGCAACTATCTTACCATCATTAATCAAAACAATTCTACTGCTTACCTTCTCAACCACTTCCATTATATGGGATGAGTAGAATATGGTTTTACCCTGTGATTTTAATTCTGCTAGTATTTCCTTGAATACCATTACGCTATTGGCATCTATACCACTTAAGGGCTCATCGAAAAAGAGGATTTCTGGGTTGTTTAATAGGCTAGAGATTATCAGTAACTTTTGTCTCATTCCCTTAGAATAGGAGGATATTCTGGAGTCATAAACCCTTTTTAAGCCGAATAGTTCCATGAGCTTTTCAGCCTTCTCATCAGCTTCATCATATTCCATGCCATACAATTCACCTATAAAGGTTAAATATTCCCTTCCCGTCAAATTGTCATAAAGCTCTGCTGTTTCTGGGACATAACCAATTTTTCTTTTATACTCCACATGGCCACTGGCTATATTCTGCCCAAATATCTCAACATCTCCAGTATAGTCTCCGATTAATCCTAACATTATCTTTACCGTTGTGCTCTTTCCAGCCCCATTGGGCCCTATGTATCCAATAATCTGACCTGGATATATATCTAGATTTATCCCCTTTAAAACCTTTTTACTGCCAAAGGATTTCCCTAAATTCCTAATAGTTATTATTGGAGTGCCGTTTCCAGTCAACTGTTTCACCCTTTCAAGTAAATTTTATTTAATATTACCACAAAATGTATAATAAATAAATGGCATAACTTATCATTTTAAAGTCATGCCATTTTTACCATATAAAATTCCTATACATTAATCATCTTCCAATATTAATCTTTCAAGCTCTAAGGGTTCAATATATTTGCCCTCTTTATAGGCCCTCATATTTCCACCAGATATCTCATCTATTAGCAAAATCTCCTTATCAACCTTACCAAATTCCAATTTGATATCGTATAATTCTATTCCTTTTTTGGCTAGTTCCTCCTTGATGATATTGCTAATCCTAATGGTCAATTCCTTCAAAATCCTATACTCATCCCTGCTTAATATTCCCAACATATGTAGTGCATCCTCAGTAATCAATGGATCATTCCTGTCATCATCTTTAAGGGTTACCTCAACGTAGGCATCTAAGGGTTGGCCTTCCTTGGCATACATGCCATAGCGGCGTATAAAGCTTCCAACAGCCCTATAACGGCAGATTACCTCCAAGCCATTTCCAAATACCTCAGCTGGTTTTACTGTCATAGTAGCCTCATCAATATTTGCATCGATATAATGGGTGGGGATTCCCCTATCCCTTAAAAGCTCAAAGAAATATTTGCTAAGCCTAAGGCCAGACTTACCTGCCCCTTCAATGGTTAATCCTACCTTATTTGCTCCTGGATCGAATACCCCGTCTTCGCCAGTTAAATCATCTTTAAACTTTAAAAGGTAATTTCCATCTTCCAATTCATATAAATCCTTAGTTTTACCCTCTATCAAAAGTTTCATCCTAGTCAACTCCTTTAAATTAAAGTTTATCTAACTCTTTATTATACCTACCCTTTGACTTTAATACTTCCTTTATGTATCTAATATCATCATCGATGAACCTATGCTGAATCCTATTTACATCGAATTTACAAACCTTAAAGGCAAATTGCATGAAATATCCTCCCGTTATGGCCATAACCAGCGTTCCAATACCTACACTGCCTCCAAGCAAGTAGCCAATTATGACTGCTATGATCTCCTGGGAGTTTTTTATAAGTCTTACGGATTTTTTGGTCTTTTTCACTAAGGCTATCATCAAACCATCCCTAGGGCCTGAACCCCATCCAACGCTAATATAGAGATAACAGCCAAAGCCTAACACCAACATTCCTAAAAGCATCATAATAAAACTTAATATAAAGCTATCAAATATTGGGATTAGGTGATTAAACATCAAAAAATCTACGAATGTTCCCACAAATATCATATTAAAAAGGGTGCCCCAGCCAACCTTTTCCTTAAGGAGGCTACTAATTACCAATATGGTTAAGCCTGCTATAATATGGGCCTTGCCAATGGTAATTCCAAACACATTGGAAAGCCCTTGATGGAAGACATCCCAGGGAGCTAAACCTAAATTTGCATTTATTGTCATTACTATGCCTATGGCACAAACAAAATAGCCAAGGAATAGTTTTGCAAGTAATTTTACTAATACTAAAGCCTTTTTATTCATATTATCCCCTCTTTTTCTTGTAATAATTATATCACTCTAAACGATCTTTATAAACTAGTTTTATCAAATATAGGCTGAATAATGGTCATATTTCATTATGGGAATAAATCCTTCCAAATGATATAATAAAATAAAATCAATTTAGCTTTTAGGAAGGTGGCCTTATGAATATATTGGTAGTGGATGATGAAAAGCTGATAGTTAAAGGATTAAAGCACAGTTTAGAACAACAAGGCTATAATGTCTTCCCTGCCTATAATGGGGAGGAAGCCCTTCAAACTATAGAAAATGAAAGTATCGACTTTATCATACTGGATTTAATGTTACCCGATATAGATGGGATGATATTATGTAAAAGGATTAGGGAAAAATACGATATGCCAATTCTCATGCTTACTGCCAAGGATGGGGATTACGATAAAATTCTAGGTTTTGAATTTGGAGCCGATGATTATATGACTAAGCCCTTTAATGTATTAGAACTATTAGCCAGGATTAAAGCCATTACTAGAAGGCTAAATAATGAAAAGGAAAGGTCCGTCCTGTCCATAGGGCCCTTGCTAATAAACTATGATGAGAGGAGAATCTTTGTGGAAGATGAGGAAGTAAGGCTAACACAAAAGGAGTTTGAAATGCTGTACCTATTGGCAAAAAATCCAGGCAGAGTTTTTACAAGGGAGGAAATATTCCAATATATATGGGAAGAGGAACCTTTGGATGTAAGGACTATAGATGTTCATATTAAAAATATCAGGGAAAAAATAGAAAAGGATATCAAAAAACCAAAATTGATTAAAACTAAGTGGGGGGTCGGTTACTATTTCAATAAGATTTAAGATCTTGATTATATTTAGTTTGATAATAATCCTAGCTTTTACATCCTTCAGCCTTTTGGTACTGAATAATTATAAGGATGCTCAGGTAAGAAATTTAGAAGTTAGACTATTTCAAACTGCCAATATTGTAGCCGATACCTATAAGAGATATATGGATGATATGGTTTCTACAAGTATTATGGTTAAAAGCTATGGAAAACAAGCTAACTCAAGAATTTTAGTGCTAGATACTGAAAGGGAGGTCTTAATAGATAATTTTAATAGCTATATTGGAAAGACCATCAATAATAAAGAGATAAGGAGTAGTTTACAAGGCCAATCCCAAGCTGGATTGTATTCAGCTGATGGAAGGGAAATATTACAGCTTTCAGTGCCTATAATCACAAAGGATATAGATAAAAACAGGATATTAGGGGCAGTACTTATTTCTACTTCTCTGGATTCGTTAAATGAGGATATAGAAGGGCTTAGAGGAAATATGTTAAAAATTGCTGCCTCAGCCTTAGGCCTATCTTTAATTCTAGCTATAGTGGCTGCAAACAGTATGACCAAGCCCTTAAGGAAATTATCCTATGGAGTTGAAAGGATTGCCTCTGGAGATTTAGGATATAGGGTTAAGGATAAACCTAAGGGGGAAATGGGCAAGTTGATTGAAACCTTTAACCAGATGAGCAGTAGGCTATATAGCATTGAAAGGAGTAGAAAAGATTTTATTAATAGCATCTCCCATGGGCTTAAAACCCCTCTTACTTCCATTAAGGTTTTAATCGAATCCCTTTCCTTAGGGGATAATAGCATAGAAACCTATAAGGAATATCTTGCCGATATCTATAAGGAAACTGAAAGGATGGAAGGCTTGGTAAATTACCTTATGAATTCCATAAAGCTGGAAGATATAATCTTAAATATGAAGAAGGAGAACCTTGGGGAAATACTATCCTCCACCGTTAAGCTGATCCTACCCTATGCTGAAAAAAATGATGTTAAATTGAACTTTCACAAGCTAGGGGATATAATGGTTAAGTGTGATAAGGATAGGGTGAAGGAGGCTCTGTTGAATTTAATTGATAATGCTATTAAGTATAGGGATGAAGAAAAGGACTATAATTTCGTTTCTATTACAGGGACAAAGCTAGAGGATAGGGTAATTATAACTATTGAAGATAATGGCATTGGAATCGATGAAAGAAATTTACCCAACATCTTTCAGGGAGGATTTAGGGTTGTAGAGGCAAATTTAAAACAGGGGTTTGATGTAGAAGGCTCTGGTATTGGTCTAGCCATCGTAAAAAATATAATAGATAAGCATAAGTGGGATATAGATGTAAAAAGTACTCCAAAACTAGGCAGCCTTTTTACCATCACCATTCCCCTGGATTAGTTTAGGATTAATTTTTATTTTCTTAACACTTTCTTAACATTTCTTCATTCTATCTTAAAAGATATTGTATATAATATAGTTAAAGTAGGAAAGGAAGTGATATTATGAAAAAAGTTACAGCAATATGCTTATTAATAATCATGGCCCTTAGTTTAGTAGCCTGCAGCAAACCCAACCTTCCAACTAATGAAGGTGAGATGGTAGAAGAAAAGCCAGTAGAAACAACGGAAGTAGAGGAAGAGGAAGGTGATGAAGACATTATAGAGCCTACTCCTAACTCCAATGAGATGGAAGTAACCCTTTATTTTGCCAATAGAGCATATATAGAAAGTGGAGATAAAAGTTTAGAAAAGCTTATTCCAGAAAGGAAAATGGTGCAGTATGGAGATATTTCCCTAGAAGAAACCATAGTAAGGGAATTGATGAAGGGACCAGAATCAGATGAATTGAACACAGTTATACCTTCTAATGTAGAACTTATAGGGGTTGAGGTAGCCGATGGAACAGCTTTTGTAAATTTCTCTAGCGAAGGCCTTTACGGCAGCTCCATGCAGGAAGAATTTACCATATCCCAAATAGTGAATTCATTGGTAGAATTAGAAGGTATTGAAAGGGTACAATTTTTAGTTGATGGTCAAAAAGTGGAAACCTTGATGGGACATATTGAAATAACTGAACCCTTTGAACCCTAGTAGATAAACATAATATATAGTCCAATCCTTTAGATGGCTTTTTATATCTACATTGGCAAAGATAGCCCCAACTATTATCATCGATAGGGGACCATTCATGTACCCCACTGCCGACATGCTATTTAAAACTAGCTCTGGAAACTTCAAATCAAAAACCATCATGGTAACCCCTATATAAACAGCTAAGACGGATGGATTTAGTAGAGCTTTAATTACTTCCTCTCTTAGCTCTTCTCTAGCCATCCTTCCTTTAAATATCATTATCCCATAGGACCATAAAAAAAGAACAAAGAACATATTGAATACAGAGCCATATACTACAGCTTCAGGCCCATATATTACATTTAAAACTGGAAAACCAATGTAGCCAGTGTTTGTAAATACATTTGCAAAATGCAATATAGTTCTTTTTTCGTCCTTAATGGGTTTAGTGAGAACAAGCGATAGCCCGATAATTATTGTATATGCTAGGAAGCTGAAATAAAAAGCCTTGACTACATTTGTCTTTATATTGGGATCATATGAAAAGGAAAAGGAAGAAAGGATCATGCAAGGATAATATACTCCCTAAAACCCCATCCATAATATTCCCTCCAAGCTATCATAATATTAAATTTATTCAATAGCTTTCTATTTGGTTACATAAAAAAAGATGCAGAATAAATCTTATATTATTCTGCATCTACTACTCTCCAAGCTTTATTCATCGTAAAAGTCTAAAAAGGAATGTTTCTCTCCATCCTTTTCCCAACCTAATATGCCATTCATATTAACATTTTGGGCTGCCCTAAAGATGGATATATCAACATTGGTAAAGTTCTTCTTTAGTTCCTCTATTAATTCCTTTATCTCCGCCCTCTTGCTTCCTATCTTCTTAGCTGCCACCATGCAAGCACAATTTAGAGGCCATATTCCGCTATATTGGATAAATCTCTTTATATACTCCTCTTCAATAAGATATAGAGGTCTAATAAGTTCAATCCCCTCATAGTTTCTAGATTTTAGCTTAGGAAGCATGGTTTTAAAATTACCAGAACAGAGTAGGTTTAAAAGGGTAGTCTCTATAACATCGTTAAAATGGTGGCCAAGGGCCAGCTTATTGCAGCCTAGTTCCTGGGCTTTGCCGTATAGGGCTCCCCTCCTCATCCTGGCGCACATATAACAGGGGTAATCTTTAGCAATCCTATTGGTTATTTCAAATATGCCAGACTCAAATATATGGATTGGAATATTTAGATACTTACAGTTCTCAATCAAAAGCTCTTTAATATCCGGGTGATAGCCTGGGTCCATTGCAATAAACTCCAATTCAAAGCTGGCATTGCCATGGCGTTGTAATTCTTGGAATAGCTTGGCCATAAGTAGGCTATCCTTGCCTCCTGAAATGGCTACGGCAATCCTGTCCCCATCCTGAATCAATTCATATTCCCTTATAGCCTTTACAAATTTAGTCCATATATGCTTTCTATACCTCTTTATTATACTTCGCTCTATTTCTTCAAGAGATTTCCTATCCTCAGTAGGAATTAAAACTTCGCAAGAAGTTGCTAATTTGTTTTCATTTTCAGTCAACTCTATCACTCCATGTCCATAATCTTTTATTATTATACCATTCTTTATTATCTTACACATAGACTTATAATTGGAAAATCATAAAATAAAAAACTAAATGGGGTTTCCCACTTAGTTTCTTATCCTAAATCATTTACTATATTAGTATATAATAGGCAAAAACTGTTGCAAGTAAAATTGTGATAGATGTATATTTATTCTTAAACCTTCTACCCAAGGCCAATTCCAAGACCATTCCAACTAAAAACATTAGAGATAGCAGCAGTATCTTAAAATGGTCCAAGGAGAGCAGGAGCCTATCGAACCTTAATACCCATATGCCTATGGCCATGGAAAGATAGAAGGCTGTAGTAAAGATGCTCAATAGCTTTTCAATTGCAATACCATATATCCTAGATATAGATATTAAGGCTATAAACCCAGACAATATCCCCCCTAAGAAGGAAAGGTTGTAATGGGACAGCTTAAACAGAGAGAATATATTATCCCTATACAGATCAGGATGTCTTAGGACATAGCCAAATCTTGCCCCAATGAATCCAACTATGAGTAATATCAGATAGATATCCTGTATCTTATCTTTTTTCTCACGGTATTCTGTTGCTAGGATACTGGCCATTATATAACCAAAACTGGCAGAAACTAGAGTAAAAAACATATACCAGCTTATGCTGATGGATTTATAGCTGAAGAAAAACGGCCTCATCTGCTAATTGCCCCTTATATCCTCCAAGATTTGATTCATCTGGGCATAGGTCATCATTCCTGGCACTCCCCCTAATAGCATGCCATCTTCATCTACAAAGTAGGAAGTTGGAAAACCACCTACCAAATAGGTTCTGGCTACCTCTCCCTTAGGGTCTAGGAGAACTTTAAAATCGTATCCGCCCTTTTCAATATACTTTTCTACCTCTTCCCTTTCTTCCATCACATCAACAGCCAGTATCACTAAATCATCGTTTTCCTGGTGCAATCTTTGAAGATCAGGCATTTCCTGATCACAAAACTTACACCAAGTAGCCCAGAAATTGATTAGTACAATTTTTCCTCTATAATCCTTTAGGGATACCATTTCACCATCTAAGCTTTCAAGGGTAAAGTTAGGGGCTAATTTGTCTATTGCTAGCTCACTTGCTTCCTTATCAACAACTTCTTCTGTATCTACACTATCCCCATTATTTTCCTCTACAACATCCTGCTGGGGCAGTTTTTCTTCTTTAGCTTCTTTATTTCCTTCCATGGTAAAAAAGTACAAACCCCATACCAAGACCAAGGCAATTAACATTATGGCTATAACTTTTCTATTCACAATACCTCTCCTTTTCATAATAATAGATTGCTTATATTTATAACCTTATTAAAGAAGACTAATATGCCGAATATGATCATAATTAAACCGCCGATCTTTGGAATATATTTTATAATCCTTTCCCCTTTCTCAAGAAACTTGCTGAATATATTGATAAATAAGGCAGTCAGTATAAAGGGTATGGCCATTCCAATGGAGTATATCAGTAGTAGATAGACCCCCTTTGACAGGGTAGCCGTTCCACCAGCATAGATTAAAATAGATGCTAAAACTGGTCCAAAACAAGGTGTCCAGCCAGCTGCAAAGGCCATGCCCATCAGGATAGACGAAAACCAATTGGTCATCTCACTAGGTGCCCTCATCTTTTTTTCCATGCCTAAGAATTTAAGCTCTACTATCCCCATCATATTCAAGCCAAATAGAATTATCAAAGCTCCACTTATCTTGGAAAATATTTCCTTATTCCTTACAAATATCTTTCCTATAAAGCTAGCTGTAGTTCCCATTATCATGAATATGATTGTAAAGCCAATTACAAAACCTATAGTCCTCGTTAGTGCAATAAGCCTTCTTTCTTCCAATTCACTCTCTAAATTGATTCCTACCATATACATTATGTATCCAGGTATTAATGGCAGTATACAGGGTGAAAAGAAGGATAGAAAACCAGCTCCAAAGGCTATGGGCAAGGACACATTTCCTAATTCCATAAACTCCCCCCTTAAAAAGCGTCTTTAAATATAAGTATACCCCCTATGGCTATATTATAACTAAATGTGATTAAATTTCAATTCCATTTATGATGGGTTAGTCCAATTATTAGAGATTGTATCCTTCTAATGGGTTCAGACTATTATTTATCTATTTTATTAGGAGATTTCATTAAAAATAACTAGAGTGGCCGTAATAAATTTGGAAGGAAATTTCATGGATAGGAGAGGGGTAGGTTAAGACAGCTAAGAAGCTGCCTTAAATTATCGTTAACTGATTAATAACAAACTCAAAGCCATTACTGCCATGCCAGCTATTAGTCCGTAGATAGCTATATGGTGTTCTCCATATTTCTCTGCAGTTGGAAGCAATTCATCTAAAGATATGTAGACCATAATCCCTGCTACACTAGCAAAGACCAATCCAAATAATCTATCATCGAATACCCGCATCAATATCAGATAACCTAATAGGGCACCTAAAGGCTCAGATAAGCCGGATAAAAAGGAATACAAGAAAGCCTTTTTACGGCTTCCAGTGGCAAAATAAATAGGAACTGAAACGGCAATTCCTTCAGGAATATTGTGGATAGCTACTGCAATGGCTATGCTTACTCCCAAGGATGGATCCTGGGTAGCGCTTATAAATGTAGCCAATCCTTCAGGGAAATTATGTATTGCTATGGCTAAGGCTGAAAAAAGCCCCATTCTCATTAACTCTTCACTTTCAACTTCCTCTTTAATTCCATTTCCCCTCATCTCTTTAACATCCCGCACCTCATGGGGATTTTTTTCACTGGGAACAAAATTGTCAATTAATGCAATTAATAATATACCAGCAAAAAAGGCTATGGTAGTAACCCAGTATCCTTTTGTTGGGCCATACACAAGCTCTAAGGATTCTTTGGCCTTTACGAATATCTCGGTAAAGGAGACATATATCATAACTCCTGCCGAAAAGCCCAAAGCAGCAGATAGGAATTTTTTATCCGTCTGCTTGGTATAAAAAGCCAAGCTGCTACCAATTCCCGTAGATAAACCTGCAAAGAGGGTTAAGGCAAAGGCAAACAATATATTCCCATCCAAATCCAATCACCCTTTCTATTTGAAATTCTATAGATATAATTTAAACATACCCGAATAAAAAATTAAATAACCGCTTGTTAAAATATTATATCGTAACAAGCGGTCATATAGAAAATTTTTAAGTATTTATTTGATAATATCCTTTCCCAAATTCTCTAATTCCTTCCTTACCAATTCTTTCACTCTGTCATCAGCTTCGGTTAAAGGCAGTCTTAACCCCCCTACTTCAATTCCCATTAAGTTTAAGGCCGCTTTAACTGGTATGGGGTTGGCAACTACAAACAGGCTTTCAAATATTCTAAATAGTTTAAGGTGAATTTCCATTGCTTTTTTAGTATCGCCAGCAACAAAGGCATCTATCATCTCCTTCATTTCCTTACTAACCACATGGGAACAGACGCTTACCACCCCATAAACCCCTACCGCCATGCTGGGTAGAAGCATGGAATCGTCTCCAGAGTAGACTAAAAACTCTTTGGGTTTTCTTCTAATAATGTCTGAAATTTGATTTATATTCCCGCTAGCCTCCTTTAAAGCCACTATATTTTCGATTTCAGCAAGCTTTGCTACAGTTTCTGGCAGTAAATTACAGCCCGTTCTTCCTGGAACATTGTATAGCATGATGGAAGCATCTAAATTTTCAGCCACTGCTTTAAAATGTTCATATAAAGATTTTTGATCTGGCTTATTATAATAAGGCGTTACAATCAATAGCCCATCTGCACCTGCCTCTATGGCTTTTTGTCCGATTGCTATGGTATCTAAAGTGGAGTTGGTTCCAATCCCAGCAATAATCGGGACATCGACATTTTCTTTAATAGTCCTATATAATTTTACCCTTTCCTCCAGTTTGAGAGTTGGTGCTTCTCCCGTTGTTCCCGTAATAACTAAGGCTGTGTTTCCCTCTTCTACTAATTTTTTTGCTAGGTGAACGGCCATATCATAATTTACATTCATGTCCTTATCAAAGGGCGTAACCATTGCTGTAATAAGTCGTCCCCAATTGACCATTTAAAAACCCCCTTCTTCCTTTTAATAATACATATTATGTGAAAGCTTCCATTAATGTTCTAATCTTTATATTTAACCCTTTAAGGGATAGATGAATAGTATGTAATTAACATAATTTTAAAAGGAAATACGTCTTAGAGGAGGGGATTTTTTGAAAGCTTACAATATAGCTGTCGTTGGACCTTTGGGAGTAGTGGGGGGGAAGCTAATAGAAATACTGGTGGAAAGGAATTTCCCAATTAATAAGATTAAACTGTTGGGTACTTCAAGGAATAAGAATAAGAAAATTAAATTCCATGGTCAAACCCTTCTGACAGAAGTAGCAGAAGAAGGGGCCTTCATAGATGTAGATATTGCCTTTTTCTGCGTTGATAGCAATGTTAGCAAACATCTTGCACCTATAGCCATCAAAGAAGGGGCTGTAGTAATAGATAATAGTAGTGCTTGGCGGCTGGACGATAAGGTACCCCTGGTAATCCCAGAGGTAAACCCGGAAGATTTGCATTCTCACAATCAGCTCATATCAAACCCCAATTGTTCTACCATACAGATGTTAGTGCCACTGAAGCCAATACATGATATTTTTAAAATTAAGCGGATTGTAGTATCAACTTATCAATCGGTATCGGGTACGGGCAAAAAAGGCATGGAGGAATTAAATAATCAATTACTTGATTACTACTTTAACACTCCTATGACCAATTCGGTTTATCCTCATCAGATTTTGTTTAATGCCTTACCCCACATAGATGACTTTTTAGAAAATGGCTATACAAAGGAAGAGATGAAGATGGTCAATGAGACCAAAAAGATATTGGATAAAGATATTGAAGTAACAGCAACTGCCGTTAGGATTCCTGTTCTCAATGGCCATTCGGAATCGGTAAATATTGAAACGGAAAAGCCCATTTCCCCGGAGGAGGTAAAAGCTATTTTAGGAAAGGCAAAGGGAGTTAAGCTTGTAGATGATATCAAATCCAATCTGTATCCAATGCCAATCCAAGTAGAGGGGAAAGATGAGGTGTTCGTAGGCCGTATAAGAAAAGATATGTCAATAGATAATGGCATAAACATGTGGATTGTAGCCGATAACCTTAGAAAAGGGGCAGCATTAAATTCTGTTCAAATTGCAGAAACCTTAATCGAAAGGGATATTTTATAGTAGGTGATAGCATGGAAATTGTAGTATTAAAATTTGGAGGAACATCCTTTAAAAAACTAAACAATGATCCCCATATATTAAAACATATAAATAATTATATTGAAAGGGGCTTTATACCAGTAGTGGTAGTTTCAGCTATGGGCAGAAAGGGAGCCCCCTATTCCACCGATACCCTGATTCGCCAGTTGGAGAAAATCCATCCTAAAATAAATCCCAAAACAAAAGATTTAATAATGTCCTGTGGTGAAACCATATCGGCCAGTGTAGTTTCCCATCTATTAGAAGCCAATAATATCCCTTCAGAGCCTTTAATGGGATTTCAGGCAGGAATTATTACAGATAATACATTTAACTCTGCAGAAATTTTGACTATAGATATTTCTACTATAAAAAGTTTAATGGATATGGGAAAAGTTGTAGTTGTGGCAGGTTTTCAAGGTATGACTGAAAACAAGGAAATTACCACCTTAGGCCGAGGAGGAAGTGATATTACAGCCATAGCCTTAGGAGGGTATTTAAAAGCTAAAAGGGTGGACATTTTCACCGATGTGCCTGGAGTAGCCTTCATAGATCCTAAGATGGTTCCAGAGACAAAATTTATCGATAACATTTCTTATAAAAATATGTATATCCTTTCATCTAAAGGGGTAAAGGTAATCCATCCAAAGGCAGTTAAAATGGCTGAAAAATTCAATATTCCAGTTAGGATTACTTCAACCTATTTAAATGAACCTGGTACCCTTATTTCCAGTAAAGGTTCAAAGGAAAAGATTATTGGAATTGCCATTAAAACTATAGATGATAAAAGCTCTTTTACCATATTATACGATAACCAATTTGCTAAAAGCCTTCTCCCATATTTAAGAGACTTTTTTAAAGAGAATAAAGAGGATATATTGGATATTCATTTTAATAAAGGGGAAATAGCTTTAATGGTTAGTAATGAGGCTTCAACCCCCTTTGCTAATAATCTCTACGCCTATTTAAATAATATAGCCTAAAAAATTATCCCAAATGTTATAAATAACATTTGGGATAATTTTTTATTCCAATAAAGGTTGAATTTGTTTTCCTAATAAGGCTTCCCTTATGGTAGCTTCAATCTTATCAAATTTTGCTATCATTGAATTGGGTTTACCTATTGGATTATCCTGACCAAAGGGTACAAAGTAAACGTTTTTGGTGTTAAGTAAAAGGCCAATATTCTTAGCATTAGCTCCCAGAGCGTCATTAGTAGCAATGGCTAGTACTAAAGGCCTTTGATTCCTTAAATGGGCTTTACATGCCATGGTTACTGGTGTATCTGTAATGGCATTGGCTAATTTTGCTATGGTATTGCCCGTACAGGGTGCTACAACCATTACATCCAACTTTAATTCTGGTCCTACAGGCTCTGCATCTACTATGGTGGATATTATTTCCCTGCCCGTTATATCTCTTAACTTCTCCTTCCATTCTTCTGCTTTACCAAATCTAGTGTCAAAGGAATCTGTTGAATAGGAGATTATGGGATATATATCCGCTCCCACATTTTTTATCTTTTCAATCTCTGGAAAAACGTATTGGAAATTGCAAAATGAACCAGTTAAAGCCCAGCCTAATTTTATTTTTTTAAAATCCATTTTAAATACCCCTTTCTTCAAGAATATTATATATGGTATCCTTTATGATACGGGCTGCAGTTACCGGTGCTACCTTTCCTGGCAATCCTAATGCATGTATTGTATTAATTCCTAGCTCCTCTGCCCATTTAAAATCTACCCCACCTGGCTTAGATGCTAAATCGATTACTAAAGCCTTTCTATGAAGCCTTTCTAACCTCTCCTTGTTAAGTATTAATGATGGAACTGTGTTAAATACAAAGTCCATATTATCCATATACTCATCTAATTGGTTTAATCTTACAGCCCTATAGCTTAAAGCATTAATCCAAGCTATATCCTCGGTTTTTCTTGCTGCCACATATACATTGGCACCTATTCCGTATAACATTTTTGCCAAGACCTTACCAATTCTACCAAAACCTAATATTAGTACATTAGAGTCGTGAAGGGTAATGGCTGAATTTTCAATAGCCAATTTAAGAGCCCCTTCAGCAGTTGGGATGGCATTAAGGACCTGTAGCTCTTCTCTACCAAAATAATCTATAAAATCTATTCCATAATCCTTAGCCTTTTTTTTATGATCCTCTTTTATGTTGCCTGCCATTAGAAGCTGATCTTTATTTATCCTTTCAAATACCATTTCTATGGGTATTTTTTCAATATGGAAGGGTGCATTAATGGTCTTATCATCTTTAGAGAAGGGTAAGGGGCCAATAATTATATCAGGATCCTTAAAGCTTAGACCTTCAATATGGGATATGGTTACATTATGGCCATCTCTATAGAGTAGGTTTGCTAATTCAATACTCCTATTATCTCCCCCTAGAATCATAAACTTCTTTGCTTCCATATCATCCCTCCAAAGATAAACCAATTAATACTATATTATGTGAATCTTTCTCCAATGTGACAAAATAACTCCCTAAACTGAAAGCTTTAGGGAGTTATCTTATATCTATATATATTTTTCTGGTCCTTGGCCCATCGAATTCACAAAAATATACCCCTTGCCATGTGCCAAGTCTTAATTTTCCATTTCTAATGATTAGGCTACAAGAAGAGCCCATCAAAGATGTCTTTATATGGGCATGGGAGTTTCCTTCAAGGTGCCGGTAATCCCCTTCTAGTGGGAACACCTTGTTTAACATCATCAATATATCCTCTACAACGGTAGGGTCTGCATTTTCATTGATGGTAATCCCTGCTGTAGTATGGGGTACGAATACTACCACTATTCCCTCCTCTATCTTTTTCTTCCTTATTGCCTCATTTATAATAGGGGTAATATCTATAAACTCTTGGTCCTTGGTGGTTTTTATTATGTATTCCATATAATCACCTTCCATTTATTAAGTTTTTTGTCTATAAGCTTTTCAATATAAATATTTAAATTGACAAAGGATTTCAGTTGATATAAACTATTTCTTGTCTAAACGAAAATAATAGGTCTTATAACCATAATACATTGGAGGAGGTTAGGCTATGGCAAAAATCAAGGAACTATTTGCTCCTAAGGATTTAACCGAAGGTCCACCTTGGAAACGGATTATCGAATTTGCAATACCCATGCTTATCGGGAATATAGCCCAACAATTCTATAATACTGCCGATTCCATAATTGTAGGCTATTATATAGGCGATAACGCCTTGGCTGCCGTTGGTAGTGCAGTTCCCATATTACACCTTTTGCTGGTATTATTCGTAGGCGTTTCTGTAGGTGCTGGTATAATGGTTTCCCAATATTTTGGTGCTAAGGATCGGGAAAAGCTTTCCCATACTATTGGAATATGTATCTCGTTAACGGCTATAGTTTCAGTAATAATCATGATAATTGGTCCTATTGTAACCCGCCCTTTCCTTAGGCTTTTAAACACACCAGAGAGTATTTTCGAATGGAGCGCCCAATACTTGATCATTTTTTTCGTTGGTATAGCTGGGTTTTCCTACTACAATATTCTGTCTGGTGTTTTACGAGGCCTTGGCGATTCCCTATCGGCCCTTGTATTTTTGCTCATATCTACAGCCTTAAATGTGATACTGGATATCATATTCGTTGCCAAGCTTAATATGGGTGTTCCTGGGGTTGCTCTTGCTACCGTTATAGCCCAAGCAATATCAGCAGTACTCTGCCTTTTGAAACTTCTAAAGATGAAAGAGAATTTTGATGTAAACCTAAAGATGCTAAAACTACATAAGGACTATACACTTAGATTGATAAAACTGGGATTACCTTCTGGTATAACTCAGGGAATATTTTCCCTTGCTATGATTATTGTACAATCTTTAACCAATACCTTTGGGGAATTGGTTATAGCCAGTAATGTTATAATCATGCGTGTAGACGGTTTTGCCATGATGCCAAACTTCTCCTTTGGAAGTGCCATGACTACCTATACTGGTCAAAATATTGGTGCTAGAAAAATGGATCGGGTTGAAGAAGGGACTAAACAGGGTACCATGATTGCTGTTGGAGTTTCTACCGTAATAACCATATTGATATTAATCTTTGGTAAGTATTTAGTTGGTATATTTACAGATACAAGGGAATTAATCGATTTTAGCACCCGGATGATGAGAGTTCTTGCAGTAGGCTATGTCGCAATGGCAGTAACCCAAAGTCTAGGTGGAGTAATGCGTGGTGCAGGAGATACCGTTACACCTATGTGGATTTCACTCATTACTACAGTCCTTCTTCGTGTACCAGTAGCTTACGGTATTGCCTATTTTACAAGAAGTGAAAATTATCCTACGGGAAGACCTGAATCAGTTTTTATCTCCCTATTAGTTGCATGGACTATGGGAGCTATAATAACTACCCTATTCTTTAGAAGGGGTAAATGGCGTGAAAAAGCCTTAATAGAGGATTAAGGATAACCTTTCCCATCTTAAGGGAAGGGTTATAAATGCTTGCTTTCAGGCCATATAAAAGGTGCACTCTATAAATTTAGAAATTTATCAACTTCTTCCTTGACTCCTGTTCTGGCAATTAGAAAATCCTTGATTGAATTTAAACTATATTTTTGTGTCCCCAAAATAAGTATATGCCCTTCATAAGAAACCTCCGAATCATGATACATCAACTCAAAAATCTGCCTGAAGGGATTAGCCATGCCTACATTACCAATTCCAATAATAAATAGTTTATTCAAAAATTCATCATAATAGGATTCATTACTCATCCAAAAATCCTGACTCCGCTCATTCAACTTAAAATAGAGTGAAGATGGGTTGCCACAATACATAGGCACAAGCCAAATAACTTTATCGGCTTTCTTAGTTGATCGTAAATACATATAGGCATCATCTTGACGATATATACACTTTTTACTCATGCATTCATAATTGCAATTTTTACATTCATGAATATTCAAATCTTTTATAGCAATATACTCAACCTGATAATTTAAGGATTTACTTATAATATAATCTGCTAATGAGGAACAATTTCCTTTTTTTCGCGCGCTAAAAGATGCTATACTAATTTTTCCCATTGGTAATCCCCCATATCTCCCTTATCTAAAATACATTACTTTTTCCTATCCATTATAAATTGCTAGTCACTATCCTCTATTTCATAGCTTATAATCCTGTTATCTTTATATATCATAGTTATAACAGTTCCTGATTGATCATAGGCTCCTACTCTTGACTCTTCCCCCCTTAACCCTACATGAGATTTCCTTAGATACACATCAAATCCCTGCATATTCAATTCCTCTTCTAAGAAGCTTTTAGCTACTATCTCCTGCTTCATCATAATTCTATTATCTGAGCCAAATAGTTTGTTGTAAGAAAATAAAAATACTACTGCCATAGCAATTCCTATTATCAATGAAAGATTATCCTTTTTAGTCCATTTTTTTTCATAAGAATAGCTTAATATAGTGTTTACTATTAATGCTAACAAGAGGATATGCCTAAACTCAACCAGCATACTTTGAATTGCTTTCATGAGTAATAATACAGCAAGGGGAGCTCCTATTATACGTGATAAGTGCTTAAGCCATTTTATATCGCTTCTATTATTGATTGCCCCCAATAAAATAAAGGTGAAGATGGCAGAAAAGACATAAAAGGTTTCAATAGCTGTATCAGTTATAAGATATGATATTAATATTAATAAACAGATAATCAATAGGTCTATAAGTAAACTTATTTTCTTAAAAGCCCTATCCTTTTTTATATATATAAACCTCTCTAATCCCACTAGCCCTATGAGTATCAGTGACAATATGAAAAGTTTCACACCATATCACCCCCTGCTAGATAGTTAAATAAGTAAGCACTTTATATAATAATACCATTTAATTCTACTTTTTTGTATTAGATTATCTAATATTAATGTCGCTTCCTATAATAGGGGCATTCGTCTTTCAAACACTCTCTATTTCTCAATCTAAAACTACAAACTGGACTTTCCTTTTCATAGTCATAAAGCTTTACATTTAAGTGTTTATCTGTAAACTTTGCTGCCTCTTCTATAGCTATAAATGAATTCCTTTTGCAGCACCTTGGCCCACCTATTTTGGCCATAGCAATTAAGGCAGTGCCCGTCATTAGATTGACTAAGGACCAGCTTTCTTTAGTCAATGGAGTTGCCCCAGAAATAATACTCATATACATGCCAGCACCTACTGCTGCCCCACAATTTCCATAAAAACCACAGAATCCACCCTTAATATCCTTAGCCCTTGCCTTTGCCACTGCAAGTTTTTTCCCTTTAACATCTTTTTTATCTAAGATATTATAATAAGATGTTATTAAAACTGCTGGTACTAAAAAATGGTGCTCAGGCCCATGCATATTAATTGCTGGACTTTTCATCAATTCCATTGCCATCTCCAAAGGATTAGTTTTATCCGTCTTTCTACAATAGCTTTCTATTAATCCACTTCCATCCATAGAGTGGCAGTCATCGCAAACATAGTGGCCATCTAAACAAGCTACATTAGACCTAAATTCTTTACGGCAATATACACACTCTACTTCCCTATAATCTTCAAAATAAATCAACTCTCTGCCGCATATCATACAATCTTCAGTGTGTTTTGTATCCTGGATTTTTGCCATCATAATCCCCTTCCTGTTAGTTTCTTTACCTTCAATATACATCCTTTTAATCCCTATTATTGATAAGTCTCCTCTTTACAAAAATGGCTGCAAAAATTAGGCCAATAATTATAAAGATTATAAAAACAATCCTGGTATAAAAATCCATATAATCCACTATATTATGCCATGCTTTTCCTGCTACCCCTCCTAAATATATGAGGATTGCATTCCATATAAAGGAACCTAATGCCGTTAAGGACACAAAAAAACCCATCTTCATCTTTGATATTCCTGCTGGTATGGATATTAGACTGCGTACAATTGGTACAAACCTACAGATGAATACCGCCTTGTTTTCATACCTATTAAACCATTTACCCGCCTTTTTGACATCATCTTTTTTTAAATGTAGCTTTTTACCAATATTGCTATCGATAATGCCATATATGCGCTCAATGCTTAATACACTACCTATACTATATAGTATAATTGCCCCTAATACCGAGCCCATTGTGGCCGATATAACAACTTGCCAATAGCCCATTCCACTAAATGTGGTTAAAAAACCTCCAAAAGTTAAAATCACCTCAGATGGTATGGGTGGAAATAGGTTTTCGATGGTTATTAGTAGGAAAATGCCAATATATCCAAATTCGTTTATAATATCTAGCATCAAATCTTCCATTATGCCTTACACCTCATTATATCAATGCCGCTATTTATTATGCATATTATCACTATAAAATAAAAAAGCTAAACCACAATCGATTTTTCCAATATCCTACCCTTCAGTTTATTATATTCTCTATTTAAAACTAATTCAACTTAAACTGATGATTAATTTTTCTAGTCAGTACTTTTTATAGTATCATGAAATATTTGTATACCATAATTATATTCTATTGATTCCACCTCCATATTTTGCTATTATATATTCAATTAAATAGTTAATAAAGTGACTAAGGGAGAATATAATGTTTAATAATTATTCAAAAACAATTTTATTAATTTTTACCATCATCCTAACTGTTACATCCACTTCAGTTCCAAGTTGGGCTGTTGAAAATGGGGTATGTCCCATTAGAATTGCAGAATAATTATAAAAAAAGTATTACTAGAGCTGAGTTCGCTAGACTTGTAGTTGCAGCAATTTCATTTTCAGCATGGGCTGTTTCTTCTATAGACTTTGTAACCCATAGGATAGATAAGAAAACTAATACTCCTGTAATGATGGGTTCAGACAACTTATTTAATCCTAAGGGAAATTACACCAAAGAACAGGCCATTTTAACTATATATAGACTTATGAACTCTTTAGACTAAGAAAGATAAGGTTCTGAATTACTCAGAACCTTTTTACTTCCTCTGGAAATGTAAAAAGCTAAAATACACAATATCCTTGATAATTCATGAAGTTTACAACTTAAGCCTTAACTTGGATTTCGTTTAATAGGGTAAAGCCTAAAATCATCATTCCACCTATTAACTGCATAAAGCTAATTGGTTCATTTAATATGGCTACTGAAAGGAGTATAGCTACAAGGGGGTCAATATAACTTAATATTGAAACTTGCTGACCTTTTAAATCCTTTATAGATGAAAAGTATAGGCAATAACATATTCCCGTATGAAGAGTACCAAGTATCAATATGTTGATTATTCCAATCAAATCTAAACCAGCTATATTTATACCGGAGCTTGCAAACACATAGGGTGTAAGGACGATTAATGCAGCCAAAAATTGGATTAGTGTTCTATCTATTCCGTTAACACCTTTTACCAGCTTATTAAGGAGAACTACGGTAGCATACAAAGCTGCCGCCCCAAGTCCAAGACCTATTCCTATTAGGTTGTCAGAAGACTCGTCCATTCCGCTTATGCCAATTACCATTATTAAACCTATGGTTGACATGACAAAGCATATTATTTGCTTAATTGTCATCTTCTCCTTAAAAAGAATTGGGCTAAATAGCATTACTATAACGGGAGAAAAATAGTAGCTCAATGTCGCTAATGAAACCGATGTATACTTATAGGCTTGAAAGAGCAAAATCCAGTTAAAACCCATTGCTACACCTGAAACAAAGAGTATAGGAATATCCTTTTTTATATCCCATAATAAAAGTCCTTTTCCCCTTAATCCCTTATATATTAGTATTACTACTGCAGCTATAATTGCCCTAAAAAGAGCAATTTCCCCTGATGAAAGGGAAATATTCCTTACAAAAATACCAATGGTTCCAAAAGTTGCCACAGAAATAATAATTTTAAGTTTTGCATTCATTTTTCCATCTCCTATATAATCTTTTCATAAGCCAATCTCTTGCTATTGTCCATTAAATGAATAATTCCGCAATATTTAAAGCCATTTTTCTCAATAAGCCTTTGCATGGATTTATTATCTTCATGGGTGTCTATCCTTATACTGTGTATATTTTTACTTAAGCACATCTTTTCTATGTTTTTAATTATTATAGAAGCCAAACCCCGGCCTTTAAGATTTCTTTCTATAGCTAATCTATGAATAACAGCATAATCAAAGTCGCTAATCCATTGCCCTTCATAAATCTTTTCATAGGTCCTTTCCCCATCAAAGGAAACTGATACCGTACCAACGACTTTTCCTTCTTTTAATAGGACATATCCATAGCCTCTCTCAATATCAGCTCTTATTACTTGAGGATTGGGATAGTTATTCTGCCATTGGTCGATTCCTTCTTCTTTAAAATAGTCTTGTGCTTGTTTGATGACTTTCATTATATTATCTATATCCGATTCCATTGCCTTTCTAAATTCCATACTACCTCCCCTTTTCATTAGATTAGTCTATTTTTTTCAAAAATATTTAATCAATATATTATCATGAAATTTTTTATAATCAAGTATCATTTCCTTGAATCATAATAAAAAAAGCTTGGATTCAATTGTAAAACTAAATTAGACCCCTTTTTGCTTTTGAGTCTAATTTAGTTTTACAAATCTATGGGTCTAATTTAACCTTACAAATTTTAAAGTGTCTATTTCTTGTTTTGCTTGCCTTCGGGTATCCTTTTAAAATCATTTTCAGGTTCTCATGGCAACATCAGCAGAGTGATATGTCAACACTTTTTTGGACACATTTTTACCGAACAATTTATATAAATTT
>ERZ773359.1864-NODE-1864-length-28048-cov-5.462330_pt1 | contig 28048 bp, 23 predicted proteins | sample MGYA00374955_ERZ773359 | MGnify/ENA primary metagenome ERZ773359 (study PRJEB29098, sample SAMN04486028) | biogas fermenter metagenome | study: EMG produced TPA metagenomics assembly of the Biogas fermentation microbial communities from Germany - Plant 4 DNA1...
ATTAGTTTTATGGAAGTACTGCAGCGTCAGTTAAAAGTTATGGACAGCACTGCTACATCACTCTGCATGGACAATAATATTCCGCTGCATGTTTTCAGCATAAAGACACCAGATAATATAATTAAAGTTTTAAAGGGCGAAAAAGTTGGTACATTAGTTGCGAGGGAGGTCTGATTTATGAATAAGAATTATGATCAGTACAAAACAAAAATGGAAAAAACCATTAGCGTTTTAAAGAGCGAACTTAGTGCCATAAGAGCCGGACGTGCAAATCCGCAATTATTGGAAAAAATCACTGTTGAGTATTATGGAACTCCTACTCCGATAAACCAGCTTGCCAATATTCAGGTACCTGAAGCACGTCAGATAACAATTCAACCTTGGGATGCCAATATATTCAATGACGTTGTCAAAGCTATTCAGGCGTCTGATTTAGGCATCAACCCCAACAGTGACGGAAAAGTTATTCGTTTGATTTTCCCGCCTTTAACAGAGGAAAGAAGAAAAGAGCTTACAAAGGACGTTAAAAAGATTGGTGAGCAGAGTAAAGTAGCGATTCGTCAAATTCGCAGGGATGCAATGGATAACTATAAAAAACAAGAAAAAGCAAAAGAAATTTCAGAAGACGACTTTAAAGTAATAGAAAAAGATATTCAAAAATTAACTGATGAATATATTGAGAAGGTAGACCAGGTGGTCAACATAAAAATAGAGGAGATTATGGAGATTTAACAGGTTACTTAACGCTTATAAAATTTCTTATAACTCAGATTTATCTGACATATTTATAACTAAAGGCTAAACAAAACTGTTTAGCCTTTCTAAGTATAAAATAACTTATTAAACCTGCAGTTTAGATTTTGGTCTTATAACATTAATAATGAAACTTCAATAATGAACTTCTGAACTTTTGCAAAGAGAAAATAATTTTATTGACCTAAAGAGGATGAGATATATATATAAAAGTAAATTTTAAGAAAAAAATAAGTCACATTAGACAAAATAAAAATTTTGTATAAAAAGGAGTGGATCTATGATATAATTTAATCAGCTAAACAGCAAAATTTAGAAACTGGCAAAATTCAAGCTGAATTTAATGCAAATATATTTAAGTAAAAAACCGATAACTTATTTGGATCATATTGTCCGATTCATGTTTTCAATTATTTATTTGTTTATTTGTACTGTTTATAGCTGCACTGTTTTTATAACTGGTATAATGCTAATTAGAACCTGTTAGAATAATTTTGTTTATATATTTTGTTCTACTACTTTTGCTTAATACTTTTGCTTTTTTACTTTTGTTTTTATACTTTTGTTTTATATTACTAAATGATATTTTATTATTCTTTATAAATTATAAAGTCTTAAATTATAAATAAAACACTAACTACTTGGCTTTTATTTATTAATAGAATTGTTAATTCATATTCTGGAGGTTTATAATGAATCGCACTTTTGATGACATGCCTGACATTGTTGTTGAATTTTTGAACTATATGCTGACTATTCAAAACAAATCAGAAAAAACTGTTCAGGAATACTATTATGATTTACGGACCTTTTTACGTTACATAAAGATTATTAAATATAATGCTGATGAAAATAAATTTGATGAATTATCTGTTAATGATATTACTATAGATGATATTAAATCCATTGATTTGACTGATCTGTACAGCTTTATGGCTTTTATGAGCCGCCAACGCAATAATACGGCCGTTACCCGTGCCCGCAAAGTTGCCTGTTTAAAATCATTTTATAAATACTTATATACTAAACTTAAAGTTATAGATTATAATCCTGCTGCTGAACTTGATTCTCCAAAAACTGTAAAAAGTTTACCGAGGTATCTGAAACTGGATGAAAGTATCCGTCTGCTACAAAGCATAAAAGGTAAGAAAAATGTTGCAAGAGATTATGCAATTATTACTCTGTTCTTAAATTGCGGTTTGCGCTTATCAGAACTGGTGAGCATAAATATTAATGATATACGCGGTGATGTACTTACTGTTGTCGGCAAAGGCAATAAAGAACGTACAATCTATTTAAATAAAGCTTGTAAGGATACCATAGAAGCATATCTGAAGGAACGTTCCAAAATTGAAGGAATTAGAGATCCAAAAGCATTATTTATAAGCGAGCGGAAAAATAGAATTAGCCCCAAAACAGTTCAGTATCTGGTAAAAAAATACATTAAGGCTGCAGGACTTGACCCTGACAAATATTCTCCCCATAAACTCCGTCATACAGCAGCAACACTGATGTATAAACATGGCAATGTCGACATAAGGTCTCTCCAGGCCATTTTGGGACACGAAAGTGTGGCAACTACAGAAATTTATACCCATGTCGACAATGACCAGCTAAGGCAGGCTGTAAACAAAAATCCTCTGTCCTCATTTACTCCGGATCAAAGCAGCCAGTCGTCAGAAAAATAGAAACAGTAAGCCCAGCTACAAAGACGTACCCCGCAGGTCGGGACATGGCGAAGTTTATCGAGCCATGTCCTTTTACGAGGTAATTGGTCAAGATAACCTTAATGCTTTGAAAAAGATTTATTTCAAAAATACATGATATGCTTTGTAGGTTGCATAAATATCAGCTTTGCTGGCAATTTCAAAAGGTGAATGCATGGACAGCAAAGGAACTCCCACGTCTATTACATCCACGCCAAGATTGGCAATCATCATGGCAATGGTTCCTCCCCCACCTTTATCTACAGCCCCAAGCTCTGTAATATGCCAGGGAATGTTGTTCTCATTAAGCAATCTTCTTACTTCATTGAGGAATTCAGCACTGGCATCGCTGGCGCCTGATTTACCTCTGGAGCCACTGTATTTCAAAATGGCAACACCTTTACCGAGATAACCGGCATTCATCTTGTCATGAGTTCCTTCATAATTGGGGTCAAAAGCTGCATTAACGTCTGCAGAGAGCATTTTTGAACGACTTAATGAATTTCTTACAAGCCTGTCACTGTACTGGCCATTGGTTGTCATAGCGCACAGATCAGCTATGAAATTTTCAAGAGCCATGGACTCAGCACCAGTATTGCCCACACTTCCTATTTCTTCTTTATCAGTCAGATAGCAAACTGCAGTGTATTCAGGATCAGTAATCTCTGTTATTGCAATTAATGCAGGGTATGCACAAACCCTGTCATCCTGGCCGTAAGCCCCCACCATGCTCCGGTCAAACCCTACATCACGTGCTTTAAATGCAGGTACAAGCTCAAGTTCCGATGAGATTAAATCTTCTTCTACAATGCCGTATTTTTGATTTAATAATGCCAGGATATTTTTCTTGAAACGTTCCTTTATATCCTTGTCTTCAAGGGGCTCTGAACCTATAAGTGCATTCATGTCTTCAGCTTTAAAAGCTTCATTTAATTTCTTTTCATACTGATCTTTCGCAAGATGAGGCAAAAGATCAGTAATCGTGAATACCGGGTCATTTTCATCTTCACCGACATTTACTTCAACAACAGTGCCGTCGGCTTTGACTATAACACCATGCAGCGCAAGAGGAATTGCTACCCATTGATATTTCTTAATACCGCCATAATAATGAGTCTTTAAAAAGACCATGTCAGTAGATTCATATAATGGATTTGGTTTAATATCGAATCTGGGGGCATCCACATGAGCGCCGACTATTCTGACGCCCTCTTCTGCAGGTTTTTTGCCTATAACCGCCAATAACATTAATTTGTTTTTTACTACACGGTAAACTTTATCTCCAGGATTAAGTTTGGACACATCCAGCTCATCAATATTTTTGAAACCCTTTTGTTCGGCCAAAATAACGCTTTCCTTTACAAATTCCCTTTCTGTTTTGGCTTTATCCAAAAAGAGTTTATACTTTTCACTGAAATCCATAATATCTTTTTTGGCAAAACCGCTGTCCCACACATTAGTGGTCTTATAAGTAAGCTGATCTATATTATTTTTCTGATCACTTGATACTTTTCTCATTCTTTGGCTCCTTTCAATATTTTTCATTGTGAATATTATCATTATACCACTTTTTTCTTTCAAAAATCCATTTCAGATTGATAAGAAAAAGGGACATGGCAAAGTTTATGAAGCCATGTCCCTGTTTTCTGACAATTGTTCATATTAAATCCGATGCAGCGAATTTCTGATCAGAGTATGATACAGATTAAGCCGCCGGAGCCTTCGTTAATGATTTTCTGCAAGGTTTCCTGAAGCTTTAGCTGAGCATCTTCAGGCATCTTATACAGCTTATTTTGCAATCCTTCAGTTATAAGCTCATATAGGGATTTGCCGAATATATTTGACTCCCACAACTTTTCAGGTTTTCCTTCAAATTCTTTCAACAAATAATTTACCAGCTCTTCAGATTGCTTTTCCGACCCGACAAACGGAGCAATTTCTGTTTCGATATCCGCACGGATCATATGTATGGAAGGAGCACTGGCTCTTAATTTGATGCCGAATCTGGATCCCTGGCGGACAATTTCAGGCGGCTCCAGTGTCAGCTCATCAAGGCTGGGAGTTACAACCCCATAACCTTTGGTCCTCACATCAGCAATTGCATTTTCCACTTTCATATATTCCTGACGGATTAACGAAAGTTCTTTTAAAACTGTGAAAAGCCTTTGCTCATTGTCAATATCAAGTCCGGTATCTTCCTTAATAATGCGGTAGAACAATCCGTCGGCAGGTTTAATCTTTACATTTAATTCTCCGGAACCCATGCTAAGTTTACCAATTTCAGCCTTATCCAGAAAATCATAATTCTTAAGTCTTCCGCAGGCGTCGTAAGCCATTTGAACTGTTGAATTATCTGAAAAAGTATCTTTTATGGCACATATTAATTCTCTTCTCAACCAGTGCTCGTTATCAAGAGATAACATCCAACCTGGAAGATTAAAGCGAATTTCACGTACAGGGAAATCCATAAGAATCCCGTTAATTACTTTATTTATAGCTGGAATATCAAGATTAAGACAATCAATTGGTATGACAGGTTTTCCATAACTTTCGCTTAATTCCTTAGCCAGTTCTCTGGTCTGTGGAGCGTCGGGCTTTGAGGAATTCAACAGGATTACATAAGGCTTACCGGAGGCATTGAGCTCTTTTATAACAGCTTCTTCTGCTTCCTGGTATTCATTTCTCGGAAACTGTGTAAAAGAGCCGTCTGTAGTAATCATAACACCGATTGTGGAATGATCATTTATAACCTTACGTGTCCCGATACCGGCAGCTTCTTCAAAGGGAATTTCTGTGTCAGACCAGGGGGTTTTAACCATCCTGGGTACTTCCCCATCCATATGGCCAATAGCGCTCTTTACCATAAACCCGACACAGTCTACCAGCCGGACCCGTAAATTGATATTATCATCCAAGGATATGGTAACTGCTTCGTTGGGGATGAATTTTGGCTCGGTTGTCATAATCATCTTTCCTGAAGCACTTTGAGGAGTTTCATCAATAGCCCTTTCTCTGTCGTATGGATTTTTGATGTTCGGCACTACAAGGGTATCCATAAATTTTTTGATAAAAGTTGATTTACCTGTTCTTACCGGACCTACTACTCCAATATATATATCGCCCTTAGTCCTCTCAGCAATGTCATTATATATACCGTACAAATTCTCCACGGCCAATCCCCCTTTGGTATAAGTCGGTACATGCACAAAATGCATGCCCCATTTGGTCAATATAAGTATATTGAATGTATATTCGATATATTCAAAAAAATTTCAAAGAATCAAAAATTTAATCTATTTCAAAACATTGTTATTTAAATTCGAAGCTTATAAAAGATATGAATTTTGAGAAAGATAATCATGACTGTTGACTATTTTATTTTTAAATGGAGGTGCTAATGATATGACTAATATGCAACAGCCGCAAAACAATCAACAGCAACAACAGCAACAACAACAGCAGCAGATGCAGGGACAACAAACACAGGGACAGTCCATGCTTACAAGCAAAAACCTGACTATTCTGGAAGACATGTTAAACTACGAAGCATTGTATTATAAGAAACTTGACATGTATGCCCAAAGCTGCAATGACACCCAATTGAAGGATATATGTAACAAAGCTGCTCAGCTTCACAGAAAACATTTCGATATGCTCTTTAATTATCTTAGCTCTCATAACAGACCTGCTTCTCAACAGCAACAATAAAGGAGGTAAAATTTATGGAACATAACGCTATTTTTACTGAACAGGATATCCTCAATGATGCTTTAAGTTCTGAAAAACAATTGATTACTGCTTATGGAATATACCTGGCAGAGTCTACATGTCAGAATTTAAGATCAGAACTTATGAAAATATTAAATGACAAGCAGCAAATTCAGTTTCAAATTTTTGATATGATGCGGCAAAAGGGCTGGTACAATGTGAAAAACGCCAATATGAACGATGTTCAGACGGCTACACAAAAGTTCCAGGGTATGATGCAGCAAATGCAATAAAAGTATTAATTAAGCCGGTTTTCTGACTGAGAACCGGCTTTTTACATCTTTTTTACATCTATAGATTTTATATACTTATATTATGATACCAACTATATGATTTTATTTATGATTTTCAAACTGAAGTTTTACTTTGTCAGCACGATATTTTGAAATAATGTATTCTACAGGTTGTCCACTCTTTGAGTACAGTACATTGTTGATACATATAAGGGGTTGGCCGGGCAGTATGTTCAAATAAGCGGCATCCTTCTGATCTGTAGATATAACATCCAATACACTTTTGGAGGTGTTAGGTACTAAAGGATACTTTCCTCGCAAAACATCCCTTTTATTATTGATATCGTCTATTATATCCGGAAACAATGCTAAAGGAATGTAGGATACACTAAGTGAAATTATATTATCATCAACACTGTTTGTATAATTTATAGCAACGAATTCATTTCTTGCATTCGATTTTAAATTAAAGGCCTCAGTGAGAAAGTCTTTTTCCTGTCCGATAATTGTTTCAATAGAAATTATATTTTTTTCAGAAGGATTTTTACTGTCCAGGATGGAATCTGTGAAACCAGTATAGTCTTTGATATTTATAAAGGACTTTTTTGAAGATACAAATGTACCTTTGCCTTTTAATTTGTATAATATTCCGCTTGAAGTAAGTTCATTTATTGCTTGTCTGACGGTAGGCCGGGATATATTGTATTTTTCGCAAAAATCCTGTTCTGAAGGAATTTTGCAGTCAGCTTTAAATTCACCGGAATCAATTTTCTCTATAATAATATTTTTAAGCTGACAATATAGCGGAATATTACTATACCTGTTAATAGTGACCATACCTGACCTCCATTAAAACCATAAATTATAACAAGATGATGACATGACAATATTACATTAACACATACCCGAAAACAATAGGACTTATGTGCTATATTTGTACAATAATCCCTTCAATTATGCTTTTAATTCAATGTGAGTTTCCTCAACATTATTTTTTTCCAGCAGGGGCTTCACGTGTTCATTGAGGTATTCTTCGACCTGCTGTATACTTCTGCCTATATAATTATGAGGGTTAAGAACCTTTGTCAGCTCTTCCATATTCAAATTGAAGCTGGGATCATTTGCAATCCGTTCAAGAAGATCATTTTCCTTCCCTTCTTCTTTAACCATTCTGGCAGCTTCCATGGAATGTACACGTATTCTTTCGTGAAGTTCTTGTCTGTCACCACCACGTTTTACAGCTTCCATAAGTATATTTTCAGTAGCCATAAAAGGAAGTTCGCTCATGACGTGTTTATTGATTATTTTAGGATAAACAACAATGCCGTCAGCAATGTTGTTATAAATATTCAGTATTGCATCAACAGCAAGGAAGGCTTCGGGTATAGTTATTCTCCTGTTGGCTGAATCATCAAGAGTTCTTTCAAACCATTGGGTGGAAGCCGTTATTGCAGGATTAAGGGCATTCACAATAACATAACGTGCAAGAGATGATATTCTTTCGCTCCTCATAGGGTTGCGTTTATATGCCATCGCAGATGAACCTATCTGATTTTTCTCAAAAGGTTCTTCTATTTCTTTCAGATTTGCCAGCAAACGCATATCATTGCTGAATTTATAGGCACTTTGAGCTATACTGCTCAATACATTCAATATCCTTGTATCTTGTTTTCTGGAGTAGGTCTGGCCTGAAACAGGCATAATATTTTCAAAAGATAATTTTTCTGCTATAAGTTTTTCCAGTTTCCTGACTTTCTCATGGTCCCCGTCAAAAAGCGCAAGAAAACTAGCCTGAGTACCTGTAGTTCCCTTGTTTCCTAAAAGCCTTAATGTTGAAAGCACGAAATCAAGTTCTTCGACATCGAGAACAAGATCCTGAATCCAGAGGCAGGCTCTTTTGCCTACAGTAACAAGCTGTGCAGGCTGATAATGTGTAAAGCCGAGCGTAGGCATGTCCTTATATTTTTCAGCAAAACGTGAAAGTTTGGATATTACAGAAAGCACTTTATTTTTAACAAGTTTTAAAGCCTGAAAATATATCAGGACATCAGTATTATCCCCTACAAAACATGAGGTGGCACCCAGATGGATAATACCTTTTGCTTTTGGACATTGACTTCCATAAGCACGAACATGTGACATTACATCATGACGTGTTTCTTTTTCAATTTCTTCAGCCAATTCATAATTTATATCATTCTGAAATTTCTTCAGCTCTTCAATTTGCTCATCTGTAATATTAAGTCCTAACTCCTTCTGTGCCTCTGCCAAAGCAATCCAAAGTTTTCTCCATGTTCTGAACTTAGTATCAGGTGAGAAAAGTTCAAGCATTTCCTGGCTGGCATAACGTGAATTCAAAGGGCTTTCGTATACATTTCTGGACAATTGACAATAACCTCCGATTTGTATAATGTCATGTCATCATAACGTGATAACGATAGTATATCTTATATGTATTAAAGTAGCGCAAAATTTATTATATAACTAAATTGTCTAAAAATCCATACTCATTTTTGTTATTAATTTGATTAACAATTTATTCATATTATCCAAAATTCAAGGTTTGACTATTATTTTTGACTTTCTCAATATTTAAAAGATTTTAATTTTACTGAAATAAAAATTGAGCAGCTGAAATGGATAATTTTATTCAGCTGCCCGATTAAACGACTTTATTCAGGTTAGATATTAAGTTTCATGTTAAATAAGTTTTTATGTGTCATATTATTTTGTGATTTTGTTTTCTGAATATCATAATTGCTGATTCAGCCAAGAATCTTTTCTATGGCCGCAAGCTCAATACATACCGAAAGTATCTCCATTGCTGTCCTGAGCTCGGAAACAGGCGGATAGGTAGGTGCAATACGAATGTTTGAATCGTCCGGATCATTGCCATAAGGGTATGTTGCACCGGCAGGAGTCAAAGTAACCCCGGCTTCTTTTGCAAGGGCAACTGTTCTTTTTGCACATCCATTTAAGACATTGAGGCTTATAAAGTAACCTCCACGGGGATTGTTCCAACGAGCTATCCCCTTTCCATTCAGGTTTTTACTCAGTATTTCGTTAACGGCATCAAATTTGGGCCGGATAATGTCTGCATGTTTTCTCATAAGATTTTTGATATTTTCCGGATTCTTTAGAAATCTCACATGCAACAGCATGTTTATTTTGTTATAGCCTATGGTCTGTATTGATATCTGTTTTTTAATGTGAGCAATATTTTCCCTGCTGGACGCCATTATAGAGATTCCGCCGCCTGGGAAAGTAATTTTGGAGGTAGAACTGAACATGTAAACCCTGTCAGGATTACCTGCTTTTTCAGCTTCATCCAAGATATTAAGTAGTTTGTCATGCTCATCATACAGATGATGAAAAGCATATGCATTGTCCCATATAATCCTGAAATCCTTAGCTTTGGTTTTCATGGAAGCAAGTCTTCTGACCACTGTATCGGAATAAGTCAATCCTGTAGGATTACTGTACATGGGAATGCACCACATACCCTTTATGCTTTCATCCCTGGAAACCAGATCTTCTACCATATCCATATCTGGCCCATCATTCTTCATGGGTATAGTAATCATTTCTATTCCGAATTGTTCAGTTATTGCAAAATGGCGGTCATATCCGGGTGCTGGACAAAGAAACTTAATGTTTTCCTGCTTGCCCCAGGGTTTTTCAAAACCGTTCAGACCGAAAATATATGCTTTTGCAATCAAATCATACATTAAGTTGAGGCTGGAATTGCCACCTACGAATACTTGTTCAGCTGAAAGATCAAACAGTTCAGCAAAAAGCTCCTTAGCTTCCTGAATTCCGTCTAAAAGTCCATAATTTCTGCAGTCAAATCCGTCCCTGGTAAAAAGGTTGTCGGTATTTTCAAATAAACCGTTGGAAAGATCGACTTGTTCTGTACATGGCTTTCCTCTCGACATATCAAGCTTTAAATTTTTATTTTTATAATCCTCATAAATTTTCAATAATTCCTCTTTTCTTTTTTCAAGCTGTTCTTTGTCCAAATCCTTGTATGTCTGCATGCAAAATCCTCCATAAATCAAAATAATGGCAATATAAAATTCTCCTTATAATTCTATGCCAGGAATAAGGATTTTGCAAGTTTAAAAATGAAATATTGCATAATAAATTATCAAAATATTTTTTTGCGGAATTGATAATTTGTATTCAAGTATTTATCTGTGGTCAGATATATACTTTTATTCTTTTTCATATAAAACAGCTTTACATTGCAAGAAGTATCTTTATATAATTCATAACAGTAAAATTTAACCTAAAATTTTGGACCATTCTATAAAGACTTCCATGATATAATCTTTCAATTCTTTCTTTTCCGCACTGTTCATAGCAATCAAAGATGTTTCTGCTATTATTCTGTCACCATGGTAGACCGAAACAGTACCCATTATACTTCCCTTCTTTACAGGTGCAGTCACTGTTTCGGGAATTGAAACTCTGGTAAATAACATATCCTTCTGATTGTGCCTCAATACTGCAGACAAATCACTGGAGACAGAAAGATCAATCTCCTGTGAAGTCCGGGAACGTTTTACTTTGATCGAGCCCATAATTGTTCCTTTATCAAGAAGTTTAATACTATCATATTCTGCAAAGGAATAATCCAATATTTTCATACTGCTGGATGTTCGTAAATTTTTAGTATCGCAGAATAAAACCACTGAAATAAGACGCATGTCTTTTTTTGTGGCACTGGTTATAAGGCAGCGCCCTGCAAGACCTGTATATCCAGTTTTAACTCCATCTGCACCTTCATATAAATCCAACATTTCATTAGTGTTCTTTAATACCCTGCCGTTAAAGTAGAATTCCTTTTTTCTGACGATTTCATCGAATTCGGGTATATTAAGAGCATACCTTGTTATTTTTGCCAAATCGTAGGCAGTAGAGTAATGATTCTCAGCATCAAGTCCATGAGGGTTTGAAAAATTTGTTGAAAAGGCTCCTATCTCTACAGCCTTTCTGTTCATTATTTCAGAAAATCCTTCTATACTCCCCCCTATATGCTCTGCAATGGCTACTGCTGCATCATTGCCCGAACAGATTAACATGCCGTGCAAAAGGTCGTTGAGTTTCAAGGTAGTACCGGCTTTAATCCCCATGACAGAGCCGCCCATATTGGCTGCTCTTTTACTTATCAATACATCTTCATCAAGGGAACAGTATTCAAGAGCAATTATGGCAGTCATTATTTTCGTTGTTGAAGCCATTGGTCTTTTACGAAATGCATTTTTGGTGTATAGTAAAGTTCCGGTCTCAAAATCCATAACTACTGCGGATCTTGCATTGATGGAAGGTTCAGCATTTGTCGGTATGCTGCGGTTAATCTCAGAAAAGAAGTCATCTTGTAATACTGACAAATCATCCCGATGTATTTCATTGACAGAATTTAATTTTTCTGTATGTACAAGTGAATCTTCGTTTTGAATATCATCTCTTTGCTCTGAACTTTCCAGGTTTATACCGGAAACCAAACCTTCTTTTGAGGTTTCATTGCTGCTTGGAAATGCTTCATGGTCATAACTGGGTGTTAAGACGCTGAAACAAATATATATAATTAACATTAATGCAATCAGATAAAGAATATCGGTTTTCTTCAAAATTCCGTCACCAAAAAAAGTGTTCTGTGTCAAATATATTGCATAGTGTTCTCCTCTATGAATTATAATTGCAAAAATGTCGGGATAAACTTATTGAGGAAAGGCTTTATGGAATTCTTTCCTGGTATTGATTATATATTGATATAATTTCCGATATTGCCTTTTCCATTGCAGAAGCATTAATATGATAATCGCAATAACGAAGGTATAAAGGCTCACGTTCTTTTTTCAGTTTGTACAGAACTTCTTTACCGTTTTTAAGCAATGGCCGGGTTTCCGGGTTCACAGTGCTGATTATATCCCTGATTGGTCTGTCCAGATAAAACACCAGTCCATTTTTCTTCAACCAGGTCATATTTTCCTTGCGAAGAACAACTCCTCCACCTGTTGAGATAATGGAGTTTTCATTTTTGGATAAGCTTTCCACTGCTTTACACTCTATATCCCTGAAATAATCTTCGCCTTTCTCAAAAAGTTTTGTTATTAAACCATAATGCTGTTCAATATACTGGTCCACATCAACAAAAGGCATATTCAATAGTTTTGAAAGCTTCCTGCCAATTGTGGTTTTTCCGCAACCCATGAGACCAATGAGTACTATATTAGACTTCATCTTTCAATCCCTTATATATTTCATTGATTATTTTAATATCAATGGTTCTTTCCTGCCAGATTTCCTGTGCGCATATTGCCTGGGCTATAAGCATATAAAAGCCGTTGGCACATGGAATACCGAGTTCTTCAGCATATTCCATAAGTTTAGTTGTATTGGGGTTGTATATCAAATCCATCACAAAACCCGCACCTTTAAGCTGTTCTTTATTAAGTGGCGAACAGTCTGTTTTTGGATACATCCCAACCGGAGTGCAGTTAATTACAAAGTCATATCCTTCAGCGCTGAATTCGGCTATATTTACAGCTTTATAACCGGGGTACTTCAATTTTGCTCCATCGGCGTTTCTGGAGACAATTGTAATTGTATCGGCTCCATTATCAGCAAGGTATGTTACTACTGCCCTTGCAGAGCCGCCGCTTCCTAATACCGCAGCCTTCTTTCCTTTTACCTTCACACCATAATAGTCAAGAGCCATGCCAAAACCGGAATAATCGGTATTGTATCCTTTGAATTTGGGATAAAGTTTTATTGTATTTACAGCTCCGATTTGTGCAGCCTCTGATGAAACTTCATCCAAATACTTCATAATTTCTGTTTTATAAGGTATTGTTACATTTATACCCGCATATCCTTCAGCCTTTAACGAATTGAGAACATCAGGCAATTTATTCAAAGGTATTTCAATTAAATCATAGGTAGAGCTAATGGCCATCATCCCGAAAAACATATTGTGTATTTCTGGTGACAGGCTATGGCCCAGCTTCTCGCCTATTAAACCATATTTTTTATGTTGAGCTTGTTTATTGTATGCTTCTATTTTCTTTCTCTGATACTCTTTTGAACAGTGCATTATGTTTTGAAAAATATGTTTTATACTATCGGCATATTCAGGATTTTTGACTTTTCCGAGTACATTCTGAATGACTTTATCCTCCCGGGATGTATCCAAAATTTCAGTTCCGGTACTTTTCTTATATTCAGCAACCTGCCTTACAAGGTTCATTCTTTTTTCTATGAGCTCAGTCAGTTTTTCATCCACTTCATCAATCTGTCTGCGGATTGCTTCAAGATTGTTACTGTTCATTTAAAGCTCTCCTTCACTTAATGTTTCCAATCCGAACTGTCCAATAATCAGATCCAGAATAGCAACAGCGCACGCGGCTTCTATCACCGGCACAGCTCTTGGTACTATACAGGCATCATGTCTTCCCCGGACTTTTATTGTAGTATTTTCATAAGACTTTATATCAACAGTTTCCTGCTCCCGGGAAATGGAAGATGTAGGCTTTATAGCAACCCTTAATGTTATCGGCATACCGTTTGTTATCCCGCCATTAATACCGCCATTATTGTTTGTTCTTGTAAGAATTCTGGAGCCATCGGTATAAAATCTGTCATTTGCCTGGCTTCCATACATGGTGGTAATATTGAAGCCCTCACCAAATTCCACTCCTTTTACGGCAGGTACAGAAAACAATGCCTGTGAGAGTTTTGCTTCAACATTGTCAAACAGGGGTGAACCTATGCCGGCAGGAAGCCCGATTATTGCTGTCTCAATAATCCCGCCCACAGAATCCTGATTTTTTCTGGCATCTTCTATAACTTCAAGATAAGCCTCAATGCAGGACTGATCAATTACAGGCAGTTCCATTTCCTTTAAAGCAAAAAGTTGCTCTTTTGTTATATTTGTTCTGTCAAAGCATACATCTTTCATGTCGTATATAGAGGCAATATGTGAACCTATATAGATTTGATGAAATTCAAGTATTTGTGCGGCTATTGCCCCGGCGAAAACCAGAGGTGCTGTCAGGCGTCCGGAAAAGTGCCCGCTTCCTCTTATATCGTTAAAACCTTTGTATCTGACATAGCCCGAATAATCAGCATGCCCCGGTCTTAAAAGCCTTTCCATTTCACTGTAATCAGCAGAGCGTGTATCCTGGTTTCTGATAATTGCACATAAAGGTGTACCGGTGGTAAAGCCTTCATAAAGTCCGCTTAATATCTCGACTTCATCTTTCTCATGTCTTTTTGTGGAATAAGCTCTTGATTTGGCTCGCCTTCTTGCCATTTCAGTCTCTATTTTGTCAAAATCAAGCTTAATGCCGGAAGGAAGTCCGTCAACCACCACTCCTATTGCGGGGCCATGGGATTCACCAAAGATTGATATTTTAAGTCTTTCTCCAAAAATACTACTCATAAATTTTCACCCTTCCGCCAACTGAGGCAAAATCATCCCAGAATTCGGGATAAGACTTGTTTACTGCTTCGCAACCTGAAATTTCAACAGTGCTTTCGCATACACATGAAGCCGCTGCTATAGCCATTACTATTCTATGGTCGTTACAACCCGATACTTTCCCGCCTTTTAAACATGGTACACTTTCTATGATAAGACCATCGGGTTTTTCAGTAATTTTGGCTCCTAAAGCATTAAGTACACTGCGTGTTGCTTTAAGTCTGTCTGATTCTTTTATTCTGAGCCTTTCTGCATTTTTTATAATTGTAGTTCCTTTTGCAAGTGAAGCAGCTACACTTATAACAGGAATCAGATCAGGAATCTGAGACCCGTCAACTTCGGTACAACATAAATTTGATTTGCTTACGGTAACTTGATCACTGTATATTTTCACATCTGCTCCCATATTTTTTAATATGTCAACAATTGCTTTGTCACCCTGAAGTGAATTCGAATCAAGTCCTTTAACTGTAATGCTGTCCGATAATGCTCCCATGACGCAAAAAAAAGCAGCCTGGGACCAATCACCCTCAACAGCATAATAGGGCACCGCTTTATAACGCTGATTGCCGGGTATCTCAAATATCATCCTGCCTGGATCATAATTAATGGTGATACCGTACTCCTTCAAAACCTGTAATGTCATCATTATGTAAGGTTGTGATTGCAACTCAGATACTACATTAATTTTTGAATCTTTATTCAATAATGGGAGCGTAAAGAGTAAGCCTGTGATAAATTGTGAACTTATGTCTCCGGGTATATCAAATATGCCAGGCTGTAATACACCTTCAAGGTTGATGGGCATTTTTCCGTTATTATCTGTATATTTAATCCCTATTTTTGAAAAGAGTTCTTTATATACTGAAAATGGTCGCTCTACAAGCCTGCCCCGACCAGTTATTGTTACTTTTTTACTTTCAAGTCTTGTTATCGGAATTATAAATCGAGCGGTTGAACCTGATTCATTACAGTCAATAACATCGTTTTTTAAATTTATCATGCCGTCAGAAACAACTGTAATGCTCTTTCTTCCTTCAAATTTTGAACTTTCATTTACTGTAATATCTGCACCAAGATGCTTTACAGCTTCTATTGTAGCGGTAATATCATCAGACAGAACTATATTGTCAATCACACTTTTTCCCTCAGCCAAAAAAGCGCTTATAAGGGCACGGTGTGCCATGCTCTTTGATGGTTGGGCTGTAACATGTCCTTTAAGTGTTGAAGGTGTTATTTTTGATAAGGCCATAGATTTTTTCCTCCAGGTCTTTTATATCAAGTTCGAGAAGCTCTCCTTTTCCAATTTCCTTTATATAGGAGATTGTAATTTTATCTGAGCGTGCTTTTTTATCAATTTTTATAGCATCAATCAATGCTCCAATATCTATGTCATGCATTGTGAAAGGCAAACCATATATCTCAAGCGCAGATTTTATTTTCTCGGCCTCACCCGATCTGGTCAGATTCATTGCTTCTGTTAAGAGGGTAATCAGGTACATACCGATTGAGACGGCCTGGCCATGGGTATAGCCCGTATAATTTTGAACTTTTTCAATGGCATGACCTATTGTATGACCGAAATTCAAAAGCTGCCGGATACCATTATCCTTTTCATCCTGCTCGACAATATCACGTTTGATTATGCAACTTTCTTTAATAATATAATCGATTTTGGGTTCAAGCCTGTTTCTTATTAAGGATAAAGAAGCCGAATCAGTTTTATATAAAATATCTGTGGGATTTTCAGCCTGAGAATCAGCAATAGTGTCAGTAAGTAAATTATAAAGTTTGCTGCTTCTGATAAACCCATGTTTAAGAAGTTCTGCCATACCGTCTGCAAATTGCATATCTGTGAGAGTTTTTAACAGCCTCGGATCAGTGTAAACGGCATCAGGCTGATAAAAGGCACCTACAAGATTCTTCCCCTGAGGAAGATCAACTGCTACCTTTCCGCCAATACTTGAATCAACCATGGCCAAAAGAGAGGTGGGAATTTGAATAAAACCCGTTCCCCTGAGAAAAGTGGCAGCAGCAAGGCCGGCAATGTCACCTGTTACACCGCCGCCCAATGCTACCACTATATCACTGCGTGTAAAAAAGTTGTCTGCAAGTATTGAATAAAGATAATTCAAAGTAGAAAAATTCTTTTGGTTTTCCCCGGCTTCAAAAACAGCAGGAACAACGTCAAATCCGGCTTTGATTAATTCAGACCTGAATTTTTCTCCGTAAAGGGGAAACACATTACTGTCCGATACCAGAGCAATTTTTTTGCCACTGTAATTTTCTTTGAAAATACCGGGCAGTTTACTGAAAAGATTTGTTTCTATATAAATAGGATAGGTCTTACCCACAGTAGATACTATAATTTTTTCCATGGGATCAGACCTCCAATTGCTTGTTTTCAAGTTCTGCATATTTTTTTAATACGGGCAGTATTTGAGCATACTTATCAGGAGTGATTGACTGCTCGCCATCACTTAATGCATATTTGGGATTGTTGTGAACTTCAATAATAACTCCATCAGCACCCAATGTCAGCGCAGCTTTGGCCATGGAACCCACCATCCAGGCCTTTCCGGTTCCGTGACTCGGATCTACTATAATTGGAAGATGGCTTAATTTTTTAACAGCCAAAACAGCACTCAAATCAAGAGTATTACGGGTAAATGTCTCGAAAGTCCTGATGCCCCGTTCACACAGAATCACATTGTCATTTCCTTCACTAAGTATATATTCTGCTGACATCAGCCATTCTTCAATTGTGGCAGACAGTCCGCGTTTTAAAAGTATCGGTTTTCTGGTCCTGCCCAACTCTCTTAAAAGCACGAAATTTTGCATATTACGGGCTCCGACCTGGATTATGTCCACGTCCTCCATAAAGCGATCCAGGACATCAGTGGACATTATTTCAGAGACTATGGGCAGCCCTGTTTCCTGTTTTGCTATTTTTAAATAGTTAAGACCCTCCAGGCCCAATCCCTGGAAGCTATAAGGAGAAGTGCGCGGTTTATATGCTCCTCCTCTTAAGAATGTCGCACCAGCTTTTTTTACCTGCTTTGCAATTTCTACTATCTGTTCTTCACTTTCTACTGAACAGGGGCCTGCAATAACCACAAAATACCCCTGCCCTATTTTCCTTCCGCAGACATCTACAATCGTGTCATCGGGCTCGAACATTCTGTTTGCCCTTTTAAAGGGTTCGGTCACACGAAGCACATTGGATACAATTTCATAGGAAGAAAAAGAGTAGCTGTTTATTTTGGAGGTATCTCCAATAAGACCGATAATGGTCGTGCCTTCTCCTACAGACACATGAACTCCTAAGCCCATTTCCTCAATATCGTTAATGAGCTCATTTTTTAAATGCTCGGATGCATCCGGCTTTAATACCAAAATCATAATAACCAACTCCTACCGTACTACAATCAAGGGAAGCAGTTTCCTCTGCCCCCCTTACTTATAACCATTATACATTAATAAATTTAATAATAGTGATTAATTATTCGAAAAACTCATTATATATTGCCACAATGGCTTTGTTCACATCATCTTCAGAAATTCCAAACATTATACTTACTTCCGAAGAGCCCTGGTTGACCATCCTGATATTTATATTGTTCCTGGCAAGTGCACTGGTAACTCTATACAATATTCCGGGTGTGTTTTTCATACCCTCGCCAACTACCATTACCAATCCAAGATCATACTCTATACTTACACTGTCGACCATAAGTTCTTTGGCTATGCGTTCCATTATTCTGCTTTTCTTATCTTCATCAAGATATTTCTTTCTTATAATAATTGAAATATCATCTATTCCTGATGGCATATGCTCAAAGGGAACAAACTCTTCTTCAAGCACCTGCATAACCTTTCTTCCAAATCCAATTTCCCGGTTCATCATGTATTTATTGATATTGATTGAGCAGAAGCCTGTATCACCGGCAATCCCAGCCACAGGGCCGGTGTTATTTTCTCTGGTTGGCACTATTAAAGTACCGGGCGAAGAAGGGTTATTGGTATTTTTAATGTTTACAGGAATTCCTCTTTTGAAAACAGGCTCCAATGTTTCTTCATGAAGCACCGAAAAACCGGCATAGGAAAGTTCCCGCATTTCGCGGTATGTAAGAATGGAAATTGGTTTTGGATTTTTTATAAGCTTAGGACTTGCTACAAATACTGAATCAACATCAGTAAAGTTTTCATATAAGTCCACCTGGAGTGCAGCAGCCAATATGGAACCTGTGATATCAGATCCGCCTCGTGGAAATGTGACTACTTCTCCGGACAAAGAATACCCAAAAAATCCCGGGAAAATAATTATCTCTTCATAGGTATTGAGTTTTGCGAGGTTTTTATATGATTGTGGAAGTACGCGGGCATTACCGTATTCATCACTCAGAAAGAGACCCGCATCCTTAGGATTCACATATCGGGCTTTAACACCAATGCTGCTAAGATAAAAAGCAAGCAATCTTGCGGCATTGTCTTCACCGGCAGCTTTCATTCTGTCCATAAACTTTTCTGCTGAATCATACGGTAAAGAAATCCGGGTCCTGAGATTGTTCTCTATATCTTTAACAATCTGATTGCTTAATTCCAACTCGACGGCTATCTCAGAAAATCTGGAAACAATATCACTAAGAACAGGTTCATAGTCTTCATTGTTAAGATATTTTGCCGCACAATCTATAAGCAGATCGGTAACTTTTATATCTGCATCAAATCGTTTTCCTGGAGCTGAAACCACAATTACCTTCCTGTCAGGATCACTTGTGATAATTGAACATATCTTTTTAATCTGCTGTGCGGTAGCCATCGAGGTTCCACCAAATTTACATACCTTCATTAATTACCTCCAAATCATATGCTTATTTATATGTATAAAAAAGTAAAGGGTCACCCCTTTACCTACCCATTCTATATTGGAGGTTTTGCCTTGTCAACAAGCATTTTCACGTTTTATTAGAAACTTACATTAAATATTTTTCAGCACTTATTCTTCGCGCAAACCCCCAATGTATTCTTTCAAACCTGAATTTTTTTTAAGATATTAATTTCAAAGTTTCCTTTGCAATAGCAAGCTCTTCATTTGTGGGTATAACCAGTACTCTTACCTTGGCATCTTCAGTGCTTACATCAATTTCCTGGCCTCTTACACTGTTCTTTTCATCGTCCAGTGATATACCGAAAAACTCTAAGCCTTCACAGGCCATTTTTCTGATGTTGCCATTATTTTCGCCTATACCTGCTGTAAATACAACTGCATCAAGACCGCCCATTGCAAAAGCATAACTTCCAATTGTCTTTCTGACATGATATGCAAAAAGTTCCAATGCCAGTTTTGCCCTTTCATTTCCTTGTTCAACAGCATCGTCCAGATCACGGAAATCACTGCTCACTCCGGATACAGCAAGAACACCTGATTTTTTGTTCATGATATAATCCATTTCCTCTGAGCTTAATCCTTCTTTGTGCATGAGGTAAGTTACAAGCGCAGGGTCTATAGTACCGCATCTGGTTCCCATCGGCAGTCCGTCAAGAGGAGTAAAGCCCATGGAGGTATCTATAACTTTACCACCATCAACAGCAGCTATACTTGAACCATTACCAAGATGACATGTTACAATTTTTAATTCTTCCAGGGGTTTGTTCAAAAGAACTGCTGCACGTTCTGAAACATATTTATGACTTGTGCCGTGGAAGCCGAATTTACGGATTTTATATTTTTCATAATATTCATAAGGAAGAGCATACATGTAAGCTTTTTTAGGCATTGTCTGGTGAAAAGCTGTATCAAATACAGCTACCTGTGGAGTGCCTTCAAGTACCTGTTGACATGCTTTTATACCGGTAATATTGGGCGGATTATGAAGCGGAGCAAGTTCAGAACACTCTTCCAAAGTTTTCATGACTTCATCGTCTATTAATACAGACTTTATGAATTTTTCGCCGCCATGTACAACCCTGTGTCCAACAGCGGATATTTCGCTTAAATCCTTTATTACTCCCCATTCTTCATGGATAAGTACTCTCATAAGAGATGCTATGGCATCCTTATGAGTTTTCATTTCTATTTCTTTGACAACTGATCTTCCGTCATGAGTGTTATGTTTTACAAAAGAACCATTAATCCCTATCCGGTCACAAAGACCTTTTGCAAGAACTAATTCTTTACTCATATCAAAAAGCTGATATTTTAATGAAGAACTTCCTGCATTCACAACCAAAATAATCATTTTGTATATCCCCCTAAAATATTTTATGCTTTTATTTTTTGAGCTTGTACGGCAGTAATTGCTACAACACCAACTATATCTTCTGCCGAGCATCCTCTGGACAAATCATTTACAGGTTTGGCTATACCTTGAGTAATAGGACCGTATGCCTCAGCTTTGGCAAGCCTTTGGGTCAGCTTGTAAGCAATATTTCCAACATTAAGATCCGGGAAAACAAGCACATTTGCCTCACCCTTAAGCGGACTTGAAGGTGCTTTAGATTTAGCTATCTCCGGAATGATTGCGGCATCAACCTGGAGTTCACCATCTATAAGAACATCTGGAGCCTTCTCTTTTGCAAGCTTTGTTGCCTCTACAACTTTGTCAACAAGTTCGCTTTTTGCACTGCCATAGCTTGAATAGGATAACATTGCAACCTTAGGTTCAGCCTCCACAAGAGTTCTGAAAGATTCGGCTGCACAGACGGCAATTTCAGAAAGTTGCTCAGCATTGGGATTCTCTACAAGCCCGCTATCTGCATAAACAAATGTTCCATTGTGACCGTATTCGCAATCCGGTACACACATCACGAAAAAGGCTGAAACAAGTTTTACATTAGGAGCGGTTTTAAGTATCTGGAGTGCCGGACGTAAAGTATCTGCTGTGGAGTTGATTGCTCCTGCCACCATTCCATCCACTTCACCTTTCTTTACCATCATGACTGCCCAGTAAAGCGGATTTTTTATGGTTTCCCGTGCCTGTTCCGGGGTCATTCCCTTATGTTTTCTAAGTTCATAAAGAGTGTTAGCATAATCTTCAAGTTTTTCCGATGTTAAAGGATTAACAATTTTAGCGCCACTGATGTCGAGATCGCCTTTAAGTTCATTAATTTTATTTTCATCTCCAACAAGCACAATATCGGCAAAACCTTGTTCCAATATCATTGCTGTTGCTTTTATTGTGCGGATATCAGTACTTTCAGGCAGAACAATGGTTTTTTTGTCTGATTTTGCCCGCTCAATAATTCTGGTTAAAAAACGACTCATTAAAAATGCTCCTTTCACAATTTAACAATTCTTAGTATTCCCTTTACCTAAAAAAACAACATAAAAAAGCATATATATTTTAACAAAAAAATATATACCAGATTTACACAGTAAATTTGTGACAAACGGTTATTTTTGCCTATTACATTATACTCTAAATGTTTTTTGTATACAAGATTAGTTGAAATAAATTTTAATGTTTTTGAACAAAACTATCTGAAGCAGATATAATCACAGTTATACATAATATATTGACAAATTTTTAATACAATCGACATTTAATAAAATAAAAAGGAGGCATTAAACTGCCCCTTTTTAATATTCCTGAATACCTTTTGCCATCATTTCTTTTAACTTATCAATATTCTTCCCAGCCAAATCCTTGATATTTGTTGCCATGTTGTTAAGTATCTCCCGAATTTGTGCCGTTTCTACATATCTCTTTATTTTCATTGATGTCGTTTTAATTAATTCTTCATATCCGAATACATAGTATCTGATGGCTTTATAGACCGGCACGAGTTTGTTTATGTCTTTAATGGCCTGGTCCAGAAGTTTTCTTATTCCCTTTTCATCATCAGGAGATTTAACCATTGAACTTATTTTATCTTTATCTAATATTATTTTTGTACAGATTTCTACCGTACCTTTCTTGGTTATTTCTCCCCATACCAGGGATTCCTTTACAAAACCAAGTTGATTTATATAATTTTCCAGTTCCTCCGGAAATACTTTCTTACCGTTTTTTAATACAATCATGGATTTTGCACGGCCTGTTACATGAAGAAGACCTTTTTTATCAATATAACCTAAATCTCCTGTGTAGAACCATCCATCCCGTATAGCTTCACGGGTGGCTTCTTCATTATTCCAGTAGCCGAGCATAACCGTATCGCCTTTTACTACAATTTCCCCGGGTCCTTTTTTATCATTTACTGCAATTCCAATTTTCACACCCGGAAGCGGCTCGCCGCAAGTACCCTTTTTACGCCTTCGATCATTACCGCCTGCAACAACTGGTGATGTCTCAGTAAGGCCATATCCCTGATAAACTTTTACACCGATATTTTCAAACCACTGTGCGGTGTCAGGATCCATGGCGGCTCCTCCGGTAACTATAACACGCAGTCTGCCACCCAGGGGTTCAAGCAATTGCCTGAAAATTTTTCTCCGAAAATCAAGACCAAGATAACTTAAGATATTGAAAAGCTTCATCAATAGCTTAACTTTTCTGTACAATTTTCTCTTTTTTAATTCATTTATCATACGATTTTTAAATTTATCATATATTAGCGGAACTCCTACCAGCAGATCCGGCTTGTATTCATCCAAATTTTTGTTTATATATTTTAAGCCGTCACATATGGATATTGTCATGCCAAGATATAATGGAAACAACAAACCAACCGTATTTTCAAAAGTATGATGAAGCGGCAGGATAGATAGCACTGATTCGCCGGGCTTACAGTATACAATACCGCCAAGCCCCATAATATCGGCGCAGATATTTTTGTGGCATAACATAACAGCCTTGGATTGAGAGGATGTACCGGATGTGAAAAGTAATATCCGCATCGACAAAGGATTTATTTTCAGATTTATATACTCATTAAAGCCATTATTTATTAAGTCTTCGCCATATTTCAAAATTTCATAAAAGGAATGAAAACCTGTTTTATTTAACTGCTCTTCTGAACTTTGATTCATGCAGATGTATGCTTTGAGCTTTTTATTTCTTCTTGAGATATCTTCCATTACAGATTGAAAATCATCTGAATAAACTATTACATCAGCATCTGCCCTTTCCAGCATAGCTTCTATTTCATTGGGAGGAAGCATCCGGTCAAGCGGAATTGCAATACCTGCACCATTAACAGCCGCCAGGTAGGAAACAATCCATTCATAGCGGTTTTCACCGATAATTGCAATACGGTTGTCCTTAAAACCCATCTTGATTAAAGCACTTCCAAAGCTGTTTATATCACGGGCAAACTGATTATATGTCTTGTATTCAATCTCTGAATCTGGTGTTTTTCTAAAACGGAAAGCTATATTATCAGAATAGCGTGTACGGCAATAATTGATCATATTCTTGAGATCTTCGATTTTTGCCACTTTATATAAAGGTTTACCTTCTATTACATTAATGATATTTTGTTTATTTTCTTTGAGCATTTATTATCCAACCAGGACCTTTCATGTAAATTTTCCTTATTTTTGATACCTCTATGATATCATTATTACATAGTGTTGTATATATAAATCATCATTTTTTAAAATTTTTGAAATCTATGTATTTCAGGAACATAAACTGAGTGGGACAAAATACATGTAAACTACATGCCTTAGGATTGAGTAATTTTTTACACTTTGGTATTATGAATTAAATATGTTTTTTAACAGGTAAATAATAAGATTTTTAGGGGAGTTGGAAATGGAATTGGATTTTGCTAATATGAGCTTTGAAGATTTTATCATTCAATTAAGTTCCTTTTTCTCGTTAAATACACTACTTGTACGTCTCATACTGGCACTGGGTGTATTTTTTGCCGGACTTCTACTAAGGCATTTGTTTGTTAAAGTAATTCTGAGATTTTTTCTCTATCTTACTAAGAAAACAAAAACGAGTTTTGATGAACTATTGGTGGAAGCACTTGAAAAGCCCGCAAAAACTCTTCTACTGGGGTTAATAGTTTACCTCAGCCTGATGATTTTACTTCCTGTATTGATAGTCCAAAAGTTCCTTAACTTTTCTCTGAGACTGTTTGTCCTGGTAGTAATCTTCTGGTTTATATACAGGGCTTCTGATGTTTTTGTAAATTTTATAGAACATCTTGCAAACAAATCAGAAAAGAAAATAAGTCCTGCCGTCATCAATCTCCTTGGTAAAACTCTGAAAGCATTGATTATTATATTTGAAGTATTCTCAGTTATAGCATTGTTTGGATATGATGTAAGCGGTATTGTAGCCGGTTTAGGTATTGGCGGTCTTGCAATATCACTCGCAGCAAAGGACGCTGCAGCAAACTTCCTGGGAAGTATAACAGTTATGGTTGATAAAACATACAATGTCGGTGACTGGATTGAAACAAGCAGTGCAGAAGGTATTGTTGAAGAAATTGGTTTCAGAAGTACAAAAATAAGAACTTTTACAAACGCTGTTACTTCTATCCCCAATTCAATCATGAGCAACGAGCCTATCACAAACTGGTCACGTATGGGTCGAAGAAGAGTCCGGTACAACCTTTATATACCCATAGACACGCCGGCTGAAAAAGTAAGAATTCTGCTGTCAAGAATTAAAGATCTGATTGATAATAACGAAGATGTGAATCATGAAGCCATTAAGGTTGCAAACATGAATGGCTTTGAAGAAGGAAATATCAGCATCTTGATTCAATACTTTACCAAAACCACATCATTTTTTACTTACACTCAGGTAAACGAAAAAATATATCTTGATATTTTACAGATATTCAATGAACTTAATATTCCTATATCAGCACCAATTAAACGTATTTATCTGGAAAGCAGGCAAAATTTACAGGACATGCAGAATAAAGAAGTTAAACCTGAAGAAATTGAAAATTGAAGTTTGCAATAAAAAAACTCCCTGGAATATTCCAGGGAGTTTGGTGCGAAAGGCGGGATTTGAACCCGCACGTGCTTTACGCACACCAGAACCTGAATCTGGCGAGTCTGCCAATTCCACCACTTTCGCACGTCGTTCAGCAAAATAAAGTATACACGAAAATTAGCTCATTGACAAGGTTTTTAAATAATTATTTTTAATTTTATTTTTAAAATTTAACATTTTATATTATCAATATCGCACCTTATCTTTACTTTTTATTAAAATTCTTAATTATTTTACGTATTTTCTAATCTATAAATACTGCTGAATACCAATTAACTGTCTCATCTCTGTCTTTTAATGTATCAATAGGAAGTCCAAACTGTCGGACAGTCTTAAAAACATCTATTCCTACACTGTGAAAAGCAGGCCGTGCTTTTTTAGGATTGGCGCATTTATGCCCGGAAAAGCCTGTACATTTTTCACAGCAAGCACAATCACTCATAGAAAAAGCAAAATAATAACCGTCCAGGAAAGCCTGGCGTTCAATCTCAAAGGACACGTCCTGAGAAATCTTTTTATTAGTGGAATGGATTATTATCCCGCATTTATAATTCCTGAGAATTTTTTCATATTCCCACGGCTTTAAGGATCCCTCCCTTGAAGGGCATGTGTGACCATATCCCCAGTCCGAACAGCCAAACATGCACTTAAGAAGAGTTCTTGAATCAAAAACTATTTGATCAATAGTAAATTTAACTGCATGATCAGCACCAAGTTTAAGTGCAGTTTCTATGTATTTGTCCAAAATCATTTAATCCTCCCCATCAGCCAGTTGTCTGTATGTCTCAGCTAAATTTATTATTCCAGTCCGGTTGCAGGTAAAATGCGATCGGTGATACCACTCACAAGGTCATGCAGGAAATCGCCGTCCTGTAATTCCACCATGCAGTAGAAATAAAAAATTACCAGGCAGGCCAGAACTAACAAGATAGCAGGAAATACACTGGATTTTTTCATAGAAAGTTTCAGGCTCAAAGTATATATCAGCACAAAAACAGCGCTTACAAACAAAACAATTCTTTGTGCATCCTCAGTAAATTCAGGATAGTCAAAGCCTCCAACATACAGATAGTACAGATACAAGCCCCAGGTTGCAACACCTATCAAAAGCAAACCCCAGATAACAGCAAAAAACCATGGAAACTTCTTTTTGGTTTTTTCTTTTATTTCTGGCTTCTGTTGCCCATTCTCTTTCAGAGCTGCAGGCTGTGCTGCCTGCGCCCGCTGGGGAATATCAGCAGCTTCAGTGGTAATCTCTTCAGAGGATTTATTGCCATCAGCATTATCTTGCTTTATATCCTGAACAGAAGATATTTCAGCATTTATATCAACTGAATTAGTTTCGACATTTTGATTTTTTCCGCAATTATGACAAAAGGTTGCAGCCCCGGTAAGAGAAGTCCCACAGTATGGACAATACTTAACATCACTCATTTTATTTCCTCCAACTTTGAAAACTTTTCCTTTAAAGCATTCTAACATTATATTGGGCAAGTTATCAATATCTTTTCTAAAACATAACCTTTTTTTGAATATACACCATACATAATTGCAGAAAATACAACTCTTTAATCATCTGCTATAAAAACCAAATCACATCTCTCTTTTATTCTTAACTCATCAAAATATCTGTTCTCCAAAGGTATCCATAATTCAACGAATCTTTTCAAGATCTCTTGGCCGTTTCTTTTAAGTATCCTTCTGCATTGTAATTTTTCATCTATGGACAAAAACACCTTAAGATCATAATTCTCAGCTAAAACAGGATGCATGCTGTAGGAACCTTCCACAATATTAAGCCTTTTTGGTGTTACATGTACCCATTCTGTCAAAGCCATTTTCCTGCAGTCAAACTTTTGATATCTGAATTCCTTTCCGCTATGAATACCACTGACTACTTCATTTTTAAAACGCATATAATCTACATTTCCGCCTGCTTCATTTAACCTCTCCTCTGTCCTTAATTCAGGAGTCAAAAAATAGTCGTCCATATGAAAAACATTGCAGTCATAAACCTTGCTGATCAAGTGAGCCAGCGTAGTTTTGCCGGCACCGCAATTACCATCAATTGCAACGGTAACCGTATCTTTATATTTTAATAGCTTATCTATTCTGCAGAACAATTCGAAAAAATCACAGTATTCTTTCTGCACTATCCGATAAGAAGGAAAATATGCCCTTCTGTAAATATCACTGTGA
>ERZ773359.1869-NODE-1869-length-28007-cov-5.014561_pt1 | contig 28007 bp, 30 predicted proteins | sample MGYA00374955_ERZ773359 | MGnify/ENA primary metagenome ERZ773359 (study PRJEB29098, sample SAMN04486028) | biogas fermenter metagenome | study: EMG produced TPA metagenomics assembly of the Biogas fermentation microbial communities from Germany - Plant 4 DNA1...
ACTAGATTTTTTTCGCTCTGGACCCGTTAAGCTGTCGCTGGAGTTAGGCCGCGCCACGCTGACCGTACGGGAGATACTGCAGCTAGGGGAAAACTCCGTTATTAAACTTAACAGCGCTGCCGGTGATGATGCCGTTTTATGTGTTAACGATAAACCTTTAGCCTTTGCGGAAGTGGTGGTAATTAATGAAAATATTGGCTGCAGAGTGGTGGATTTTAAAATGCGAAATCGTTATGTAGAGGATTAGCAAAGATGGAAGATTTTTTAATCATTATTAAGTTGCTAGGCAGCCTAGCTTTAGTAATCGCACTGGCTTACGGCAGCCTGCGCTATCTGCTGCCCCATCTGCAGCGCGGTAGCCTGCAGCGTCGTGGTAATATGGAGGTCATAGAGCGCTTGCCCTTGGCTCCCCGCATCGCGCTTTATTTAGTAAAAGTTGGCAGTCGTTTTTTTCTTCTGGGCCTGACCCCCACCACATTACAATTTTTCAGTGAAATTTCCACAGAGGACATTGAAATAAAAGAAGCGGGCGCTGCCGGTTTTGCCGGCATTTTACAGGCCAAGAAAAAAGCTTTTGGTGGAATGGGTGATGAGCAAAATGAAGGGCAACAGTAAATTTTTTAAAGCCGCCGCTTTCCTGTTTATAGTGGCAGTTCTTTTGGTTCTTCCTCCTTCCACTGCCCAGGCACAGCCATTACCCATTCCCAATTTAAATATTAATGTGGGGACAGCTTCTGAACCTCAAGAAGTGGTGGGCTCATTACAGCTGCTGATACTGTTAACTGTTTTGACGCTGGTACCGGCAATTTTAGTCTTAATGACTTCTTTTACCCGTATTGTGGTGGTACTCTCTTTTATGCGCAGTGCCTTGGCCACGCAGCAGGTACCACCCAATCAGGTTCTCATCGGTCTGGCACTGCTTTTGACAATCTTTATTATGTCACCCGTTTATAACGAGATAAAAACAACGGCCATTGAGCCCTATCTAAATGAAGAAATTTCACAGGAAGAGGCTCTGGAAATGGGAGCGGAACCTTTGCGTAATTTTATGTTTCGTTATACACGGGAAAAAGATTTAGCCCTCTTTTTAAATATTGCCAAGGCTCCGCGCCCGGAAACGCGCGCAGATGTCCCACTCAATGTTCTGATACCGGCTTTTGTTATTTCGGAATTAAAAACTGCTTTCCAAATGGGTTTTATGTTATTTGTCCCCTTTTTAATTATAGATATGGTGGTGGCCAGTGTTTTAATGTCAATGGGTATGTTTATGCTGCCGCCGGTAATGGTTTCACTGCCGTTTAAATTGCTGCTTTTTGTGATGGTAGACGGATGGCATTTAGTAGTTAAATCTGTGGTAGAAAGCTTTAGGTAAGAACGGAGGATATCATGTCGCAAGAATATGTTTTGGCAATTGCCAGGGATGCTATATTGACAACGCTGACGGTGGCGGCCCCCCTTCTAATTATCGGTTTGATGGTGGGTTTGCTGGTGAGTATTTTTCAGGCAACAACGCAGATTCAGGAACAAACCCTTACCTTTGTACCTAAAATTGTTGCTATTTTAATTGGCCTTCTGCTCTTTGGCAATTGGATGCTTAACATTTTAATCTCCATTACGACACGTTTATTTACCGAGATGTCCTCCTTGGTTTCATAGGTGCAAAATGACAGCAGCAGCAACATATTTTCTGCTTTTCATCCGTTTTACAGCCATCATGGTGGTTTTACCGTTCTTTAACTGGCGGGGCACACCTACGGCAATTAAAATAGCTTTCGCGGGACTTTTTGCTTATTTAATTTATTTGGCCGAGTCACCGCAGGAAATAGTTTTGCCTGCGCATTTACTGCTTTACCTACTAGCGGTTTTTTCAGAAGTATTGCTGGGGTTAGCCCTGGGCTATTTGGCTTTCCTGCTGTTTACCGCCATCCGGATGGCGGGGCAGCTTATAGATTTACAGGCCGGTTTGGCCATGTCCACTTTATTTGATCCCATGTATGCCGGACAGGTTACTATTTTCGGACAGTATTACTATTTGCTGGCTCTGATTCTTTTCTTTTACACCAATGCCCATCATTATTTGTTTTTAGCTTTAGCTCGCAGCGTGGAACTGATACCGCCCGGCGGCGTGGTTTTTCAGGCAGCACTACTTCCTCCTTTAATAAATTTTTTTACTGAAACCGTGCTCATTGCGCTGCAGCTGGCGGCACCGGTGCTGGCTGTTTTGATCTTTTGTGATTTGGCTTTAGGCTTATTATCAAAAACCGTTCCCCAACTCCATGTACTTATTGTGGGGATGCCGCTGAAGGTAGGGGTTGCCTTATTTACTGTTTATCTGATACTTCCTTACCTGGCCCCTTTTATCGAGCAGATTTTCCTCAAGGTGCAGACCAACATTATTGCTTTTCTCCGTCTCATATAAGGCCGCAGGGATACTTGGATTTGCAGCTTTTTGCTGCCGACGATAAGACTGAAGACCCCACTCCGCGGCGTAAAGAGGAAGCAAGAAAAAAGGGACAGGTGGTAAAATCAACTGAATTAGTTTCAGCCATCAATTTAATGGCTTTAACTCTGTTTTTTCTGAATATCAGCCCTAAAATTTGGGATAGCTGTTCCCGTATGCTCATTAGTTATTTGCGCTTTGACGGCGGCAGTCTTACTCGAGGCAATTTGGGCCGGATTACTCTCACTGCAGTTTTTAATTTTGCCCGGCTGGCGCTGCCCGTTTTGCTTATAGCTTTTCTAAGTGCCGCTGCAGGCAATATTTTGCAAATAGGTTTTTTATATACACCGGCGGCCATTACGCCTCAATTAAATCGGGTTAATCCCATCAGCGGGCTACAGAGGATTTTCTCCAAACGCGCCCTTTTTGAACTGTTAAAGGCGCTGCTGAAGGTTTCTTTAGTGGGGCTTGTGGCCTGGCAGTTTATTCGCAACAAGCTGGAGATGCTTTTTATGGTTCTGTATCAGAATCCAGGCGGTATGTGGGAAATAATCCGCAGTTTATCTTTAGGCTTATCCCTAAGAATTGCTGTGACCTTTTTAGTTTTGGCGCTGGCAGATTATTGCTATCAGCGCTATGAATACAACAAAAGCATGAAAATGAGTAAACAGGAAATCAAAGAAGAGTTAAAGCAAATGGAAGGGGATCCTCACTTAAAGGCACGGATTCGCGAAGTTCAGCGCAAAATTGCCTTACAGAGAATGCTGCAGGATATTCCCAGCGCCACGGTGGTTGTAACTAACCCCACCCACCTGGCCGTTGCTCTGCGCTACCGGGAAGAAGAGGATGTGGCGCCGGTGGTGGTGGCAAAGGGAGCCGGTTATATTGCCCAGCGCATTCGGGAACGAGCTCAGGAACATCAAATACCCTTGGTTGAAAACAAGGAAGTAGCCCGGATGCTTTATGAGCAGGTGGAGTTGGGACAGGCTATTCCCGTGGAAATGTACCAGGCGGTGGCGGAAATACTGGCACATGTCTATAGAATGAAAGGCCGCTCTTTTTAAGATGTGTTAAGAAAGGATGAAAGTTCATGACAAATCCGCTGGCGCACCGGCAATGGCGGGAAATCAGGAAAAATATGGATATGATTGTGGCCGCTGCTGTGGTCGGTATTGTTATGATTATTATCATTCCTCTGCCGCCGCTTGTTCTTGATATATTGCTGACCATTTCCATTGCCTTGTCGCTGGTGATAATGCTTTTAACTCTTTTTACCACGGAAGTTTTACAGTTTTCCGTTTTTCCTTCCATGCTACTGGTTGTTACACTTTTTCGTTTGGCTTTAAATATTTCTTCTACGCGGCTCATTTTAACCCGCGGCGAAGCCGGGAGCATTATTCAGGCCTTTGGTAATTTTGTAGCCGGCAGCAATTATGTGGTTGGACTTGTAATTTTCATTATTATTACCATTATTCAATTTGTTGTCATTACCAATGGTTCCGGCAGAGTAGCGGAGGTGGCGGCCCGTTTTACCCTTGATGCCATGCCGGGAAAACAAATGAGCATTGATGCCGATTTTAATGCCGGCCTCATTACTGAAGAGGAAGCTCGCCGGCGCCGTGAGGCGCTGCAGGCAGAAGCCGATTTTTACGGTGCCATGGATGGTGCCAGCAAGTTTGTCCGCGGCGATGCGGTGGCCGGAATCATTATTGTTTTTATTAATATAATCGGCGGTTTTGTCGTCGGGGTGACACAGTTGGGCCTATCTTTTGAAGAGGCCATTGAGCGCTTTATTCTGCTAACGGTTGGGGACGGACTGGTCTCGCAAATTCCTTCTTTATTGGTTTCTACTGCGGCCGGAATGCTGGTAACCCGCAGTGCCGCCGAGGGGAGCTTTGGACAAGATCTTTCAAAACAAATACTTAGCTTTCCCCGGGTAATGGTACTGGCAGCAGGGATTTTATTGCTTTTGAGTTTGGTGCCGCAAATTCCCTTTTTTCCGTTTTTTATCTTGGCGCTGGCGGCCGCCGGAACAGCATATTTACTTTTCCAAGAAGAGAAGGAAAAAGAAGCCGCTGCGCGCTTGCGTGCGGAAAAGCCGGCTGCCCGGGCTGTACAGCCGGAGAGCGTTTTAAATCTGTTGGTGGTGGAGCCGTTAGAAATTGAAATAGGTTACAATTTGATCAGCCTTACCGATAAAGACCAAGGCGGTGACTTATTGGAGCGGATTACGGCCTGCCGGAGGCAGTGTGCCTTGGAATTGGGAATTGTGGTGCAGCCTATCCGCATCCGGGATAATCTGCAGCTGCCCCCCAATAATTACCGCCTGAAATTAAAGGGCAATGAGATTGCCGGCGGTGAACTGCGGCCTGGCTTCTTCTTGGCCATGAATCCTCTGGCTGAAGATCAACTTGATTTACCGGGTCATCCTACCACAGAACCCACCTTTGGCCTGCCGGCGCTGTGGATTGCGGCAGAGCACCGCGAACAGGCGGAAATGGCGGGTTATACGGTGGTTGATGCCAGCACGGTTCTTATTACCCACCTGACGGAAATCATTAAAAAATATGCGCATGAACTGTTGGGACGACAGGAAGTAAAAGAGCTAATTGAACTGGTTAAGGAGAAACAGCCTGCTGTGGTGGAAGAGCTGGTGCCGGATCTTTTGACTTTAGGTGAAATTCAGAAAGTACTGCAGAATTTGCTGCAGGAAAGGGTACCGATCAGGGATTTGGTGACAATTTTTGAAACACTGGCAGATTATGCCCGTACAATACGGGAGACAGATTTGCTCACAGAATATGTTCGCCAGGCTTTGGCACGTACTATTAGCCATCAGTATGCCAGTGGAGGGAAACTGCGAGTAATTTCCTTGGCTCCGCCGGTGGAACAGCAAATTGCCGACGCAGTACAAAATACACATCATGGAGCCTTTCCCGTCTTGGAGCCGCAGGTGGCACAAAATTTATTTAAAAATATTTCCCGCTATGCCGAACGGGAAGCAATGCAGGGATATACACCTGTAGTACTGACTTCCTCTCGTATCCGCCTGCCGCTAAGACGCTTGGCTGATAGATTTATGCCAAATTTAGTGGTTTTGTCTTTTAATGAAATTGCGGCAGGTATACACGTAGAATCTGTGGGGATGGTGAATGAGCTTGAGAGTTAAAACATATTGCGTAGATAATGTCCAGGAAGGATTGCAGCAGATTAAAAAGGAGTTGGGACCGGACGCCATTATTCTGCAAAGCCGCAAGGTCAGGAAAAAAGGCCTGCTTGGTTTGTTTGCTCCGCCCATGATTGAAATAACGGCAGCCGTTGACGGCTCTGATAATTCCCATGCCAAACAAAAGGATTTTGCCACAGAAATGCGCTGGCAAAATGAAATAGGGAAATTGAAACAAATGATGCAGCAAATGTTTATGCTGCAGCAAAAACAGACACTGGTGGAACAGGGGCCATACTTCCCCTACTGGCAGCAGTTGGTAATGCAGGGGGTGGAAGAAAAGCTGGCCCAAACAATACTGGCAGAGATTGAAAAGGAGTTTGGTGACGGCGAACCGGTCAAGGATGAAGTAATGAAGCTGCTTTTACAGAAAAAAATAGAGCAGAAAATACTTACGGAGAAGTTGCCGGCTGATGCTAGGATTCTTGCTTTCACCGGCCCTACAGGTGTGGGGAAAACAACTACTTTGGCAAAACTGGCGGCCCATTTTGCTTTGTATCAGAAAAAAAAGGTGGGCATGATTACAATTGATACTTTTCGCATCGGTGCGGTGGAACAATTACGCACTTATGCCGATATTACCGGTATTCCCATAGAAGTTGCCATGACGCCAAAAGACATTACCCGGGCTATGGAACGCCTGGCTGATCGAGATCTTATTTTGGTGGATACGGCGGGCCGCAGTGCCAATAATTCGCTGCAGGTAATGGAGCTGAGTTCTTTTCTGGCACAGCTGCCCCGGGCAGAAATATTTTTAGTTCTTAGTGTCACCACCAAAACAAGTGATTTATATTTAATCGTCGATAAATTTCGGCAAACCGGCTATAACCGTTTAATCTTTACTAAGCTAGATGAAACTTCAAGCTATGGTGCCATTTTAAATGCCATCTCTGCCACAGGGATGCCTGTTACTTATCTGACAACGGGACAAAATGTGCCGGATGATTTAGAGGAAGCCGACGCGGTAAAAATGGCGGAACTTATTTTAAAGGGGTGAGCTGATTGGATCAAGCAGCACGTTTGCGCCGGCTTGCTTTGTCACCTCAGAAGCCGCAGCCGCTCGAAAAAACAAAAATTAAGAGCCGCATCATTACCGTAACCAGCGGTAAAGGCGGCGTTGGGAAAACAAATCTGGTAGTAAACTTGAGCTTGGCCTTGGCACAATTTGGTAAACGCGTTGCCATTTTAGATGCTGATTTAGGTCTGGCCAATCTTGACGTGATGTTGGGAGTAGTGCCCAGATACACTTTATACGATGTGGTGCGCGGCAGAAAGAATTTAGCGGAAATTGCTATCAAAGGGCCTGCCGGGGTTATTTTACTGCCCGGCGGTTCAGGCTTGACAGAGCTGGCTGATCTTTCCGAAGAGAAAAGAAGAGCTCTGATTAATGATTTGCAGTTACTGGAAGATATGGCTGATATTATTTTAATTGATACGGGAGCAGGATTATCCCGCACTGTTCTATCTTTTGTGGCGGCTGCCGACGAAATGTTGATGATAACCACACCGGAACCAACGGCTATTTGTGATGCTTATGGTGTTATTAAAGTAACGGCAAGGCAGCAGCTGCAGCAAAAAATAAATTTAATTGTTAATCAGGTAAAAAATGCGCGGGAGGGTAAAGAAACTGCGGAGCGCCTGATGAGGGCCTGTGAGAAATTTTTGCAGATGGAATTGCAATTTTTAGGTGAGATTTGCAGTGATCAGCGCGTAGCCATGGCGGTAAAACAACAGCAGCCTTTTATTACTCTTTACCCCCATTCTGCAGCAGCAGAGAATGTACGGCGCATTGCGGGAACGTTACTTGCTGTACCGGTGGAAAAAAAGCGCGGCCTGCCAGGTTTTTTGTACCGGCTGGTTCAGCTATGGGAAAAAGGTTAAAGGAGTTGTCTTATGACTAAAAACGAGCTTTTTCTCGGTCAGAAAATCACTGTTTCGGCACAGCCGCAGGATGATCTTTATCTTAGCATGATTCAGGATATAGAAGAGGAGACTTTGGCCATTACTTTGCCGGTATTTCAAGGGCAATATCTGCTTTTGCGCCAGGGTGACAGTGTGAGGGTTGAATTTACCAGTGAGGATGCTGCTTATGCCTTTACGTCAACTGTGGTGGGACGTAAAAGGAGCGGCGAAGTTTCCTTACTATTAATAAGACGTCCTAGTAGTATTGAACGTAACCAAAGGAGGCAGTTATTCCGTATCCCTTTGGTGATACCGTGTTACTTTATGTTTGCTGAAGTGAAAGAAAGGGGACAGGAGTTTGAGGGGAAAATCAAGGATCTTTCCGGCAGTGGTTTGCGTTTTACTACTACACAGCCTTTGCAGCGGGATGATTTATTGGTGATTAGTTTTACTTTAGCGACTGCACAAGCAAAACAGGACTATAAACTGCGCAGCCTGGTACGCTGGAGTAAAACAAGTGAAGAACAGGTAACTGCCGGGGTAAAGTTTATTGAGATTAGTCATCTTGAGCAGGAAAGAATTATTAATTATATTTTCTTGCGGCTGCGTCAGCGTATGCCGCTGTTGCGGGGAGAGAAAAAATGATTAAGGCTCATGCCGGCAGTATCTATCAAAAAAATAAAAATATTGGCGATAGCGAGAAAGCTGTTTTGGACTATCTGCCGTTGGTGCGCTATTATGCATCCCGTTTAGCATTGGGATTGCCGGCGCATATAGCGGAAGAGGATTTAGTTCAGGCAGGAGTTTTGGGATTATTGGAAGCCTGGCAGCGTTATGATCCTCAGCGGGGAGTGAAATTTGAAACTTTTGCCGCTCCGCGCATCAAGGGGGCAATGCTGGATGAATTGCGCAGTTTGTCTTGGCTGCCGCGCTCACTTTTTAAACAGATGCGCGAACTGGAGCAGGCTGTGCAGAAATTAACTGTCTCTTTAGGGCGGGAACCGGAAGAAGAAGAATTGGCAGAAGCACTGGGTATTTCGGTGTCAAAGTTGCAAAAAATTTTAAAAGATATTAACTGTAGTTCTTTAGTTTCTTTAGAAGAAATCCTGTTTGCCCTTCCGGCAGACAGTACTGCAGACGGTGCGCTGGAGAAATTGCTGGCCGCTGAGGAGGAGGAACGTTTGGTTGCAGCCATCGAAAAGCTCCCGGAACGTTATCAGCAGCTTTTAGCCCTCTATTACCAGGAAGGGTTAACATTAAAGGAAATTGGTTTAGTTTTAGGAGTAACGGAATCGAGGGTTTGTCAGCTGCATGCACAAATAATTAGTCGTCTGCGGTCATTATTAAATGATTAAATCAGTTTGAGGAGATTCAGATGCCTTATTTATTGTTACTATTGGGTTTGGGCCTTGCTTTTTTGGCAGCAGCCCATTTAAAAAATTTCCCTCAAGATTTCTTTGCGGAAAGGCTGTATGGAAAGTCGGAACCTTTTGATAGAGACCTGACAGCACTGCTGGCTTTGCAGGAATTAATGGAAAATAATCTGCGGGAACTGCAGGAAAAAAATGAAATGCTACAGTACTTGTTGGTGCAGCTGGAAAAGCAGCGGGAGAGCAGCGCTCTGCAGTTGCAGCAAGTGGAAGATTTACTGCGGCAATTTACGAATTCCGCTGCACCGACTTCTATGGGTCCTGCCAATGATGGGCGGAAAGAGCAAGTCTATAAATTGATAGATCAGGGTTTCTCGACTGCTGAAGTGGCAGCAGAGCTGGGACTCGGAAGGGGTGAAGTGGAATTAATTCTTGGTTTACGCAGGGTAAAAAATTAAACTGGCATTTTATACTGGGTGTTGGTTTTGGTTTAGTACTGGCCGCATTGGTGATGCTGCTTCACGGCGAGTAGCGGGCCAAGTGGGTAGGCGGAGGAAATTGAGCAGGTAAAGTTAGGGAGTAAAGGAGGATAAGACAATGATTCGTGGCCTTTATACGGCAGCCAGCGGCATGATGGTGCATCTTTCCCAGCAGGAAACCATAGCTAATAATTTGTCAAATAGTGAGACAACCGGCTTTAAATTTGACCTGGCGCTGCAGCGGGCGGCGGCAGAATCTGAAGTTGTCCGTATTTCTTCTCAGCGGAGACCGAAGATAATAGGCACAATGGCACTGCAAACTTTAACTGACAGTATTTATACCAATTTTACAGAAGGTGTAAACATAGAAACGGGGCGTGCTTTGGATTTAGCCATCACCGGCCGTGGTTTTTTTGCCGTGCAAACGCCGCAAGGAGTACGCTATACCCGCAGCGGGGCCTTTACTTTAGATGCCGAGCGCTTTCTGGTAACGGAGCAAGGACATCGCGTGCTGGGAATGCAGGGGCCGCTGCAGTTACCGGCAGGTGATCTGAAGGTTTTGGAAGGTGGACAAATTTTAATTGATGGACAATTCTTTGCCCAGCTGCGTCTGGCTGATTTTGCCGATTTGCAGGCTTTACGTAAAGAAGGTGCCTCTTTATGGGCAGCGGAGCAGGAAGAATTGGCTTTTACCGGTGCAGTGCGGCAAGGCTTTTTAGAAGGGTCCAATATGCAGGTGGCAGAGGAAATGAGCAGAATGATAACAGCTTTGCGTCTGTATGAATCGAATCAACGGGTTTTACAAGCACAGGATCAGCTGACGGGCAAGGCGGTTAATGAAATTGGCACCCTATAACAAGGAGGGTTAAAAATTGCTGAGAGCTATAAGTAATGCAACTTCGGCGCTTTTGGCGCAGCAGCAGAAGCTGGATGTGACGGCCCATAATATCGCCAACCTTAATACGACGGGTTTTAAAAAAAAGGAATTATTGTTTAGGGATTTAATTTATCAGGAAATTGCCGGCAGAGGCAGAGCAGTAGTGCCGACAGCAGAAAATCAAAAACCGGTAAGCTCGGGAACGGGAGTGGCCATGCTGGCGATCCGCCCTGATTTAAGTGACGGAAATTATTTGGAAACAGGCAGGGAACTTGATTTGGCCATAAGTGGGCCGGGTTATTTTCGTGTGATTTTACCGGATGGTAGTGAAGCCTATACACGGGCAGGCGATTTTAGAAAAGATAGTGAAGGCTTTTTGGTTACGGCACAAGGCTATCAGCTGCCGCTACAGCAATTGCCGGCGGAAGAACATAGTTTAAAAATAACTGCAGACGGCTATGTAACCGCCATTACTGCCGGCGGTGAGATTGTAGACTTAGGCAGGCTGGAACTTGCTTATTTTGATAATCCTGCCGGACTGCTTAATCTAGGACAAAACCTTTTTGCGTCAAGTCCCGCCAGTGGGCCTGCGCGCATTGCTCCTCCACAGGAGAGAACGGTTATCAGGCAGGGTTATTTGGAAAATGCCAATGTTGAACTGTCGGCAGAGATGACTTCTTTACTTACCAGTCAGAGAAATTTTGCGCTAATGTCCCGCTCATTGCGAACCTTTGATGAGATGATGGATATAGCTAATAATATGCGCAGATAAAAAAATTGTCATTTATGCATAAAGAGGCCTCCGGTAGACTATACTTTCCTGTAAGGAAAATTTTGCCGGAGGTCTCTTTATGTACGATTCCAGACAAGCTAGAAAAGAAGCAGCTATCAATTATAATCAGGCAGGGGCGCTGAGGATGCGGCGCGGAGAGTACCGGGAAGCATCATTTTATTTGCTGTCGGCCGTGGTCTGTGACCCCGAATGCTGGCCTGCTTTTTTTAATCTTGGTAATTGCTGGCTAAAAATTGGTGAGTATGAGGCGGCCATCTGGGCCTATGAACAGGCAGTACGCGGCACAGATGATTACGCCCCGCTTTTTCTCAATTTAGGCATAGCTCACTGCCATGCCGGACAAGTTGTGCAGGCACTACCGTATTTAGAACAGGCTTGGCGCTTAGATCCACAGAAAGCCGCTTGTGCCGCGGCCCTTGGTTATGTTTGTTATAAATTAGATGAGCTGGGTTTAGCCTGGCACTGGTATGCTAAAGCTCTGCAGATGGAACCGGATAAAATTGATTATAAAACAAGCTTGCGGTATATTGGCGAATTGATTTCAGTAGCGGGGAAGTAAAGCAATCCGCGCATCTTCATCTAATCTGATTTTGGTACTGTAAATGGCTTCCCCTAATTTCAGTTTATTGCTGCCGACAATAAACAGCGTATTTTCATGTGCCGTCAGCACTTCAATCACGCCTTTACGGCCAACCTGCAAAGTGGTAGCGGCACCTGCCTCGGAGCCAACCCGGTTAATTTTAATTAATTGTTCTGCCCTGATGGTACCTCCGCGGGCAATATTATTGACGATAACCGTACTGCCGGCCAAAAGGGTGCTGTGAAAGCATCCCTGCCCGGTAATATTAATATGTTGTGCCGCCGTTAATCGGGAGTTTAAGGCATACTTGCAACTAATGTTTGCGTCTACCTCGCTGAAAGACTCAATGCGCTGCTGCAGCGCTTCTGTTTGTGCCAGGGCGGCTTCTAAATCAGCAAATGTTTTCCACTCCCGGAAATTTAATTCATTTAAATATTGTTTGAGAGAAAACGTAGCGGTTAATTCCGGTACGTTTTTTGCTGCTTCTGTTAAGATTGTGTTTAATTGGTCGATATCTTTTTGTAGGGTGGGAAGCCGCAGCTTTAACACATTTTCTACCACGGCAGCAAAGGGCAGTTTCTGAAAATGTGGTTGTTCCTGCAGCTGTTTGAGAGCGGCGGACAGCAGGGCAAGACTTTCTGCTATTTTTTCCAGCGCCGAGTATAGATTTTGCACCAGCTGGAGATCAAAGCCGGCCTGTACGGTGCTTTGGATTATATTGCCGTTAACTCGGACAGATTTTTGTGTGGTAATAACACCGCCTATAACATTACCTAAAACATCAACGGTTCCTGTAGCCGTAATGGAAGCCCCTTCTAAAACATTGCCTCTAATGACGACGTCGCCGTCATATTTAAGACGCGGCATTTCCACCGTCAGGTCCTGGGCATGAACATAAACCTGTGTTACTTCAAAGCGGAAGCGCCGGTCGTCTCTGATTAGACTGGGGCGGCCTGCCATGGTAGCAACAATTTTGCCGTCTTCCTGCAGCTCTGTTCCTTGACGGCAAAGCACTTGGAATCGGCGGCAGCGCGGAGGAGCAACTGTTCTGCCCATAATATCCTGTCCACTTTCTCCGTCCCGGCCCCGCTGCCAGACGGCAATCACATCTCCCGGCTTTACAGAGGGGACTTCATAGGTCAAGCGAAGATCTTCGCCTAACTCCGTTATCATTTCCCCCGTTAGTTCTTCTTCCGGAATTTGAAATTTAATTTTGTCATCGGTGCCGGGTTGCGGCGGTGTTCCTCGTGCGACACAGAGTGATTGATTACGCTGCTGCAGTACTTTTTCCAAAGCTTCGTTAATAATGCCAAATTTGATACCTGCCTGATCAAGTATCTGCTGCAAATCTTTTACGCTTCCTGCAAAAGCGGGCGTTACAGCAAGGTAAGCTTTCAGATTATCCTCACTAATGGATAATTCCCAATCTTTCTCCATTTAGTTATCCTCCGAGACTTAAAATCTTAAACATTATTTCGACAAAAAATGGTACAATCCTGCTCTAGCAGGAAATTGAACTAATTAAAGGGAAAAGTGTGGTTTATTTAAAGGGAAAGGCCTTTTAATTGTCGAAACTACACTTATCTCAGGAAAACTTGGTGGTGCGCTTATGAAAGATGTATTGTCGCAAGAAGAAATTGATTCTTTAATTCAAGCCCTTTCTTCCGGGCAGCTGGATGAAAGTGATAAAAATGCGGAAGAGGATGTGCGCCGTTATGACTTTAAACGGCCCAATAAATTTTCCAAAGAACAGGTGCGAACTTTGTCAAATATCCATGAAAATTTTGCACGAATATTATCCAATTTTCTTACTGCCTATCTCCGCACTAATATTCAAATTAAATTAGAATCGGTGTCACAGCTGACTTTTGAAGAATTTATTTTTTCACTCCCTACTCCTACCTTAATGACTATTTTTTCTGTTTCCCCGGAGTTGGGAAGTGCCATGCTGGAAACTAACCCCCAGTTTGTTTTTCCCATTATTGACCTTCTTTTTGGCGGTAAAGGGGAAATGCCTGCCATTACGCGTGAGCTGACGGAAATTGAGCTTACGGTTATGCGTCGTGTTTTAAGTAAGATTTTAGAGAACTTGCGTTATGCCTGGGAAGATGTTTATGAGTTAAAACCGCAAATAGAAAATATGGATACGAATCCTCAATTTAACCAAATGATTGCTTCTTCAGAAACAGTGGCCTTAATGACCTTTAGTACGGTAATAGGTAGTGCCAAAGGGCTTCTTAATCTGTGCTTCCCATACCTGACGCTGGAACCGGTGATACCTAATTTAACGGCGCAGCATTGGTTTGCTTCCGTGCGCGCGGGGGAAAAAGACAAAAATTTAATGACTGCCGGTTTGGAACCGGTAACAGTAACGGCAACAGCCGTTTTGGGGGAAGCCGTTATCAGTGTGGAGGATTTCTTACGGCTTGAAGTGGGCGATGTAATTATGTTGAATCAAAAAATTAACCAACCGATGGTGCTGCAGGTAGAAGGGGTGCCTTTATTTGAGGTGCAGGCCGGAACGTTGAAAGGACGGCGTGCCGTACAATTCCTGCAGGCAAAGGGGGAGGAGCAGTTAAATGAATGATTTTTTCCTTTCACAAGAAGAAATAGATGCTCTGCTGCCACCGCGATCCTCCGATTCAACGCAGAACTATTCTCAGCGGCAGCTTGACCGTATTTTAGATCTTCCCATGCAGCTTTCCGTAAAATTAGGTGAAACGGAAAAAACACTAGGAGAAGTATTAGACCTTACTACCGGCTCGATAGTGGAGTTTGAACGGGAGGTTTCAAATCCCGTTGATATTTGTTTGGGCGGAAAAGTAATTGCCCGCGGTGAGGTTGTAATTGTGGAAGAACATTTTGGCGTCCGGATCACGGAAATTATTTCGCCCACGGAAAGAGCGCAGCAGATGGGTGGTAGTGAAGGTTAAAAGAGCAGGTGGTTATGATGAGTAAATTAACAGAGTTACAATTAGATGCTTTAGGTGAGAGCGGCAATATTGCCATGGGAGCTGCAGCAACGGCATTATCTAAATTGTTGGGCCATAATGTGGAAATTACCACACCCAAACTCACCAATACAACCATGGGAGAGGTTAGCGCCAGCTATACAATTCCCTGTGTTTTGGTGCGTGTTAATTATAAAGAGGGGCTGCAGGGAACCAATTTATTTATTCTTTCTGAAAAAGATGCCGGTGTTATTGCCAAGATGATGATGGGAGATGCAGACATCTCGGCGCCTCCAACCTTGGATGAATTGCATTTAAGTGCTGTCAGTGAAGCCATGAACCAAATGATGGGATCCTCGGCCACAGCACTTTCAGATATGTTTGGCCGTAAAATTGATATAACACCACCTGATTTGCTGTATATAGAGAGTTTGGAAAACGTTGCCATTCCCGATTTTTCCAAGGAAGAGGAAGTGGTACAGGTAGCCTTTAACCTCACGGTGGGTGAATATATTAACAGTACAATGCTGCAGGTTTTGCCTATTGATTTTGCCCGCAGCATGGTTGAGGAATTAATGGGTGGGTTTATAGTACAGGAGGAGCCTACGCTGCTACAGCCGGCGGATGATACTCCGGAGCCGAAGCAGAGGATATCTATAGACGGAATAGAAGGCAAAGTGCCCTTGGAGCTTTTGCAGGATATCCCAGTTAATATTACCGGAGTTTTGGGCCGCTGCCGGCTTTCGCTGCGTGATCTAATGGAAGTAATGTCAGGTACGGTGATTGAGCTGGACACAGCCGCCTCTGATGAAGTGGATATTGTGGCGAACGGAAAAGTTGTGGCGCGGGGAGAAATTGTTTTGTGCCAGGAGCACCTTGGCATTCGCATTACCGAACTATGTGATCAATAACAAAAAAGATTACTTAAGTGCTGATTGAAAAATTTTTATTTCGGTCAGCATTTTTATTTTTTAAAGCTAGCATCCAGATCTAAAACGTTAGTGTTACTCCATTTCGCTGAGGGCGCAGCCAGGGGTTTTATCAATATAGGCCAACGTAATGTGGATTTTGCCCGCCATCTTATCTTTGCTAAGCTTGGCGGCTTTTTTGTCATACCGGAGGGCTTGTCTGAATATGGTAAGTATATGGGTACCGAAGGGCTTGCGGTAGCGAAAGAGGCAAATGAAGCAGCCATATTGTGCAATTGCTGATTAGTTAATTGTGGAAGGAGGATGGATAATGCATTTACTGATGATTACCGGTTTTTTAGGCTCAGGTAAGACCACCGTAGCCCTACAGCTGGCATCAGCATGTATTCAACAGGGGAGAAAAATAGCAATCCTAGTAAATGAGATTGGTGAGGTCGGTATTGATGGCGAACTGATGCGCGAGCTGGAAGTGAACGTTTATGAAATGGCCAATGGCTGCATTTGCTGTACTCTGGCTGGTGACTTGGTGCCGACGCTGGAAAAGCTGGATCAAGAGTATGATGTAGATTTGGTGCTGATGGAGCCCTCAGGAGCGGCGGAACCAGGCAGTATTCTTAATTTGCTGCAGTATTATAAGGGACGGCCTTTAGAGTCTGTTTCCACCGCCGCCGTGCTTGATCCTTTACGCCTGCGCGAGCTGTATGAAGTTGTGACTCCGCTCATAACAAAGCAAATTAAAAATGCCGATCTTTTGCTGATTAATAAAGCCGATGCGGCCACGGAGGAGCAGCTTCAGGATGTGTACCGTATTGTAGAGGAGGTCAAGCCGGAAGCACGGTACTTTTTGGTTTCAGCTCGCGAGGGGCTGGGAAATGAATTATTGAAGGAGATTTTGCCATGGAAGGATTAGGTTTAGAGCCTTATGCAGCCGTTATTAAGTGGAGTCTTGCGCAAAAGCAGCCTTTAAAATTTTGGCAGGAGTTAATTGCCGAATTTTTGGAACAGCTGGGGCAGGCTTGTGCTGCAGACGAAAAACGTGTTTTGGGTCATATTAAATGTCTGGCACGTTTTCCTGCAGGGAGGCATTTGCGCGGCAGTAAAATAAGTTTGTCTTACCCTGCTGAGGTAGAAATGAAGGGGCAGGAAACAACAAAGTATGCTGATATTAAGTTGACGTTAAACGTGCTGGTCTATGGCCTCCCACATGATGAGGCGCACAGGACCGTAGAAAAAGTAGGCTTTGCCCTTGCCGCAAAGCGGCAGGGTAAAATGGAGCTTTTATCTGTTTCATATCCTGATGACCGCCAACATGACCACCATGATCATGAGCACGATCATGACCATGATCACACCCAAGAAGAGTATTAAGGTGTGGTCAGCAATAAATCCACGCAAAATATGCGTGCTTTTTTTTATATTTTAAAGAAAATATTCCTTGACATGGCCTCTTAAACTTAGTATACTAATCTCAATTTAATTTTTAGCCAAAGACGATGAAAGGGACAAAAGGCATTGGTACTTCGGCTTCAGAGAGTCGGAGGATGGTGGGAGTCCGGCGCCGAAACAATGTTGTATCTCACCCTTGAGTCGTCGTATGAACGGCCTGCGGCTTAGTAGTATTGACCGGTTGGGCACCGTTATCAAGCCTGAGCAGCACGAGTGGCTCGTACTTCCTGTCATTGGGGGTGCGCAGCAACCAGGGTGGTACCGCGGAAGGATAATCCTCTCGTCCCTGGCAGATTTTTATCATGCCAGACGAGGGGATTTTTTTCTATAATTTCTAGAACTTCACGGAGGGATGAGAAATGATTATTTTTTTAAACGGCAAATTTGTGCCCAAGAAAGAAGCGGTGGTTTCCGTTTTCGACCACGGTCTGCTTTACGGCGACGGTGTTTTTGAAGGTATTCGGGCATATCACGGCAGGGTTTTCAAATTGGAGGAGCACTTGGTAAGGCTTTATGAGTCGGCCAAGTCGATTATGCTGGAAATACCTGTGACGATGGAGGAAATGCAGGAAATTGTACTGGAAACCCTCCGTAGAAACAATTTGAGGGATGCATACATCAGGCTGGTGGTTACAAGGGGTGCCGGTGATTTGGGCCTTGATCCGCGCTCGTGCCCAAAAGCCACTATATTCTGTATTGCTTCGTCTATCCAATTGTATCCCCGGGAATTGTACGAAAAAGGGCTGGAAGTAGTGACTGTACCGACAAGGAGAAATGCCAGCGATGCTTTAAGCCCGCGGATTAAATCTTTAAACTATCTAAACAATATTTTGGCGAAAATTGAGGCCAATCTGGCCGGAACTCTGGAGGCCATTATGCTCAATACGGAAGGTTATGTATCTGAGGCTACGGGGGATAATGTCTTTTTGGTAAAAAACGGGAAGCTCATAACCCCACCCAGTTATGCCGGATTGCTGGAAGGTGTAACCCGCAATACGGTGATGGAGCTGGCAAAAGAAAAAGGAATTGAGGTTAGAGAGGATTTGTTTGCCAGACATGATCTTTATATTGCCGATGAAATTTTCCTCACGGGGACTGCGGCTGAAATTATTCCGGTGGTAAAAGTTGACGGCAGGGTTATCGGCGATGGTGTGCCAGGTCCTGTAACAAAGGATTTAAGTGCCGCTTTTCATCAACTGACTGAAACTAACGGACCAGAAATCTATCCTGCAGAGTAAAGACCTAAGAGAGTTTGCTTTAGATCAATTTACCGGGGAGTGAAAGCAGATGCGTAGTGAAGCAGTGACAAAGGGCCTAAATAAAGCACCGCATAGGTCTTTGCTTAAGGCCATGGGTTATACCGATGAAGAATTATCTCGACCGCTAATAGGCATTGTAAACGCCCAAAATGAGGTAATACCCGGTCACTATCATCTTGACGAAATAGCGGAAGCGGTTAAAGCCGGAGTACGGATGGCAGGAGGTACTCCCATGGAGTTTCCCACCATCGGCGTCTGTGATGGGATTGCCATGAATCATGTCGGTATGAAATATTCGCTGGCGAGTCGGGAGCTGATTGCAGACTCCATCGAGATAATGGCCCAGGCTCATGCCTTTGACGGCCTGGTGCTGATTCCCAATTGTGACAAAATTGTTCCGGGAATGTTAATGGCCGCTGCCAGGCTGAATATTCCGGCGGTGGTAGTGAGCGGCGGTCCGATGTTGACCGGAAAATTTAGGGGTAAGGATGTTTCCCTAAGCAACATTTTTGAGGGTATAGGTGCAGTTCAGGCGGGCAGTTTGACCCCAGAAGAACTGAAGGAAATGGAAGAAAGTGTGTGTCCGGGCTGCGGGTCATGCGCCGGGATGTTTACCGCCAACACCATGAACTGCTTGACAGAGGTTTTGGGCATGGCGCTGCCGGGGAACGGGACCATTCCGGCGGTTTATGCCGGAAGAAAGAGGCTGGCAAAGTCTGCCGGCATGAAGGTTATGGAGCTGTTGGAGAAAGGTATAAAACCTTTGGATATCATGACAGAAAAAGCTTTTGCCAATGCTGTGACTGTCGATATGGCCTTAGGGGGCTCTACCAATACCATTTTGCACCTGCCGGCCATTGCTCATGAGTGCGGCTTGGATTTAAGTCTGGATGTATTTCAGCAAATTAATGAAAAGACTCCGCAGCTGTGTAAACTTAGCCCGTCGGGAACGCACCATATTCAAGATCTGGACGAAGCAGGAGGCATACCGGCCGTGATGGCTGAGCTTGCCCGCAAAGGCTTACTGTATTTGGACGTTATGACGGTAACGGGCAAAACGGTGGAAGAAAATATTGCCGGGAAAAAAATACTTAATAAAGAGGTTATTAGAAGCATTGAAAATCCCTACAGCGAAACCGGTGGTTTAGCGGTTCTCAAAGGGAATCTTGCCCCAGACGGGGCGGTGGTGAAAAAGGCCGGAGTTGTGCCGGAGATGTTAAAACATTCCGGGCCTGCCAGGGTCTTTGATTCGGAAGAAGAAACTATGGAGGCCTTGCTGGCAGGCAAAATTAAAAAAGGTGATGTTATTGTTATCCGCTATGAAGGCCCTAAAGGCGGTCCCGGCATGCGGGAGATGCTGACACCTACAGCCACCGTGGCCGGCCTGGGGCTGGATAAAGATGTGGCATTAATTACTGATGGCAGGTTTTCCGGGGCAACTCGCGGTTCCTCCATTGGCCATGTTTCCCCCGAAGCGGCAGAGGGCGGCCCCATTGCCGTGGTTCAGGAAGGGGATATTATTGAAATTGATATTCCCGGCGGCAAATTAAATTTAAAAATTGATGAGGCAGAATTAAAAAAGCGGCTGGCTCAGTGGCAGCCTGCGGCACCAAAGGTGCAAAAAGGTTACTTGGCGCGGTATGCCAAAATGGTTACCTCCGCCAGTACCGGAGCAATATTAAAAAATGATTAATTAAACTACATCAAGTGGAGGCGGGAAGGATGAGTTTTTCAGGGGCGGAAATTTTAATCAAGTGTTTACTGGAAGAGGGCGTTGAGACAGTTTTTGGCTACCCGGGAGGGGCTGTGCTGGAAATTTATGATGCTTTGTATAAATCCCCCCTGCGGCATATATTGGCGCGGCATGAGCAGGGAGCAGCCCATATGGCTGATGCCTATGCCAGAGCCACCGGCAAACCGGGCGTATGTTTTGCCACTTCCGGTCCGGGGGCAACAAATCTAGTCACGGGAATAGCAACGGCCTATATGGATTCCGTCCCTTTAATTGCTTTTACGGGTCAGGTAGCTTCTGATTTGTTGGGGCGGGATTCATTTCAAGAGGTAGATATTACTGGGGTTACCCTTCCCATTACTAAACATAATTACCTGGTAAAAAATGTTGAGAATCTGGCGCAAACGATTAAGGAGGCTTTTCATATAGCAACGACCGGAAGGCCGGGGCCTGTGTTAATAGACATTCCCAAAGATATATCTGTGAAGAAAACTTCCTTTAATTATCCCAAAACGGTTAATTTAGGGGGTTATCAAGTGCCAGGGCCCGGAGATCTTAAAAGCATCAAAGAAGCGGCAGAGTTGATTATGTCTGCCCAAAAGCCGCTGATTTATGCCGGAGGCGGTGTGATTATTTCAGGAGCCCAGCAAGAGCTGCGGAGACTGGCAGAGCTTATTGACAGCCCCGTTACCACCACCTTAATGGGTATGACCGGTTTCCCCGGTACTCATCCTTTAGCTTTGGGTATGCTGGGTATGCACGGCACCAAATATGCCAACTATGCCGTTTGCGAATGTGATGTGCTCATAGCGGTGGGAGCAAGATTTGATGATCGTGTGACAGGGAAGATGGATGAGTTTGCCCCCCAGGCAAAAATTATTCATATCGATATTGATCCGGCGGAAATCGGTAAAAACATTCAGATTGATGTGCCTATTGTCGGCGACGTTAGAGAAGTGCTGGAGAAACTCATTGGGGAACTGCAGCAGAAGAAGCACCCTGAGTGGCGGGAGAAAATTGCCGGCTGGAAGAAAGAGTATGAGCTTCGATATAAAAATGGCGGCTGCCTGAAACCGCAATTTGTTGTGGAGCAAATTTATGAAGTGACTCAAGGGGAAGCCATTATTACCACTGAAGTTGGCCAGAATCAGATGTGGGCGGCGCAGTTTTATAAGTTCAAAAATCCGAGAAGCTTTATTACTTCGGGCGGACTTGGAACTATGGGTTACGGACTGCCGGCAGCCATAGGTGCTAAAGTGGGCAGGCCCGAAAAGGTGGTTATTGATATTGCCGGTGACGGCAGCATCCAGATGAATATTCAGGAACTGGCCACGGCGGTGCATAATGATATTCCTGTGATAGTGGCCATTCTTAACAATAATTACCTGGGAATGGTGCGGCAGTGGCAGGAGATGTTTTATGACGGGCGTTATTCACAGACGGAAATCGAAAGCCCTGATTTTGTCAAGTTGGCTGAAGCATATGGTGCTCTCGGCATGCGGGTTAGTGAACCCGATGAGGTAAGGCCGGCTTTAGAGCAGGCCATTGCTGCCAATAAAACCGTTGTAATAGACTTTGTGGTGGATCGGGAGGAAAATGTTTTACCCATGGTTCCACCAGGAGGATGTCTCAACAGGATGTTGGAGGGTTAATATGATGAGACATATTCTTGCAGTTTTAGTAGAAAACAATCCCGGAGTTTTAACGAGGGTAGCAGGTTTATTCAGCCGACGGGGCTATAACATTGACAGTCTGACTGTCGGACGCACAGAAGATCACCGTGTCTCGCGGATGACAATTGTGGTGGAAGGCGATGACCTGGTTTTGGATCAGGTTACGAAACAGTTAAATAAGTTGGTTGATGTGATCAAAATAAATGATATCACTGCCGCTGAATATGTTGACAGGGAACTGGTACTGATCAAAGTAAATGCCGATCCGTCGGTGCGCGGTGAAATTATGCAGATTGTCGAGATCTTTAGAGCTCGAATAGTTGATATCGGCAGAAAAACTTTAATGATAGAATGCACCGGGGACGAGGGCAAAATTAATGCCATTATTGATTCACTTAAACCCTTTGGTATTAGAGAGTTAGTTAGGACGGGTAAGGTTGCGATGCTGAGGGGATCGAAAATGACTTCTCTTGGCAATGAGGAAAAATTGTAAGAGGAAAAAATGCAATGAGGAGGATAAAGACAATGAAACTTTATTATGACAAGGATGCCGATTTGAGTTTACTGCAGGGGAAAACAGTGGCCGTAATCGGTTACGGCAGCCAGGGTCATGCACAGGCACAAAACTTAAGGGACAGTGGAGTTAACGTAATTATCGGACTTAATAAGGGTCGTTCCAGTTGGGAAAGGGCACAGGAAGACGGTTTTGAGGTTTTTACCGTTGCGGAGGCTGCGGCCAAAGCAGACATCATTCAAATCCTGGTTCCCGACCAGATACAGGGCAATTTATATCAGGCAGAAATAGCAGAACATATGACGGAAGGAAAAGCTTTGTGTTTCTCCCATGGTTTTAATATTCATTTTGGTCAGATTGTACCTCCGGCCAATGTTGATGTCTTTATGGTGGCGCCTAAAAGCCCCGGTCATATGCTGCGCCGGATGTATCAGGAGGGCGCCGGAGTTCCCGGATTGGTAGCGGTGCAGCAGGATTACAGCGGGAAGGCAATAGAGCTGGCTTTGGCTTATGCCAAGGCTATTGGCTGCACCAAAGCAGGAGTTTTTGAGACTACTTTTAGGGAAGAGACGGAAACTGATCTCTTTGGTGAGCAGGCTGTGCTGTGCGGTGGCGTAACTGAGCTGATAAAAGCAGGTTTTGATACCTTAGTGGAAGCCGGCTATGCTCCGGAATTGGCTTATTTTGAGTGTCTGCATGAATTAAAACTGATTGTTGATCTGATTTATGAAGGCGGTTTTAGTTTTATGCGCTATTCCGTCAGCGACACCGCTGAATACGGAGATTATGTTTCTGGCCGGAGGATAATTACGGAAGAAACCAGGGCCGAAATGAAGCGGATTTTGTCAGAAATACAATCCGGCCAGTTTGCTCGCGAGTGGCTGTTGGAAAATATGGTAAACCGCCCTGTTTATAATGCCATGAAAAAGGCTGAAGCAGAACATCCGATTGAGAAAGTGGGTAAACGCCTGAGAGAAATGATGCCCTGGCTGAAGCAAAAAGGGGATAAGAAAAGCTAAAATTAGCGAAAGCTAGGTGGGATACCGTGGAAAATAACAGGATCTATATTTTTGATACAACTTTGAGAGACGGGGAGCAGTCCCCGGGGGTCAATCTAAATGCACAGGAAAAATTGGAAATTGCACGCCAACTGCAAAAATTGGGTGTAGATATCATTGAGGCAGGTTTTCCTGTAGCATCCAGCGGGGATTTTGCAGCGGTAAAGACAATTGCAGAAAATATTAAAGGGGTGACGATTTGTGCCCTGAGCAGGGCTGTTTTTGCCGACATCGACAGAGCCTGGGAAGCGGTTAAGGCGGCGGAACAGCCCAGGATTCATACTTTTATCGCCACTTCCGATATTCATATGGTTCATAAATTGCGCATGAGCAGGCAGCAGGTCTTGGAAGCGGCGGTGGCGGCTGTAAAACATGCCAAACAATATACTAGTGATGTGGAATTTTCTGCCGAAGATGCTTTTCGTAGCGATTTTAATTTTCTTTGTCAGGTGCTGGAGGCAGCCATTGCCGCCGGTGCCACTACCGTCAATGTGCCTGACACCGTTGGTTATGCTACGCCCGATGAATTTGGTCAGTTCATCAAAGCTATTGCGGAAAGGGTACCCAATATCCACAAAGCAAGAATCAGTGTGCACTGTCATAATGATCTTGGGCTGGCGGTGGCCAATTCCCTTGCCGCAGTAATGAATGGTGCAGCTCAAGTAGAGTGCACCGTTAACGGAATTGGCGAGCGGGCAGGCAATGCTTCCCTGGAAGAGTTGGTGATGGCACTGCATGTCCGCGGGGCCAGGTACGGTAAAACCACAGCTATCAATACCAGAGAGATTTATCGCACCAGTAGATTAGTGAGCAATCTTACCGGGATGAATGTCCAGGCCAATAAGGCCATTGTCGGTAAAAATGCTTTTGCCCATGAGTCTGGTATCCATCAGGATGGAGTGCTAAAAGAGCGCAGTACTTACGAAATAATGAGTCCTGAATTGGTGGGTTTTAGCTTAAAAAATATTGTTTTGGGCAAACATTCCGGCCGTCATGCCATCAGCAGCCGACTGGCAGAACTCGGTTATACGCTGAATGAGGATGAACTCAAACGCACTTTTGCCAAGTTTAAGAGTCTTGCCGATAAGAAAAAGGAAGTAACGGATGAAGACCTGATAGCTTTGGTGGAGGAAGAAGTCCGCAGCATTCCGGCAGCATATGAGCTAAATTATTTTCATATTTCCAGCGGTACCAAGGTTATTCCCACCGCTACCCTGGGCCTGAAAAAGAAAGAAGAGCTGCTGGAAGATGCCGCCTGCGGGGAAGGGCCCGTTGATGCCATCTACAAGGCGGTGGAAAAGATCACCGGGATTCACAGCACTTTGCTGCATTACAATTTAAGCGCCGTTACGGGCGGTAAAGATGCTTTGGGCGAAGTTACCGTCAAGATTCAGCCCCATGGTTCTGACAAAATTTATTTGGGCAGGGGTGTTAGCACCGATATCTTGGAGGCAAGTGCCAAGGCATATATTAATGCTGTAAATAAAGTTGTTTTTGACAATCCCGCTACAAGTGCAAAGAAGGAAAATTTGACTGCAGAGAAAGTTATTTAGCCAGAGACGGCCATTAAGGGTGAGTTTTGAAAGATATGAGGGGTGAAAAAGGGTATGGGGATGACAATTGCTGAAAAAATACTGGCTGTCCATTCAGGGAGAAGGGAAGTCAGGCCGGGGGAATTAATAAATTGTCGGGTTGATGTAGTTTTGGGCAATGATATTACCGCTCCCGTAGCCATTCAGGAGTTTGAAAAAATTGGTATTAAAACAGTCTTTGACCGGGATCGGGTTGTTTTGGTACCGGATCATTTTACACCCAATAAGGATATTAAGTCAGCGGAACAGGTAAAGATTTTGCGTGAATTTGCCCGCAAACACAAACTGACTAATTATTTTGAAGTGGGTCGAATGGGTATTGAGCACTGCCTCCTGCCGGAACAGGGCCTTGTAGTGCCGGGTGACCTGGTGATCGGGGCTGATTCCCATACCTGTACGTATGGAGCCTTGGGGGCCTTTTCTACGGGGGTTGGCAGTACAGATATGGCTGCCGCCATGGCGACGGGCGAAGTTTGGTTTAAAGTTCCCGAATCAATAAAATTTATTTTTCAGGGGGAAAAACTAAACCCATGGGTAAGCGGCAAAGATCTTATATTGTATGTTATCGGAAAAATCGGTGTGGACGGCGCCCTTTATAAAGCCATGGAATTTGCCGGCCCCATCATCAGTAGCCTTTCCATGGACAGCCGCTTTACCATGGCCAATATGGCCATCGAAGCAGGTGGCAAATGCGGGATTTTCGCACCGGATGAAATTACTTTAGAGTATGTTAAGGGCAGGGCAAAACGCCCTTATACCTTGTATGAAAGTGATCCCGATGCGGAATATACCGCAGTTTATGAAATAGATGTTAGTGAAATTGAGCCGCAGGTTGCTTTTCCGCATCTGCCTGAGAACACAAGGCCCATCAGTGAGGTGGGCAATGTGGAAATTGATCAGGTGGTAATCGGTTCGTGTACCAACGGCCGCTTAGAGGATTTGCGCATTGCCGCCGAAGTTTTAAAAGGATATAAAGTTCACGAGAGGGTAAGGGCCATTGTCTTCCCTGGTACTCAAGAAATTTATAAGCAGGCTATGAAGGAAGGTCTGTTTGAAATTTTCATTGATGCCAACGTGGCTGTCAGTACCCCCACCTGTGGGCCTTGCCTGGGCGGGCATATGGGCATTTTGGCCAAGGGCGAAAGGGCTGTAGCCACTACTAACCGTAATTTTGTCGGCCGGATGGGGCATCCGGAAAGTGAAGTTTATCTTTCTAATCCGGCAGTGGCTGCCGCCTCAGCGGTCATGGGTCGCATAGCTGCTCCATGGGAGGTGAAGTAGAGTGAAGATAAGGGGAAGAGTATGGAAATTTGGTGCTGATATTGATACTGATGCCATTATTCCGGCACGATACCTCAACAGCTCGGATCCGCTTGAGCTGGCCAAACACTGTATGGAAGATGCCGATCCCGAATTTCCCGCTAAAGTGCGCAAAGGAGATATTATTGTGGCCGGGAAAAATTTTGGCTGCGGCAGTTCCCGGGAACATGCTCCCATTGCAATTAAGGCGGCCGGAGTCTCAGCGGTGGTGGCTAAATCATTTGCCAGGATTTTTTATCGGAATGCCTTTAATATAGGACTGCCTATTTTTGAATCTCCTGATGCCGTTGATGCCATCGATGAAGGTGATGAAGTTTTAATTGATACCAAAAAGGGCACCATCACTAATTTAAAAACAGGGAAACAATACCCTTCGACGGCATTTCCTCCTTTTATGTCGGAGCTAATTAAAGCGGGAGGCTTGATAAACTACGTTAAAAGGCGGGTGCAGAATTAATGTACAAAATAGCATGCCTGCCCGGCGATGGTATCGGTGTTGAAATAGTTCCGGAAGCCGTAAAAGCGCTGGAGGCCATTGGCAAAAAATATGGACATAAATTTCAATTTACAGAGGCCTATGTCGGTGGGGCTGCCATTGATGCTGTCGGTGTACCGCTTCCGGAGGAAACATTAAAACTGTGCAAGGAAAGCGATGCCGTTTTATTGGGAGCTATTGGCGGGCCTAAATGGGATAATCTTCCTGTCCATCTGCGCCCTGAAAGCGGTTCGCTTCTGCCGCTGCGAAAAGAATTGGGACTTTACGCCAACCTTAGGCCGGTGGTCCTGTATGATGCCCTTTTAGAAGCCTCTACGCTTAAAGAGGAAGTAATTGCCGGCTGTGATATTATGGTTATCCGGGAGTTAACCGGAGGGCTTTATTTTGGCGAGAAAAAAAGAGAAAAAACGGAGACGGGGCAAGTGGCCATTGATACGCTTGTTTACTCTACGGAGGAAATAGAGCGGATTGCGCGGCTGGGTTTTGAAACGGCACGCAAAAGAAAGAAACGGCTTTGTTCCGTAGATAAGGCCAATGTCCTTGAGAGTTCTCGCCTGTGGAGGGAAACCGTTACTGAATTGGCCAAGGAATATCCCGATGTGGAGTTGACTCATATGTATGTGGATAACTGCGCCATGCAGCTGGTGCGGTGGCCAAAACAGTTTGATGTTATTGTCACTGAGAATACTTTTGGCGATATTTTAACGGATCAGGCCTCCATGATTTCCGGTTCGCTGGGGATGCTGGCGTCGGCAAGTATCGGCGGGGAAACGGCCCTCTATGAACCAAGCCACGGCTCAGCGCCGGATATAGCAGGCCAGAAGAAAGCCAATCCTTTGGCTACCATTCTTTCGGCAGCCCTGATGCTGCGCTACTCATTTAATTTGGAAAAGGAAGCACGGGAAATAGAGCAGGCTGTAATTAGAGTACTTAATCAAGGTTACAGGACAGCTGATATTATGCAGGAAGGGTGTACACTGGTTAGCACGCCGGAAATGGGAGATAAAGTGGCGGCTGAAATTATAGGGTATAGGTGAAGGAGAAGATCAGTGTGGGAAAAGTAATCCTTTACGATACGACGTTAAGAGACGGAACACAGGGGGAAGGTATTTCCTTCTCGGCAGATGATAAAGTAAAGATTGCACTGAAACTGGATAAATTAGGCATTCATTATATTGAAGGGGGTTGGCCCGGTTCAAACCCCAAGGATATGGAGTTTTTTCAGAAGATTAGGGAATACCGGCTGGAAAATGCCAAAATAGCAGCTTTTGGCTGTACCTGCAAACCGGGAAGTTCACCCCAAAATGATCCCAATATTAAAAGCATTGAGGAAGCAGGGGTACAGGTTGCCACAATTTTCGGTAAGACCT
>ERZ773359.1872-NODE-1872-length-27928-cov-4.598357_pt1 | contig 27928 bp, 37 predicted proteins | sample MGYA00374955_ERZ773359 | MGnify/ENA primary metagenome ERZ773359 (study PRJEB29098, sample SAMN04486028) | biogas fermenter metagenome | study: EMG produced TPA metagenomics assembly of the Biogas fermentation microbial communities from Germany - Plant 4 DNA1...
CTCGTTCGGCTGTGGCGGAAATACAATTACCGGCTTCGTTAGTAAACCCGGTTTTAAGTCCGTCACAGCCATCATAATATCGGATTAGCCTATTAGAATTACTGAGATAAACTCCCTCTTCCTTTTTAATTTTACCTTTTAGAAATTCCTGATCCATCCAAATTGTAAGCCATTCATGAATTTGAGGATACTTTAGCAATTCTAAAGACATCAGTGATATATCATAAGCAGTGGTATAATGGTTTTCATCATGCAGGCCATGAGGATTAACAAAATTAGTATTTTTCATGCCCAATTCCCTGGCTTTGGCATTCATCTGCTCAACAAATGCATCAACGGAACCGGCCAAATATTCCGCCATTGCCCAGGCACCGTCATTGGCAGAACCAACGCCAATACCAATCATTAAATCCTTGAAAGATACTTTGTCTCCCGGTGAAAGAAAAAGTTGCGAGCCTCCGTGAGCGGCAGCTGCTTCACTAATGGGAACCATGTCTGTCAGCGCCACTTTCCCGCTTTCCAGCGCTTCCATAGCCAGCAGCATAGTCATAATTTTTGTCACACTGGCCGGATATAATTTCTCATGCGCATTATTTTCATAAAGAATCTGTCTACTGTTAACATCTATTAATAATTGTGCACTGGATTGAAAATCAAACTCAACTGCAAAAGCTACGCTAAAGTTCAGCAGCGATAACGCCAGCGCCAACATTAACATGAGGAGCTTTTTATTCATTGTTTTTCCTCCTAGCATAAATTTCACTGTATCACTATTTTTTAGCGTAATAAAAAAAATATACCGGTCACAGCCGATATATCTTACAATTTTTCACTTGACACACGTTCTATAATAAGCGGCGCCGGAATCGGTTTTTGCGGCGCAAAGCCGTAAGCAGCCGCTAGTTTCTCTGTCGCCGCAGCGATTTTATCTTTATCATTAGTATAGATTTCGGCCAGCACTTCTCCCTTACTGACATAATCACCTGTTTTTTTATACAATCTAATGCCCGCGGTAAGATCAATTTCCGCATCTTTTGTCTGGCGCCCGGCACCTAATAATACTGCTGCCTGTCCCACTTTCAGGGCAGCCAAAGACACCAGATACCCACTGGTATGTGCGTATATTTTCTCGCCATAGGCGGCATTTTCCAGCCTTTGGGGCTCTTCTACCACTTTGGGGTCACCGCCTTGAGCCGCAATTATGCGCTGAAACATTTCAAATGCTTTGCCACTAGTAAGCAAATCAGATAAAACTACCTTTGCCTCAGCAATTGATGCGGCTTTTTGACTGGCCACCAACAGTTCTGCCCCTAAAGATAAAGCCAGCTCCGTTAAATCATTAGGACCGTTCCCCTGCAGTGTCTCTATCGCTTCCACCACTTCCACCGCATTGCCTACGGTAAAACCCAACGGTTGTTCCATGTTTGTCAGAAGCGCCGTCGTTTTTCGCCCCAGGGAGCTGCCTATCTCCACCATCATTTGCGCCAGCTGACGGGCACTTGCTAGGTCCTTCATAAACGCACCGCTGCCCACTTTGACATCTAAAACAATACTCTGGGCCCCCGCAGCTATCTTTTTACTCATGACAGATGAAGCAATAAGGGGAATACTCTCCACCGTTGCCGTCACATCACGCAAAGCATACAGTTTTCCGTCTGCCGGAGCCAGCTGTGCTGTTTGCCCGTTAATGGCAGCTCCCAACTGATGCACTTGCTGCATAAATTCTTCTTTGGAAAGATCCGTACGAAAGCCGGGTATACAGGAAAGTTTATCAATGGTTCCACCGGTATGTCCAAGCCCACGGCCGGACATTTTTGCCATGGTTACCCCAGCTGCCGCCACCAGTGGTAAGAGAACAAGTGTAGTTTTATCGCCCACACCGCCCGTCGAATGTTTATCGACAACAGGTCTGCCTAGAGCTGAAAAATCAAGAGTTTCACCGGAATTAGCCAGGGCCTGTGTCAGTGCGGCAGTTTCTGCAATGGTCATGCCATTAAAGTAAATGGCCATCAATAAAGCAGAAACCTGGTAATCAGGAATTTTATCCTGTAAATAGTCAGCAATAAATTTATTTATTTCCTCAGCTGACAAGGCACTGCCGTTTCGCTTTTTATAGATGAGCTCCAGGATGCTCATTTTTCTCCAAACCCCAAATCTTTAGCAAATGATTTCCCCGCTTCCATTGGTGTTAAGTTAAATAATGAGGCGATTGTTTGTCCTACATCGGCAAAAGTCTCTCTGATGCCTAAATTCACCGGTTTCACCTGCTTACCATATACAAGCAGCGGAACATATTCCCTGGTATGATCGGTATGCGGGTAAGTAGGATCACAGCCATGATCTGCCAGAATTATTAAAAGATCAACATCCTCCATTTCCCGGCTAACCGCCTCCAATTGTTTATCAACACGCTCCAATGCCTGAGCATAACCCTGGACGTTATTCCGATGGCCATAAAGCATATCAAAGTCAACCAGATTAACAAAAATTAGCCCCTGTTTAAAACTTTTCATCAACTCCAGTAGCTTGCTCATGCCATCATCATTATCTTTAGTTTTTACAGCTGCCGTAAGCCCTCGCCCGGCAAAAATATCTTTGATTTTTCCAACCCCAACCACCTCGTAACCAGCAGCAACCAATTTATCTAAAACGGTCTCACGCGGAGGTGCTAAGGAATAATCCCGGCGATTTGCCGTACGTATAAAATTACCCGGAGTGCCAATAAAGGGACGGGCAATAACACGCCCAACGGCAAAATCGCCTTTTAAAAGCTGACGGGCAATTTCGCACCACTTATAAAGTGTTTTAAGCGGCACAACCTCCTCATGGGCAGCTATTTGAAAAACACTATCCGCCGAAGTATAAACAATGGGGTTGCCGGTCTGTAAGTGTTTTTCTCCTAAAACCTCAATAATTTCTGTACCCGAAGCTTTAATATTCCCCAGGACAGGACGACCAATGGCGGCACTGAAAGGCTCAATAACTTCCGGAGGAAAACCATTTTCAAAAACAGGAAAAGGTTTGTCCAAAATAAGGCCGCTAATTTCCCAATGGCCGGTTGTGGTATCTTTCCCGGCGGAACGTTCATTCATTTTCCCGTAAGCGGCCAGCGGCTGCTCGGGACAAGCTGCACCGGTAACCGTTGTCAGGCAACCTATACCCAGCGACTGCAAAAAAGGAATATTGATACCGCCTACAGTTTGCGCAAGATGACCCAAAGTATTACTGCCTGCATCTCCATATTGCGCTGCATCAGGCAGTTCACCTACACCCAAACCATCCAAAACCACCATAATTATACGTTTTATTCTCATAAACTCAACTCCTTAAGCTCGGGGATGAGTTTTTTTATAAATATCACGCAATTTACTTTTTGTAAGCTGTGTATATATCTGTGTAGTCGAAATATCTGCATGTCCCAACATTTCCTGTACAGAACGTAAATCCGCCCCATTTTCCAACAGATGCGTGGCAAAAGAATGCCGGAGAGTATGTGGTGTAATATCTTTTTTAATACCCGCCTGACGGGCATATTTTTTCAGTATTTTCCAGAAACCCTGACGAGTCAAGCGTTTGCCATGCTGATTAACAAACATGGCAGGCTCATCTTTGTTGCGAATTAATTTAGGTCGACCGCGTCTTAAGTACTCACTCACAAAGTGGATAGCCACAGAACCCATAGGAACAATTCGCTCCTTTGCACCTTTACCTGTACAACGAATGAAGCCTGCTTCCAAGTTAACATCCAACACATCCAAAGACATTAACTCGGAAACACGAATTCCTGTGGCGTAAATAACTTCCAGCATAGCCTTATCCCGTAACCCTGCCACTTGCTGCAAATCAGGTTGTTCAAGCAGCAATTCAACTTCCTGTGTAGTTAAAACGCGTGGTAACTTCTTTTCCAATTTAGGCGATTCTAAATCAGCAGTAGGATTGTCCACTATCAGTCTTTCTTGAAAAAGATAATTATAAAAAGAACGGATAGAAGCCATATTGCGGGATAATGTAGAAGTGGCTTTACCGCTTTTTCTCAGAGCTTGTAAATAAGCTGTTATGCTATTACGTGTTACCTCTCGAAAATCATTAATATTTTCTTTTTTTAGATAGGAACAAAAGGCATGCAAATCCCGGTTATAGGCTTCCAGTGTATTAGCAGCCAGACCTTTTTCCACAGATATGTAATGAATAAAATCCCTGATAGTGCTTTCCATAACTGCTCTCCTTCTTAAACAACACCGATATGCTTCCTTTATTCGGAAATATTCTTCATCTAAGGAAGTATTTCCTTTTCATTTAGCAAAATCATAACCCGTTTTGATAAAAATCATGTAAATAAGAGAGAAAACTTGTCAGAATATATGATTTTCCGCTTTGCTGCGAACCGGACATAACCTTTATTGCCCTACCACGAGGTTCACGAAAAACAACCATTTCCGGCTGCAAGAAACGCAAAGCATAATAATGTAGCAGGGGAAAAACTAACAGCAAAAGCAAAAATATAAGCAGAAAGCGCTTTAATTTTTTGCTGTAGAAAAACATGGCATTCCTCCAGATTAAATTTTTACCACCGCGCTTTTATGGAAATATTAAAGAGGGCTTCTTAAAGAAAAGATACCATAACACGCATACAAACAGGCGTAACCATTGCTTCTATCAAGCTGCCTACGGCAAAAGTCAGAGCAATGATAAAAATAAGGGCACTATAGCGCATAAATATTGCCGCCGGTGATTTTTTATGCAGGCGAGACCGCAACAAAAAAAGCGAAGAAGAGACGGAAACAGCGCCTGCCACAATAATGGCAGGAACATAGATCAAATTCTGCGGCAAAATCGCTGCCAGGGAAAACAAAATGCCGCGCAAAGCACCCTGCTGTGCCAAAAATCCCACCGTAAAACCAATGGTAAAACCACGATAACAGATACCTACCAAAATTAAAATAAAGCCAAAAAAGATACTGCCGCAAAACCAGATTAAAAGCAAAAATATGCCGTTTTGCATCAGTGAACGCTGTAGAATAAAAGTTTGGTTTAAAGGCTCATCCAAAGTGAGGTAATCTAAAAAATTAAAAAAAATCTGATTTAATTCCGTCAGCTGTTCTGCTGTCAATAAGCTGACCGCTAAAGAACCAGCGATAATTCCTACTGTAAAAACTGCTGTGACAAACAGATAAATGCCGATATTTTCTTCCAGATGGGCCAATGCACCATTTCGTCTTCCTTGACGCAAACCGGTTCCCCCCTGTCCATCTGGATCATTATATGCGACTCATCTTTACGATATGCTTGCCTACTGACCTAAACCCAATCCGGCAGCCAGCAGGAGGGCTAAACATGTCTTTGCATCTGTAATTTCACCGCTTTGCACCATCTGTAAAGCATGATTAAAGGGAATTTTTTGTACAGTGAGTAATTCTCCTTCGTCAGGATGAGCTGCTCCGGCTGTTTTTAAACCGGTCGCAAGAAATATTGATATTTTTTCTGAAGTAAAACCCGGCGAAGTATAAACAGTTGTCAGCAGCCTCATTTCCTTGGCCACCAGGCCGGTTTCTTCAGCCAATTCACGCTCTGCGCAGGCAAGAGCTGTTTCACCGGGGTCCAATTTCCCCGCCGGTATCTCCAGTAACTCTTTTTCAACTGCTTTACGGTACTGCCGTACAAAATAAACTTCTCTATTTTTATTAACGGCCAGAACAGCAGCTGCACCAGCATGAACAACCACTTCACGGCTAGCAGTTGAACCATCAGCCAAGGCAACTTGATCTACGCGCAGTGTAACCACTTTACCCTGATAAATAATATCTGAAGAAATTGTTTTTTCTTCAAATTGATTTGTCATATCTACATCACCTCAGACATATAAGATTTAGGACTAATAAAGTGTCAATTTTTTAAAAGGAGAATTTTATGCAAACCATAGCACAAAAAAAACACTTTATTTTTATTGGCACCATCCAGGAATTACGTTTCTTTTTGCGTACCTTACCGCCAAATTTAACACTGGCTGCCTTTATTGCTCAGCAAATTCATTAATGTTGGTTTGTATAGTAATAAGATGTTTAGCTGCTGCCACAGCAGCCAAAAAAAAGGCGGGATCTTCATCAAGTGTACGCCCCATGGTTCTACATAATTGTGCCTCGGTAGCTAAATGAGCTAAACTAAGATTATCATAAAAAAACAAACGATGTTTTTTATTGATTTGATGTTTTTTTATTTGTTCCTGCAGCAATTGCTGTTCTTCCGGCTTTAAAACCGGCAGGGGCAAATCAACGGACACCAGGACGGCATGCTTTAAAGCAGTAATGGTATGGTGCGATAAACCGTAGTGCCGAGGACGTGAATCGGCAAAACTGATACGGGGCAGTACCACAGCCCTGCCCCGTAGGCTATAAACACGATTAAGATTATCAGCCAGTTCGATACCGCTGAAACCAAAAGGGGTGGCAGTTCCCACAACTCCTGGACCCATGCAGACTATTGTAATATCCGCCTGCAGTACATGGCGGGCAGCCAATAAGCCGCTGTAAACATTGATGGCTTCCAAATCTCCGCCAAAAGCATGTCCGGCTGTGATTACACCACATAATAAGCCGCGTTCCCTTAGAATCCGTACAGTATTACTGAAAAAAGCAGGTAGTGCGCCGCCATCTGTCATTAAATAGGCGATGCGCCAGGCCGGCTTTTCTTTTTTTAAGGTTAATACTGCCGGTGCCAACATACTATGTAATTCAGCGACCAGGACAGGCATTCCCGCCAGGGTCATAGCGTCAGCAATAACTTTATGGACAGGCGAAGCTTCCTCTTCAACGGCTAAGACGCGCATTTGAAGCGGTGTATAACGGAGCTTCATGATATGGCCTTTTCCCTTACTGCAATGTTTTAAACGTCTAAAATTTAATATGACAAAATGGTAACTGCCACTACCTAGATTTAACTCAACGGCCATAGTATTTAAAACCACATAATCTCCTATAGCTGCCGATCCTGTGAGTGGGACATAATTTATAGCGCGGGCAAGCTGTCCGTTAATTTGCACAGTTAAAATTTCACAGTCCGGTGACTGAATTTCCACCGTTTCTACTTTGGCAATATTGTGGCTATACATTAATCATCACCATGTAATTCTGCATTAAGACTTTAATCCTCCTGAAATCTGCCTTTGTGCTGCCTGCCTAAATTATCAAGAAAAGATAAAAGCCGATTGCGTTTAATCATTTGTGTGAGAGAAACTTTCTCTGTTAAAAAATGTACAAATAATAATAAACAGAAAAAACTAAACTGCAACCAAAAGGATGTGCTTTCCAGCGCCATCAGACCTAAAACACCACCCAGAAGATTGGCTCCGGAATCCCCTAGCATCCCTCTTCCGGCCAAATCCCAGGGAAAAAAAACAAGCGCAGTAAACAAAAAGGGAAAGAGCAATAAGATCATTTCTTCTGACTGTATCTGCTGTAAAAAAAGTATGGACAGCAAAAAAAATACTTTTAGGGCACGTCCGGGACGTAAATCAAAAAGATTCAATAAGTTGGCCGTTAGCGCCACCAAGGCCGCACGCCAGATGTTTAGTGGCAAATTACTGTCCGGCAGACTTTTCACGGCCAAAAAACAAATAATATAACCGCCTATTGCTTTTAACAGTCCTGTAGTAATTTTCCCTTTCAATAAACTGGAAAAATGCCCCCTTAATCCTTTTACCTGGCTGGCACCCCAAAAATCATCTATAAATCCTAAAATACCCAAACCTATGGTTATCATAAATGTCCGCCGGATCAGACCGGAAGTTATCAGCTGCGAAATTAAAGCCCAAAGCGCTGCAGGCAAATAAGTAAAAATAAAAATTAACCCCATACTTTGCGGGATTGCCTGTCCACGATAGTTCCTGGCAATTAGGCCTGCATGACGAGCAAATTTGCTCCAGCAGGGCACCACTACGGCAGCGCTCATAACGATAAGAAATAAATAAAACAATTTGCTCATGACATTCTCACCCGCTGACGATACCAAAGTTCCACCAAGGTGCGTAAAACATGAAAAAACTGTCTGCCCCGGTGCCAGAAGCCCTTAAAATCCCGTCCCGTTTCCCGGTGTGTCATCTGTACCGCAATTTCCTGCAGACGATAACCATTGCGTAGACATTCCACAGTCAAACCCACTTCTACACCAAAACCACGCGCTGAACAATTAAGCCCATTCCAAACACTACGCCGTAGTACACGCTGTCCGGATAAAGGAGAATGGGGCCGATAACCACACAGCTTGATAATGCCATAAGCCGCTAATGACTTAACTAAACCAAATCCACCACGGCGCTTGGCGGGAGAAAAGGCTGCAATCGTCATCTCAGCTTCTTTATTCAGCACCGGAGGTATTAGTCGGGCAAATTCCTTGGCACTACTGCCTAAATCTGCATCAACAAAACACAATATATCCGCCTCTGTTAACCTCACGCCCATGGCCAGCGCAGTACCTTTACCTCTGTTTTGCGGCAATTTATACACACTGGCACCTGCAGCTGCTGCCTTCTCTGCCGTTCTATCGGTTGAGCCGTCATCTATTACCAAAATCTCATCAATTAAGCGCAGCGACTTTAGAGCATTTATAGTTTGAGCTATTGTCTTTTCTTCATTGAAAGCAGGAATAATGGCTGCAATTGACATTATCTGCTCCTTTAGAATTAGAATGTGGCTATTAATTCATCAGCCGCTTCTTTGATGCCGAAATTACCGGCACATCCTCGTAAAACTGACAGAAGCGAATACTGCCCAAAAATTGTTTCCACATTATCAATTGTGGAGATCCCCAATGCTTTTAGTTCCCCTAAACAAGACTTCTTAACATCACTTTGTTCCAAACCAATCACCGTAATCGCCTCGCCATGCAAAAAAACAGCCAATTCTTTTACCAGTTTTCTGTCAATTTGCTCCTGCTCACCACAGAACAACAAAACTGTTTCCGGTCTTTCCTGCGCCCCTTTTTCAATCTGAACCTCCTGCCGCTCCAGAAAGGTCCTCAGTTGATTATTCATTTCTTCACTCATCTCTTTTTGTGTCAGCATAAAAGCTAGTATTTTCCCCAAGCCGCTTGTTTTTCCGCTTAAAGCTGACGTCTCTTCAATAGAAATAACATTACAAAGCATTGCTCCTGCATCCTGCAGTAATGAAATAACCCCCTGGGGAATACTGCTGCCATGGCAAATGATGGCGATTTTTTTTTCTTTTAATGTATCTTTCACTAGACTAGGATAAAGAGACTCCTGAAATTTTTCCCAGAGGTATAAATCACGCGTCAGAGACTGCAGCTGTGCCTTCAACTGTAATCTTTCTTCATGCAGGCTTCTGTAATTTTCCGTCATTTGCTCTATTAATAAACGCTGTTGTGTTACCAGCATATTTTCACTGATGCTGGTTCCTATAATAATGCCAAGGCCTAAAGCTAAAAATACTGCTACCAGGGAAATGACATGATCTCTCATTCTAAACAAATGGCTTACCTCCTGCTACAATGCCAGACGTAGACGCAGAGCTATTAAGCGAAAAAGATGGCGAACCATAGAGTTGGTAAAAGCAAGTACCAACACCGGAATGGCTGCTGCCAGTGCCAATAATAAGACAGAACGGCCTGAAATCTGCGATCGGTATAATTGGCTTACGCCCCGTGCATCTACCAAACGGTTCCCTACTTTTAGGCGAACTAGAAAAGTGCTGGCCATGCCTTTTCTGCCCTTTTCCAAAAAATCAATCATATTTGAATGGGTGCCTATGGCTGCAATAAGCTTGGCGCCATTTTCATAGGCCAGTAAAAGTGCAATATCTTCACTGGTACCCGGAGCTTTCATTACTTTAGCCGTCAGGCCAAGCTGATTAATCCTTGCCATTCCCGGTGCAGAACCATTGGGATAAGCATGAACAACCAATTCTTTGGCTTTGCGCAGAGCCATATCGCTGACACTGTCCATATCCCCCACCACTAAATCAGGAATATAACCGTATTCCAGCAAAGCATCGGCTCCGCCATCAACACCTACCAGCACGGGCTTAACCTCATCAATATACTGCTTAATAGCCTTTAAATCTTCTCGGTAGGATTGACCGCGAACGACTACAAGTGTATGTTTATCAGTAAAAACTGTGTCAAGGGAGGGCATTTTTAAACCGCCCAGGATTAATTCTTTTTCTTTGCGGGCATAATCCAGCGTGTTTTGCACAAAAGCATCAAGGAGATTTCCTAAATTTTGTTCAGCTGCTTCCATTTGTTTTTGTATTTCTTCTTGGTCTAACAGGCGGGCACTGCCTAGATACTCACCACCCCGCCATATTTTACCTTCTACAATTGTCAGCACTTCATCATCATGCAGCTTTGCCATTAAATCTTTACCTGCTAAATCAAAATGTGGAATATTAGCTTTCCACAAGACTAGAGGTCCCTGATTGGGATAAAGCCCGGAAATAGAACAGCTGGCATTAATTACAGCACGAACTTTATGCTCACACAACTCCTTTGCCGCCAGTTCATCTAAATCATGGTGGTCTATGAGCGCAATGTCACCCGGCTTCAGTCGTGCTGTTAAAAGTTTTGTTTTTTTCCCTATCTTAACGGGGCCTTGAATCGCCATATTCTTAGCAAAATTTTTCATTTACTAGCTTTCCTTTTTTATTATGTGCCGGCAATATAAAGTAACCATCGTTATTATAGCCAATAAAGAGAAAAGAAAAACATTACCGCCGGATTGCGGTAAAAAACAAAAAAAATCGTCTGCACTCTTTGGGCAAACGATTTTTCAAATACCATCTGCAATTAATTTTGCACTAGTGTACATTTTTCCCATAAAGCCTTAGTCGGTCTGCCACTAAAGCAATAAATTCAGAGTTGGTTGGTTTACCACGTTCTGTATTAATAGTGTAACCGAAAAATTTTTTTATTGTATCTATATTATTACGTGACCAGGCTACCTCTATGGCATGGCGGATAGCACGCTCCACGCGTGAACTGGTGGTATCAAATTTTTCTGCAATCCGCGGATAAAGTACCTTTGTTACAGAACCCAAAAGATCCACGTCTTCTACCACCATGATAATGGCTTCCCTTAAATACTGATATCCTTTAATATGAGCGGGGATTCCGATCTCATGAATAATATTTGTAACATCTGCTTCCAGGCTGTTGCCGGTGCGTCTTACGGGACGTGTCAATGATGCTACCGAAGGCGTCGGACTGCTGCTGTCGCCCAGCTGCCGGATTCTATCCACCAAAACATCCATATTAAACGGTTTCAATATATAATAAGATGCACCTAATTCAACTGCTTTACAGGTTATATCTTCCTGGCCGAAGGCAGTGAGCATAATTACTTTTGGCTTTTGCTCTATTTCCATTTTATTGAGCTCTTCCAGAACTCCCAATCCGTCTAAATGAGGCATAATTATATCCAAAAGCAGCACATCGGGAGGATTCCCGGTAATTAGTTCCAAAGTTTCTTTTCCGTTATAAGCCCTGCCTACTATGTCGATATCCGGTTGCTGTTCAAGGTACTCCACTAATAGATCACTGAATTCTCTGTTGTCATCAGCTACAAAAACTCTTAACATTAACAATCTCCTTCCCATCTCTATATAGTTTGTTGCTCCGTAAAATTTATTCGACATTTGGCTAAATATTCCTTTCTGATTATTACAACAATTTTAAAAACTTTTCTACTACATTTGCTTATTCTAGATATTAGATTCATAAAATACTAAAAAACACGCCTAACCGCCAGACGTGTTGTTAAGACGTGTTTTTTAGATATTTGAATCCAGCAAACCAGATTCCCTAACCATCCACTCAAGATAAATTCCATAGCCTCGTGTCGGATCATTGACGAAAACATGGGTTACAGCTCCCACTAAATAACCATCCTGAATGATTGGGCTGCCGCTCATACCCTGCACAATACCGCCCGTTGCTTCCAGTAAGCGTTCATCTGTAATTCTGATAATCATCCCTTTATCACTGGGGCGTGTTTGCCTATAAACACGCTCTATTTCAATATCAAAACATTCTATGGTTGTACCTTCCAAAACCGTTAGAATTTGCGCCGGTCCGGGTTTAACCTGAGACATTAAAGCCATGGGCATGGCTTCATTAATATTACCCTGCACCGGTTCAATTTTAGTAAGCCTGCCAAAAATTCCAAATTGGCAGTTTTTTTCAATGCTACCTAGTAAATCATCACCCTCTTGGAAAACACCCGTTTTTTCACCGGGATAGCCGCGCTGAGCAGTTTTGATATTAACGATGTTGGCTTTAACAATCTCCCCATCCCTGACATTAATGGGCTGGTTCGTATCTACATCAGTAATTACATGGCCTAAAGCGCCATAAATTCTTGTTTTCGGGTCATAAAAGGTTAATGTTCCTACACCGGCCGCTGTATCTCGTACATATAGCCCTACCCGGGGACGCTTTGTTTCTTGACATATTTTTGGTTCAACATCAACAGTAAAAACATTTTCTCCCCTTTGGATTTGAAATTTTAGTACTTTCTTACCGCTCTCTGCCATGATAATTTCCGCCACTTCATTAGCATCCTGCAGCTTTTTTCCCTCTATGGCCAAAATAACATCGCCTATTTCAATTCCTGCTTCTTTAGCCGGAGATATGGCTTGATTTCCAGTTTGCACAGCATGGTGCCCCACGACTAAAACGCCTTCACTGTGTAATTTTATACCGATAGAGTGGCCGCCCGGAATAAATTTTTTTACCGGCAAAACATTTACAGTTAACTGGTGCAAGGGAATTACACCAAACAAACGAAATTCCAGATTGACCGAGCCGAGGCTTTCAGCGCTAAACTGCAGTGGAGAACGTAAATTCAGTTTGCTCTCCTGCGTAGAAACCGGAACACCATTGAGAGTTAAAACTCCATCTTTATCAGCTTTAACATAGATGGAAAACGGACTGGCGATGTTTACATAACATTCGCCACCTTCAAGTAAACGCAGTTCGTTTTGCAGAGTTACCCAAATCCGCCAGGGGAAAAACATTATCAGCAAAAGCAAGAAACATAAGCAGGAAAAAGACAAATATTGTCGAATGCGCTTTTTTTTCACGCGGTTATCACTCCTTGCTGCATCTTTAGGAGAAATCACCTCCATAAAAAAACGAGATGAACGTAATTTTAAGATAACCGCGCACTTATTTTTTTATACGATTTTAGTTTACATAAAAACTTGCATCATTTGGGATTATTGACACAAAAAAATAGCAATTTATTTTTTGCTATTTTTTATCATATAATTTGGTTTATAACATTTCCGTCAAAAGCTTTTGGGCATGCTGTAAGGCCACTTCATCTTTACCTCCTAACATCCTAGCCAATTCAACTTCCCTTTCCGCCAGTGTTAAATCTTTTATGCGCGTAACAGTTCTCTTTCCTTTCTCTTCTTTATAAATTAAAAAATGCTTATCGGCAGCGGCAGCTATTAAAGGCTGGTGCGTTACACAAATGACCTGCCGATGCCTGGCCAGCTGTTTTAACTTTTCCGCCACATTACGGACGGTAAGTCCGCCAATTCCTGCATCAATTTCATCAAAAATCAAAGTAGGAACAGCATCCTGTTCTGCCAAAACACTTTTAATGGCCAACATTACACGTGAGATTTCACCACCAGAGGCAGTTTTAGCCAAAGAACGAAGGGGCTCGCCGGCATTGGCCGCCAACTGAAATTCTATTCTGTCACATCCTGTTGGGCCGTATTGTGCTTCCTGTTGTACTGAAATGGCAAAACAAGCACCGGACAGGGCCAAACTCTGCAATGCTTCATTAATCTTCTCCGCCAGCAAAACGGCTGTTTCCTGCCGCTTTTGCGATAATCTCCGGGCAGCCTGCTGCAGAGCTTCTTCCGTCAGGGTAATTTGCACCTCTATTTCCTCTCGCTTGCTGCTGCGGTTTAGTAATTCTTCTAGCTCCGCCTGCAGCTGTGTTCTTAATTGCTCCACATCAGCAAGAGTTGGTCCATATTTTTTTTTAATATTTCGATATGTTTCCAAGCGGTCGCTGACACGCTGCAGTTCCATTTCATCCAGTTGCAGTTCATCCTGATAATTGCGCAGTTCCCGTGCAGCCTCTGTTATTTGCTCCTCCGCCATAATCAATTGCTGCAAAATGGCTGAGAGCTTTTCGTCCAAAGCAGCAGCAGCAGCAAGTTCTTTTTCCGCTAGTCCCAACTGTTCAATAATGGCTTCGTTGTAACCGCCCTCATATAAAGCAGCATATACTTTAGCCGTACGCTCCCATAGCTGTTGGGCATTGGACAAACGGCGGAATTTTCTCTGCAGATCTTCTTCTTCCTCTGCCGATAAAGCCGCCGCATTAATTTCCTCTAGCTGAAAACGTAAAAAATCTGCTTGTCTGGCAACCGCTGCGTCATCGCCACCCATAGCTTCTAAATCTGCCAATAGTTTTTTACGAGTTTGGTAAAGATTAAAAACCTTATTTTTTAACTGTGCCAACTCCTCACCGCCGTATGCATCAAGTAAATCGCGCTGTGTGGTTGACACAAGTAATGACTGCTGTTTATTTTGTCCATGTAAATCAACAAGCTGCCGACCCCAGAATGCCAACTGGGTTAATGGCTCTATCCGGCCATTGATACGACAGACATTGGGACCGCTAGTACGGATTTCCCTGCTAAAAATAATCTCGTCGGTTTCCAGTGCTGCCGGCCAGACTGTTTTACCACGAGTAAAAACAGCCTGGATTAAAGCGCTCTCTTCCCCAGTGCGAATAACTTCACTGCTGGCTCTCTCACCCAGCAGCAAGCCGAGGGCGTCAAGCAGCATTGATTTACCGGCTCCAGTTTCACCAGTAATAACGTTTAAACCGCTGCCCGGATAAAAAGTTAAATTGTCTATTAAAGCCAGATTGCGCACTTCCAAGACATGTAACATCTTTTTACATCCTTTCCGGCTGCCGGCTTATTACCTTTTTGAGCTTATGATGCAATAAAGTATAGAAATCAGTACCATGCAGTTGAATAATAGGTGTAGTAAGGGGGGCTCGTGTTATCTGCACTATATCACTGTCCTGCAGCAAACAACCCGTCTGTCCGTCCACTGTAATCATTACTTCTGTCTGCCGCGTCCAGGGGTGTACTGTAATTCTTTCATTGCTGGCTACAATAACAGAACGATGATGCAAAAGATGAGGACAGATGGGAGTAATAATCATTACATCCAAAGCTGGATTTACTATGGGCCCGCCGGCTGACAGTGAATAGCCGGTTGAGCCAGTAGGCGTGGAAATTATAATCCCGTCACAGGGATATGTTTCCAACATTTTATCATTGACATATGTATCCAGATAAATGATGCGGGAAGAATATCCTTTACTAATTACAATATCGTTAAGAGCCACAAATTCCTTAACCTGTTTATCTTCACGATAAACACGTGCCCAAAGCATTAAACGGTGGTGAATCTCATAGCGTCCAGCCAACAATATCTCCAAGGCCTTTTCTAATTGCGGCGGCTCTACTTCCGCTAAGAAGCCCATTTGCCCCAAATTTACACCCAATAGCGGCAAATTAGTACCAGTAAACTGGTGGGCCGCCCGCAAAATCGTTCCGTCACCACCAAGTACCACCACCGCATCCACCTGCCCAGGGAATTCTGCAGGTGACAACATAGGAATATCCGCCAGGGCGACAGCATCAGGGGCGTCTGCTAAATACACCTGCACACCGTGTTGGCGGCAAAAAACCGCAATGCGCTCTGCCATTTCTTTTACCTGCTTATGTTTTTGCCAATTGGGAACTATACCTAACGCTTTCATTCCTTCACTCCTGTCAGATGCGAAAACGCACTTCCTGCAGCGTTCCCCTCTCCAAATGCAGTATCAACATACCGCTAACCCGGAAGGCCAAGGTATCACGCAGCAAGCTGCTTCGCCACAATTTTGATTGTAGACGTACCGTTTTTTTATCACGCCTAATCTGCACAAGATAGCTTCTGCCATCTTTTTTTACCAAAAAATCATTTTTTAAAGCAAAAGTATGCTGCTGCCCGTTTATTTCCATTTTCACCGTTAGGGTTGGCTTAACAGTGACCACTTCATATCCTGCTTCTTCCAGAATTTGTGCCGCCTTACCCTGGCTTTTCCCTGGTTTTTTTCCCTTTATTCTGCTTGATCGTGCTGCCAACCAACGTATAAAGAAAATCAGGACAAGTAGGCCCAGTATGATCCAGTCCTTTTTTCCCATCCTTTCCACCTGCCCAAATTATCTATTCGTCAGATGCGGCAGGTTTCCTTTTTTACGATAAAGTCTGATGTGCCACAGCTACCGTTTCACGTATGGTTTGTACAGCAACTGCTTTAGGTTCAGATTCAGCCAATAAATGCAGCAAGTATTCTATGTTGCCTTCAGGCCCGCGAATGGGAGAAAAGTCGACTCCAACCACGCTGTAACCCAATTCTACCGCGATGGCAGCAATCTTTTTCAAAACTTCCAAATGTGCGGCAGGATCGCGAACTACTCCTTTTTTACCTACACGTCCCTTCCCCACTTCAAATTGCGGTTTAACCAGTGTTACTATTTCAGGAATCTTTAAATTTTTTAAGGCTGGCAAAACTAAAGCTAGTGAAATAAAAGAAACATCTACAGCAGCAAACTGTACTGCTTCTACCAGGGATGCAGGATCAAAATGGCGAATATTGGTTCTCTCCAGGACAACTACACGATTATCCTGACGCAGACGCCAATCTAACTGACCATAACCCACATCAATACTATATACTTTACTTGCGCCCTTTTGTAACATGCAGTCTGTAAAGCCGCCTGTTGAGGCACCGACATCCATTGCCACGCGTCCCCGCAAATCAATCTCAAAAACTTTTAAAGCTTTTTCCAGCTTCAAACCTCCGCGCGATACATAGCGCGGCAGCTCTGTCACTTGAATAGCGGCATCACTTGGAATTTGTGTGCCGGGCTTGTCTATTTTCTTCCCGTCCACTGTAACTAAACCTGCCATTATGGCCGCCCGCGCAGTAGATCGGCTCACAAAAAGACCGCGTTCTACCAACAGCAAATCTAATCGTTTCCGCTCTGTGCCCATGGCAAAGCCCTCTTCCCTTTATTCAACAGCTCCAAGCACACGGCAGCAGTATTTTCTACCGTCAATCCCAGATCTTGCAGTAACAATGAACGGTCACCATGTTGGACGAAATTGTCCGGAATACCCAGGCATTTAACCGGCAGGTGCTGAAAATCATTTACTGCCAAGTACTCAAGCACTGCTGAACCAAAACCGCCGGCCAAAGCATTTTCTTCCAGTGTTACCAATCCATAGCGGGCAGATAATGCCGCTTTGCTAATTAATTTACCATCTAAAGGTTTAACAAAAATAGGATCTATTACCCCAACAGAGAAACCTTTTTTCTCTAAAATTTCTGCAGCCGCCAGCGCCACTGCCACCATAGTGCCAACGGCAAGAATAATAACATCACTCCCCGGCTTTAATATTTCTCCCCGTCCCCATGGCAGACAGCACGGCTTTTCTCTTTTTACCCCCAGGGCTCTACCGCGCGGATAGCGCACAGCAACCGGTCCTGCATGTTTTAGTCCCGTCAACAGAGCATGCTGCAAATAATTTTCATCCCTGGGGCAGATAATTGACATCTGCGGTAGATGCCTTAAATATGAAAGATCAAAAACGCCATGGTGCGTTTCACCATCTTCCCCCACTACACCTGCTCGGTCCACAGCAAACAATACGGGTAGATTCTGTAGGCAAACATCATGCACTATCTGGTCATATGCTCTCTGTAAAAAGGTAGAATATATTGCCACTACAGGTCGGAAGCCTTTCCGTGCCATGCCGGCGGCAAATGTTACTGCATGTTGTTCCGCAATCCCTACGTCAAAAAAACGCTCCGGGTAATGTTCGGCAAAAGAATCTAAACCGGTTCCGGTTGCCATGGCTGCCGTAATGGCCACTATTTTTTTGTTTTGAGCCGCCAAATTAATTATGGTATCACTAAAAACATCAGTATAAGTAGGTATACTACCTTTTTTGCCCTGCTCGGGGGGCGAGTTTAAATCAAAAGGACCAACCCCATGGTAAAAATCAGGGTTAGCCTCGGCAAAAGAAAAACCTTTACCTTTTTTCGTTATGACATGCACTAAAACAGGTCCCCTTACCTGCTTAGAACTGCGCAGAACGGGAAGCAAAGCTTCCAGGTTATGCCCATTAACCGGCCCTAGATAAGTAAAGCCCAATTCTTCAAAGAGCATACCGGGAACAATTAAAGTTTTTACTGCATCTTTAAAACGATCAACTGATTTAATTACCTTACCACCTATGGCAGGAATTTTGCGCATTAACTCCTGCACATCTTCTTTAAGGCGAAAATACTTGGGATCTGTGCGTATACGGCCCAAATATGCCGCCAGTCCGCCCACATTATGGGAAATAGACATTTCATTATCATTTAGGATCACAATTAAATTGGTTCGCATATCACCGGCGTGGTTTAAAGCTTCAAATGCCATGCCGCCGCCCATGGAACCATCGCCGATAACAGCCAGCACGTGATATTGATCACCATTCAAATCGCGAGCTTTTGCCAACCCAAGAGCTGCTGAAATAGAAGTTGAACTATGTCCCGTTTGAAAAACATCATGTTCACTTTCCTTTATTTTAGGGAAGCCGCTCAGCCCACCGTATTGACGCAAAGAATCAAAACGATCACGCCGTCCTGTTAAGATCTTATGAACATAGCTTTGGTGCCCGACATCCCAGATTATCTCATCACGAGGACTATCAAAAACTGTATGTATAGCTATTGTTAATTCCACCACACCAAGATTTGGTGCCAGATGGCCTCCGGTACGGGAAACTTTCTCCAACAAAAAAGAGCGAATTTCAGCTGCCAGTTGTGTCAATTCTCTAGTATTCAATTTTTTTAGGTCAGTCGGCCCATTAATGGCTGACAATAACTTACCCATACTGTTATTACCTCACTTTCGCTTCGGAGGAAGGGTGTTGCGAAAAAAAACCTTCCCGGGCAAAACGGCTTCAATTTTTGTTAAAAATCTGGCAAACAATAAAATTATATCGGCAGCACGACTCAGAGCCAGCCTTTTCCCCAGCGCTTTACCACCGACTGTAATGGCTGAGACAATGCCGGTGGCAACAATACTCACTGTGGGATTTTGGGCAATAAAATTGCTACCGAATAAGCGCAAAACCAGCAAAGCGTTTAAAACGCCGCTGACAATACCGGCAATATCACCTACCACATCGTTGCAAAAATTGGAAAAGCGATCTGCATTGCGGACAAGGTACAGAGCTTCCCGCGCGCCGGGAATTTTTTTGGCGGCTTTAGCCAAAAGGGGGACTTCATCTGCAGCGGCAGCGGCAATACCAATCATATCAAATAGTATTCCTGTTATCACAATAAATAAAAGCACAGCTAGTGCCACTGCAAAAGATTGGATACTGTTAAAAATGATCTGTGAAACCAAACTAACTATCACAGAAAGAATAAATGTCCAGATCGTAATAGTAACAACCCAGCGCAGCGAACTTTCATTCTTATCTGTATTTTGCCCCATTATTTGCACCTCATGGTCAAAAAATAAAAAATAAATTTATATAAACTACAAAAAAGAGTTTGCATGGAAACTCTTTAACCTTTCAGACCTATCGGTCAGAGCTTATAACATTATATAACAATAAGCCGTAGGTGAGCAACCCATCAGGTAAACGTTACGGCTTAGGTCCAGCAGGTTTTCCCAATTAGTCACCAGGTCGTCGCCGTCCCTGGCAGTTCCCAATTAAGACTAATTTCATTGTGTTGCCAACAATGAGGCTGGATTACCACTAAGTCCATACTTTAATCCCTGACGAGTCTCCGTTTGGAACAGTCTAGGAGTTTTCCTCAATAACGTGGGATCATTTTCTAGCCTCTTTTGCAGTGACGGTTTCATCCAACGCCTCCACCGCCACCACTCAAGGCAGGCTACACTGTACACAGCGCGAACCGCATACAGGTTCTTCCCAAGCCGTAGTCATTTACCCACTACGGTAATTCACCACGCACTTGAGTCTCCACGGGACTAGGGTCAACGCCTGCATGCCTTTGCAGATCGCCCCAATCCCTTAACTCCCAGCACCAACCCCCGACTGGGCGTCGGCAGCCAGCACCAGGAACTTCATCGATGTGCCCTTTACGGATTTTTAGGCCCGTCTTCGAAAATGAACACGCTAACTAGAATACTGCGCCACCTACGGAGTATTTATATTGTAACATATCTGAAAATTTCTCACAAATTCTTTTGCGAACTGCATTAGCCTTATTTCCTGCAATTTAGCACTTCCCTGCCCTTTAGCAGGCAAGCGGTGAATAACTCTCACCCCCCTTACAGTTAGCGAAGTTATAGTCAGTTAAGAAACAATTTTATTCTTAGTTTATTAGTTACACAAAAGAATAATGAAAAAAATCTTTACTTGTTTTATTGTGTCATTGCTATAACAAATATCATACTATGTAGCAGAATGTCAGGGGGGTGAAAGTATATGTCTCGACAATTTAACGGCGATTTGTTTTCCGCCAGCGTAATTAACCAAAAAGCTGTTAACCAAAACACACAACAAATTCTTGTGCTGGTTGCGGCACAAGTTGCTAACTTAATTGAGGCCCAATTTGGCTTTGCTGAAAATGATGATAGTGATACCATTGAAGGCTTTACTGTGTAGTTAAACTGATGAAAGGGGTCCGCCAATGAAAAAATTTGCCTACCAATATGCAACAGGTACAATGCCGGCAAATATAAAAAGGAGATTTGGCAATGCCGATATTTTTACTGCAAGTGTTATTAATCAAAAAGCTGTAAATCAAAACGCACAACAAATTTTAGTACTTGTTGCCGCCCAAGTAATTAGCCTCATTGAAGCACAATTTGGTTTTGCTACTAATGAGGACCAGGATGAAATTAATGAATAATCCTATGTAGAAAGGAGTAGAAACCTTGAAAATAGGCTTTACAAGAAATGGTTTAACACTCGATTCCAAGCCTTTTAACCCTCTCAATCTTTCCGTTAAAGGGCATGGTATTGAAACAAAGGAATTACCCAAAATTGATGCTTTTGAAATACTAGAGAAACTTGCCAGTGCAAGGGCGGAAGGTGCCACCCGGTTTGATCAAGTTAAAGCATTGCAGTCAATTTTGCCCAAATAAGCCAGCACCTGCTACACTGGAGTTTTTTCATTAATTATATCGCTTATAAAAAGCATAATTACCACACAGTAGGAGGGTTAAAATGCCAGACGTATTATTAGCCAGTGTTGTGAATCAGAAAGTTGTTAACCAAAACACACAGCAAATCTTAGTTCTGATCGCCGCACAAATTGTTAATGTTTTAGAAGCCCAGTTCGGTTTTTCCACTAACTTGGATAATGATACCATCAACTCATAGAACATTAGCCGGGGCCCCTTTTTACAGCTAAAAGGGGCCTACTAATGAACAACTGTCATTCTTTTCACATATTATAGTTTAGCAAATTGCCTGCGAAGGAGGATACTTATGCCTACTGAAAATATGCTGCCTGCACGTCAGGAACAGAATGATGTCTATATGCAGGCTGAAATAATTGATCAACTAAATACGAACCAACAATCTAATATGACTCTGTCTACTGGTTCGGTTATTACACAAACAGGTTCGCTTGTAAAAATAAATGTATCTTAAAAGAAAGGAGTTATATAAATTTGTGCAGTAATCCCTGGATCACAATAAAAGCACGTCGTAAGAAAAAAATACCGGAAATTCGGCTGGATAAAATCGGTCAGGTGTATATAGACGGCCAACTGTATGATCCGGATGATGATAAATACCGCAATCTATCCATCAATGTAGAAACACACAACAAGCTAAACACAGGTGAAGAGACACAAAAAATGCTGGAGTTGCAAAAAGAAGCAGTTAAAGGTAAGACCTATACTGTGTCCGAGAGTAAAGACAAAGATAAACATGAGTCAACCACAATTAAGTTTTAAGGGTGGCTTGAGATGACAGAACGAAAATTTATTACTGATGAACTGGAAGTCTGCCTAAATTTTCAATGCCCACTTCCACCGGATTTATTGACACAACTATATTTACTGCGCATAGATGAAACATTAAACAATGAAGAGAAGGCCGCAAAATTACAGGATATTTTAAGGAATGAAAACTATGCAGAAAGGTAAATTAATTTTCCTGGGCAATTTATCAAATGAGGCTAACCTTTGTGTTACTCAAAACACTGAATTGTATCAGTTAAATGTAGCTGTCATCATTGGTGTTAATCAGCTCCGCGAAAGTGTTTTTTCCCGTACGAAGGTACCGCTTGCTATTGAAATTGGAGAAAAAGGAGAAATAGAAATTCAAGGCCTGGATGGCCTAACTGTTAACGATGAAAACATTCGCATATACAGTGACCGTAAAATGACGCAAAGCGAAACGAATAATACGGGTTAGAAAAGGAGTCGAACATGATGGAAGACGAAAACAGTGTAGTAAAATCATATAATTTTCTCATTAATTCTGCCAACCAGGCTAATTTAGCCAATACAAAAGATATAAAAGCCAGGCAAGTTAATTCTGTCTTTGTACTGATTACGCCGTACTACATAGACAGATTTAATCTGGCCGGGCTGGATTTAGATATTAGCATTGATGAGCATGGCACTTTGTGGGTTAATGAGCAATCTTTCGAAGCAATTGAAATTGCTAGAGGAGTTAAGATCATTGGCATCATCCAAAGATAAGAAAAAACCAGCAACTTGTATTCAATGTGGTGAAGCAGGCCTTTATATTATCCCTACAGAAAAAGATGTTTATATAGAATGCAAGGGCGGACACGCTTGGCGAGAACAATACATTGACCAGGGGGGAACTTACCCCCGTCCCAAAACAATTGTTAAACGCCTAGAAGATATGTTCAGCCCGCCGGAAAAAGAACTTTATCTCCGCATCAGCGCAGAACTGGAGAGTAACAGCGCTTATTATAAAGAAGCTGATACTTGGGAAAAAATAAATCGTTTATGTGAGCAGTGTAATGCTAATGAACAAGAAATTTATACTATTTTTAAAATTATTACCCTTTATCATAAGGCCAAGGGAGGATTGTAAGCAAATGAGCCGCAATACAGAGCAAGTCGCAACGCCTACCGCATCGGAAGAAGAAAATAAAGTTTTTCAAAATACAGTAAAAATTAAGGGTAATACTAAAAACATTGAACAGACAAATAAACAAAAGTCTGCAGAAAATAAAACTACAGAACAAAAAGTCGGTAATCTGGAAAGACTGTTTAATATTTATCAAAAAAGGAAGTAACAGACCGGTTCTGTCACTTCCTTTTTTTTGCTTTATTGCTGCCGTTTAACAAGCAAATTTGCTAATTGCTTCAGCTTGCTGGCTCGCTCGCCAAAATATTCCACGGCAGTAAAGGCTTCCGCCAATAATTTATCTGCCATTACTTGTGACTGCTGTACTCCGTAAAGAGCAGGATAAGTCATTTTCTTTTTTGAAACATCGGAGCCGGTTTTTTTCCCCAGGCACTTTTCATCTCCCACCACATCAAGGATATCATCAACAATTTGAAAAGCAAGACCAATTTTTTGGGCAAATGAAGTTAGCAGGCATAATTCCTCTTTCGTTGCCTGCCCCATAATAGCACCGCAACGTACACAGCAGGTAATAAGGGCTCCTGTTTTGTGCCGGTGAATATATTCCAGGGTTTCCGCCTTTAGCGGCTTGCCTTCCGAGAGAACATCTACCACCTGGCCGCCTATCATGCCCGCCATCCCGGCAGCTTTGCTTACTTCCTGCTGCAGCGCTACTACAGTTTGGGCAGGGAAAAATGCTGCTGTTTCGGTAGCCAGTATCTCAAAAGCTAAAGTTAGTAAAGCATCCCCTGCTAAAATGGCCAGTGCCTCACCAAATACTTTATGATTGGCTGGGCGCCCACGCCTAAAATCATCATTATCCAGCGCCGGTAGGTCATCATGAATCAGTGAATAAGTATGAATCATTTCTAAGGCGCATGCTGTCGGCAGCGCATGCCGCTCTGGCACATCAAAAACTGCAGCGGTAGCCAAATTCAAAAGTGGACGCAGACGTTTCCCGCCGGCAAAAATACTATAACGTACAGCTTGATGTATTTCTGGAGGGAAAGTGGTGGCAGGCGGCAAATAGCTGTCCAAAGCCTCATTAACTGTTTCTATTTCACGCTGCCAGCTTGATTTCACCTCTATTCCCCCTCACCGCTAAAAGGTACAAATTGCTCCGTATCTTTTAATAAAATAGATATTTTATTTTCCACATCATTAAGCTTTTCCTGGCAAAAACGCAGCAGTTCCATACCCTCCTGAAAGAGAGATAAGGCATCTTCCAGAGGACAATCATTGCTTTCTAACTTTGTTAAAACACTCTCTAATTTCTCCAAGGCCTCATCAAATTTTAAATTTTCTTTTATTTTATTTTCACTCATTGCCATCCTCCAATTTTGTTGCCAAAATTTTAGCAGCTGCCCTTCCATCGTGCAGCTGGATATTAATTTGCCTGTCGCATTGTAGGCGACTGGCTGAACGGATAACTTTGCCATCTTCATCATAACAAATGGCATAACCACGCTGCAAAACAGCTTCAGGATTTAATGCCGCTAATTTACCGGCCAGCGTATCTAATCTGGCTTTTTGGGCCTGCAGATGATAAGTCATCTGTGTTTCCAGCTGCAGCATTAAAGTATCTAAAGTTTGTTTTGCTTGATCCACCCTTTCAAGAGGACAAGTTAAAACACGCGACGCTGCCAGTTTTGCCAAATAACGTTTCTCCTGCTCCAGTTTTTGCTTTAATCTAGATACTAAGCGCGCATGACTGGTCTGTAAGATATTTCTAATGGCACGTTGGTCGGGAACCGCCATTTCTGCCGCTGCCGTAGGGGTGGCAGCCCTGGCATCGGCAACAAAATCAGCAATGGTAAAATCAGTCTCATGGCCAACGGCTGAAATCACAGGAATTTTTGAAGCAAAAATTGCCCGCGCCACAATTTCTTCATTAAAAGCCCATAATTCCTCAAGGGAGCCTCCACCACGCCCCACAATCACCACATCCACATCAGGTACTTCGTTAATAAACTGTAAGGCAGCGGCAATTTGACTCGCTGCCTCCGGCCCCTGCACCAACACGGGAATAATCAACACTTCTACCAGCGAAAAACGGCGTTTAATGGTAGTAAGAATATCGCGTACGGCAGCACCGGTGGGTGATGTAATTACACCAATCCGCTGCGGAAATTGTGGCAGAGGCTGCTTATGCGCCGGGTCAAAAAGTCCCTCCGCTGCCAGTTTTTCTTTTAATAGCTCGAAAGCCGCATAAAGACTGCCTATTCCTTCCGGCTGCATTGACTCCACATATAACTGGTACTGCCCGTCCCGTTCATAAATTGATAACTTGCCGCTGGCTACAACCTTCATACCGTGGGCAGGAGTAAAAGTCAGGCGCTGATTAGCACTGCGGAACATTACGCAGCGAAGAGCTGCACGCTCATCTTTAAGCGTAAAATACATATGCCCAGAACTATGATGTTTAAAATTAGAGATTTCGCCGCTCACACGCAGACGGTTTAGCTGCGGATCAGCGGCGAACAAATTTTTTAAATACTGTGTTAACTGTGTGACAGAATAGATTCGAATATCCTGCATAAATTTATCTCCATAAAATTTTATTAAACCAGCTGTTCCTATTCGCCATTTACTTTTTGGATTCCTCTTTGCAAAAATTTAATCTGCAGTTTGGAGTAATTTTGTCTTGTAGAGTGCATATAAAGCAGCACCAACGGCATTATCACCGGCATAATTTGCTTGGGCAAAATTACACTCCAGATTAAGCGTCTGCGTCAGATACTGTCGGATGTAGTGATTAGCCATAACACCACCAACAAAAAGTACCGGCTTCTTTCCATAGCGCAAAACAGCATTGTCAATAAGCCGGCGCAGTGATTCTGCAATACATTGCTCTAGCCCTCGTGCCACAACTGCCGGCTCAATTTTTTCCGTCTGCAAAAGACGCTGTACAAAACTTTCCGGACCGGAAAAAGAAAGACTTAAACCTTTAACAGCAACAGGTACTTTAATTTGACTGCCGCCGGCATGTTGCGCCAGTTTTTCCAAAGCAGGCCCGGCGGGAAATGGTAAGCCCAGCGCTACACCTACCCGATCAATAAATTGACCGGCATGCAAATCACTTGAACCGCCTAGTTGATTTATTTTTATTCCATCAGACAAATTGACCAGCAGCAGCTCCGTGGTACCACCGGATACGTGTAGTGCATAAAATTCTTCCCAATCTACTTTAGCAGACCAGGCACCCGCCAGAATATGTCCTTCTTGGTGGGATAATTCACAGCAAGGTACTGCCAAAATATCAGCAATTGTCTTGGCATAAGATAAACCCGCCACAAATACTGGCATATATGATTCCGGCAAAGGTCGCGGGCTGCGGGATACACCAATGGCTTTTAACTCAAAAGCACCGATATCTTCTTTCAGCTGCGCAGCCAATAGCGGTATGTTTTGCAAATGCTGAAAAACACCGTCAGATTGGCGTAAGCCGCGCTCTCCTGCCGGAACTTTCAACAGCTGCCTCCGATCAGAAAGCAAACGTCCCTGTGTGTCAACAACAGCCAGGGACGTGGTATAACAGGATGTATCAATGCCTAAAAACACTAATTTTCCTCCTTGCCGGCAGTTTTTTCTTGGGCAAGTTTATCTAAAACCCCATTGAGAAATTTAGCCGCTTTTTCATCGTGATAAATTTTACATAACTCCAAAGCTTCGTTAATAGTAACGGCAACGGGAATATTTTTATGATAAATTAACTCATATACCGCCAGACGCAGGATATTTTTATCAACAGCCGCCAGCCGTTCCAATTGCCAGTTCTTTAAATAAGGACGAATTAATTCATCCAGCTCCTCCAGTTTAGCAATAACCCCTAATGCCAGTTCCCTGGCAAAGGCAGCCTGGCTGCTGCTTAAGTCACTTTCAGCAATTAAAGAGCTGAGAACCGGCTCAGCCTCGTTTCTTCCTTGATCATATTGAAATACAGTTTTAAAAGCAATCTCCCTTGCTACACGTCGGCTCATCTGTATACTCCAGTCAATCTTGATCAGGCCATAATCGCTGCAGTAAGCTCTGCAGCACCTCATTTCGATCAAAAAAACGACCTAAATAAATCCCGGCGGCAATACATAAAAAGAGCAATAAACTGCGCCAAAACCCAAAGAGCAGTATTGTCAACCCCACGAGCAAACCGAAAAAGCCGCCCAACACTTTTCCCCAGTGTGCACCCAAAAACTTTCGCATTAGCTGTTTAGACACAGTTTACACCTTCCTCCTTTATTTACGGGCAGCCTGTACCGTATCCGTGGATACGTTTTCAATCAATACCTTGATTTCCGCCACAGTACAGCCGGTTATACTTTCCACGTACTCTTTAACAGCAGTCTGCAGCTCACCCGCAAGCTGCGGGATCTTTTGTTCCGAGACAGTAATAGCACGTAGATATATGACCAAACCGGCTTCGGTATAAACTATGCGTGTCTTAATATCTTTGACTCCATTAATGGTTCTGGCTGCTTTTAAAACTAAACTCTCTACGGCAGCAAAGCTTATACGTAGTTCGCCCAAAAGTCCCTGCTGCGTAATTGTTTCTATAGTTTTTTGCCGACGCATGCTGACGATCAGCAAATAAACCGCTAATGCCAGGAATAACACAGCAAGCAGGGCATATTCCCAATGGCCGTAAACCGCATTAATGCTTGTCCGTAAAAATTCTAGCGGGTAGAGGGAAAGGGCAGCTCCACCTACCAACACAGCCGCAGCGCCGAAAATTAAGGCAAGT
>ERZ773359.1873-NODE-1873-length-27924-cov-6.005956_pt1 | contig 27924 bp, 28 predicted proteins | sample MGYA00374955_ERZ773359 | MGnify/ENA primary metagenome ERZ773359 (study PRJEB29098, sample SAMN04486028) | biogas fermenter metagenome | study: EMG produced TPA metagenomics assembly of the Biogas fermentation microbial communities from Germany - Plant 4 DNA1...
GGAATCCTGTTGGCTATTATTCCTAATAAAAAGACGAGTAGGCTACTCGTCTCTCGTCAACTAAATGGAAGTTCGATTACGATTCCGCTCCCGGTGTCGGTCTAAGGCTAATTCAATTAGGTTATCAAGTAATTGACTAAAACTAATACCGGTAGCCTCCCATAATTTTGGATACATAGATATTTTAGTAAAACCAGGAATGGTATTGATCTCATTGATGTAAATTTGACCATCAACATCTAGAAAGAAATCCACTCGAGCCATGCCGGCACAATCTACTGCTTGATAGGCTTTAATCGCATATTCTTGAATAGTTTGCTCTAGTTCAAGGGATAACCGAGCTGGAATAATTAATTGGGATTGTTCACTAATATATTTATCTTGGTAATCATAAAACTCATTACCGGGAACTATTTCTCCAGGAATGGAAGCTATCGGCTGTTCATTTCCTAAAACACTGCACTCAATTTCTCTTGGTTTATTAGCCGCTTGTTCTACAACTAAACGCCGATCAAATTCAGCTGCTTCATTTAAAGCCTTTACTAACTCCTCCCGATTAGTTGCTTTATTAATACCAACACTGGAACCTAAATTAGCTGGTTTAACAAAACAAGGATATCCTAAACGTTCTTCAATTAAACTTAATACCGTATCCGGATCTGACTCCCATTGATAGCGGGTGAAAACTTCCCAATTTAACAAAGGAAGTCCCGCATTAGCAAAGAGACTACGCATTAATCCTTTATCCATAGAAGCAGCCGATCCAGCAACACCTGCGCCAACATAAGCAATATTCGCTAATTCTAGCAACCCTTGAATAGTACCATCCTCACCATAAGTACCATGTAATACAGGGAATACTACGTCAAAAGGTTTATCCACAGTTGGATCTGGTACAATTGGAGATATTTCTTGGCCCTGCTCTAGTGCTAAGCTCTGATCTGTTTGTACCCATTTACCTTCTTTTGTTATTCCAACAGTTATTACCTCATATCTTTCTGGATCAAGGGCGGACACAATTGATTTGGCGGACATTAAAGAAACTTCGTGTTCACCAGAGCGCCCTCCGAAAATAACTCCAATACGTAACCGTGACATGAAATTCCTCCCTTTATTAAAGAACTTGCTATTTCATTTTTATTATTATTTATATTTTATTCATCTCCTAGTCTTTTGTTCCTAGTTAACAAATAATTGAGTTATTCTACAAAATAAAAGGAACACCTATCCTTATGTAGAACTTCTAATTTAATATTATCTTAAGAAAAACTCACAAGGAGGATCTGAGAATGAAAAAGGAAGTCAAAAAAAAAGACGATGGTCGATACATTATTTTCTATACTTTTAAAAAAAAGCAAAAAAAGGAGAGTTAAAGCATGTCGGAACTTCGTTGGAATCCTCAGCTTCAACAGTGGGTAATTGTGGCAACCCATCGCCAAGACCGAACCTATAAACCTCCTGCTGAATTTTGTCCATTATGTCCAACTAAGCCCGGTCAATTCCCAACAGAAATTCCAGCAGAGAATTATGAAATAGTGGTCTTTGAAAATAAATTCCCTTCATTAAAAACCCCTCCACCTGAAATAGATGTCGCCGGTTCGCAAATTTATCCAGTTGCTCCTTCTGTTGGAGTGTGTGAAGTAATCTGCTATTCACCAGATCATAATCGAACTCTTGGCGACCAATCCGTTGAACATATATATAATTTAGTACAAGTCTGGACTGATCGTTATCAGGAAATCGGCGCTAAAGAAGAAATCGAATATGTATTCATATTTGAAAATCGTGGCGAAGCAGTTGGTGTAACTTTACATCATCCCCATGGGCAAATTTATGGTTTCCCATTTATTCCACCAATTTTACAAAAGGAACTTAACTCAGCTAAGGAACATCATACTAAAACAGGGAACTGTTTATATTGTGATATTCTAAAACAAGAATTAGAAGATCAAATTCGAGTTATAGATCAAAACCACAGCTTTGCAGCTTTTGTTCCCTTTTTTGCGCGGTTTCCTTTCGAGGTTCATATATTAGCCCGTCGTCATGTGAGCTCTTTGGCCGAATTAACCGACGAAGAACAATACGACTTAGCTAAGACACTTAAACAAGTAATCACCTTATACGATAGATTATTCGATAAACCTTTACCATATTTAATGGTACTTCATCAAAGTCCAACAAAAAACGTCTACGATGAATATCATTTCCATATTGAGTTTTATCCATTTAACCGAACGGCCACACGTTTGAAATATTTAGCAGGAGTGGAATCTGGTGCTGGTACCTTTATTACCGACATGAGTCCGGAATATCAGGCAAAAAAAATACGGGGTGAAATTAAATGAACCTGAATAATCTTCAACAGGTATTCAAGGAAATTTTTCCCGATGCTACAGATCCTGTTATAGTCCAAGCTCCGGGAAGGGTTAACTTGATTGGAGAGCATACAGACTATAATGATGGCTTTGTTTTGCCAATGGCCATCAATGCCCATATTTTATTAGCTGGTTCTGTAAGAAATGACTCAGAGGTTCATATTTACTCAATAGATTTTCAAGCAAAAAGCACTTTTAATCTTAAAAACTTTATTTTTTCCCAAGAAGCACCATGGAGTAATTATATACGTGGGGTCTGCGCTATGTTTTTAGAATTCACTGAATTAAAAGGGATGAATATTGTCCTCCAAGGTGATATTCCGCAAGGTGCCGGCCTATCTTCCTCAGCCGCCTTAGAAGTTGGCACGGCCTTATTAATCCGGAATCTTCATGGACTTAACACCGATAAGATAGATCTAATTAAATTAGCTCAAAGAGCAGAAAATGAGTTTGTCGGTGTGCAATGCGGCATCATGGATCAATTCATCTCAATGTTAGGTAAAGCCGGGCATGCACTGTTTCTTGATTGTCGCTCACTTGATTACCAACTAGTACCGGCTCCATTTACCGAGGCTAAAATTATGGTTGTAAATAGCGGAGTAAAGCGTGGTTTAGTAGATTCAGAGTATAATTTAAGACGAGAACAATGTCAGGCAGCTGTGGAAGCTTTAAAGCCTCTATTGCCTGAAATCACCGCTTTAAGGGATGTTTGTTTAGAACACCTACCATTAATAGAACAATTACCAGGCGAGCTTAGTAAAAGAGCCCGTCATGTGGTTACGGAAAACCAAAGAGTACTAGATGCGGTAGAACTATTTAAAGCAGGAAATATTGAAGCCTTCGGAAGGCTAATGAATGAATCTCACGCTAGTCTGCGGGATGATTATCAAGTTAGTTGTCCCCAATTAGATATCTTAGTAGAATTAGCCCAGTCTGTTCCTGGTACCTTTGGCTCTAGAATGACTGGAGCTGGTTTTGGCGGTTGTACCGTAACATTGGTTCATAACTCTAGTGTGGCTAAATTAACCGATGTAATTCTAAATGAGTACTACCAAAAAACCGGCATCATGCCTAAAATCTATCCTTATAGTCCTAGTGATGGTGCCAAACAACTTAATTAAACAAAAACAGTCTTGACCCAAACTATTCTTGGGATGCAAGACTGTTTTTTAATGCTTGGTACATCACGTCCACTGGTGGTGTAATCCCCCACCAGAACTCCCAAGCCTTCACTGCCTGCCAAACTAACATACCTACTCCGTTTTGCACAGTACAACCAAGTTCTCTAGCAGTTTTCAGCAGCAATGTTTCCGCTGGATTATAGATGATATCAATTACTTGGTGTTCCTGAGTTAATAAGTCCAGGGGGAAAGGAGACTGATCCTTAGTAGCCTCCATCCCTACAGAAGTTGTATTAATAATAACTTGACATTCTTGAACAGCTTTCGCTAATTCTTGCTGTTGATTAGCAATCACAATTGGCTTTTTTATGGCTGTTGCCTCAAGGTCTGATGCTAATCTTTGTGCCCGGTCTAAAGTACGATTAGTTAAATAAACTTGGCAATCTTGTTTTGATAATTGATGAGCAATAGCCCTAGCAGCTCCACCGGCTCCTAAAACTAAAAAACTTTTACCGACTGGATTGATGCCAACTTCCATTTCCATAGCTTGTTGAAATCCTGCTCCATCAGTAGTATGACCAATGATTTCTTGCCCTTGAAACAATATCGTATTCACTGAACCTACTATCCGGGCGTCATCTGTCATTTGGGTTAAAAAAGGAATCACCTTTTCTTTAAAGGGCACAGTCACATTAATTCCAGTAAAACCAAGAGCCTTAGCACCTTGTATTGCTTGTGATAGGTTGTCTTCCTGAACCAGCATTGGTACATAAACAGCTGTTTTCTTGATGGCCTGAAAAGCACTATTATGCATCACAGGAGATAAGGAATGACTAATAGGATTGCCTATTACCCCTAAGAGTTCCAACGACTTCAACCCCTTAATATACTTAAATAACCGATGATTGTATAGCTTTACGCTTTCCTATTTCCCGGGGAAAACAATAATCGATAATTTCCTCAATAGAATCTACCGCTATAATTTCAATATCATTAAAGCGATCATCAATCTCATTAAAATTATCCCGTGGAATAAAGACTTTTTTAATACCAGCTTGGCGAGCACCATAAATCTTAGCCTGCACACCACCAACGGGCTTAATCTTACCTTGTAAAGAAATCTCACCTGTCAAGGTAATATTTTGCGGAATCGGCAAATTCTTACAAGCACTATAAATAGCTAAAAAGATAGCAGCTCCCGCAGATGGTCCATCAATTTGACCACCGCCTACTACGTTAACATGAATATCAAAATTAGCTAAGTCCTCTCCTGTTAAATAGCGAAAGACTGAAGCAGCATTAAATACGCTATCTTTAGCCATACTTCCGGCAGTGTCATTAAAGCGTACCACACCTTTTTTCGGCTGACTTGAGCTAAAGGCAACAGCTTCTATTTCAATTAATGAACCTAAATAGCCAACTACACCAAGACCAAAAATCTTTCCAACTATCTTTTGATCAGTACCTTTAATTGTCGCATAAGGAGTTAGACGAGCAGCTTGTAACACTTCCAAGAGATCCTCCCGTGTAATAGTGACTGAACTTAAATCTCCACCTTGCTCATGACTGCGATATAAAGCCACACTATAAGCATCAGCTAACAGACGCGTGGCTTGCCGTCCCTCTATGGTATAATCTGACAGCAAACTATAAACATCCGCTTCTGCTTTAACATTTAAGCGTTTAGCAGCATCTTCCGCAATTGCTTGAATCTCTTTTGGTTCTAAAGGTTCAAAAAAGATTTCAGCACAACGAGATCTTAAAGCTGGATTTATTTCTGAAGGATCCCTAGTAGTAGCTCCAATTAGAATAAAGTCAGCTGGAGCTCCTTCTTCAAACAGCTTTTTAATATATTTAGGTACATTTGGATCATCTGGATCATAATAAGCTGATTCAAAGGTTACTCGCTTATCCTCTAAAACCTTAAGCAATTTATTTTGCAGCATCGGTTCAAGCTCACCAATTTCATCAATAAATAAGACTCCGCCATGGGCTTCAGTAACTAAACCAAGTTTTGGTTCCGGAATAGCTCCATCGGCCAGGTCACGTTTGGCTCCTTGGTAAATCGGATCATGAACAGAGCCTAATAACGGATTTGTTACTTCCCGCGGATCCCACCTTAAGGTAGTGCCATCAACCTCAATAAAAGGTGCATCCTGATCAAATGGTGTATATTTACGCTGCTTAGCATGTTCCAAAGCCAATCGAGCAGCAGTTGTTTTACCTACACCTGGAGGACCGTAGATAATGATATGCTGCGGAAATGGTGAACTCAACTTAGTTAGCATTGCTTTAATAGCCTGCTCCTGTCCGATTACTTGCGACAAATTAGTTGGCCGCATCATTTCCAATGCTGAACATGATAACTTTTTGGCTTCTAAAATTTCTAACTCGGCATATTTCTTTAAAGTCCGAGCATTATCAGCGCCTGTTTCTTCCTTAATAACTTGGGCACGAATTTCTCTAACATACTCTTGATGTCGTTCTTGTAATCGTTCATTAATCTTGCGTTCGATTTTTTCCTCGACTGATTTCTTAGCTAATAAATCAGCTAATTTATCCTCTAAAACATCCAAGGTTTCCAAGATTTCCTGTTCATTATAGATTTTCTCGATGGTAGGGTCGTTATCAATCAGCCGTTCTAAACCTAACACTCGCTGACCAAGCGATGATGAGCGGATTAAATGCAAAGCATCTAATTTACCGGCCCTTAATATCAGCTGATCTGATCCATATAACTCCCCCAGTACATCATACAAAGCAGTAACTCGGCGATCGACTGGCGAATTAGATATTTTGAGCTGCTTAACTTTTTCAAATTGATTGCTGGATCTTGTAAACCTATTCTTTAGCCATTTCACAGAACATTCCCCTTTAACCTTCTACCACTTGAACGATAACATTAGCATGCACCTTTGAATGAATGCGAATGTTAACTGGGTAGTTTCCTAAGTTCTTGATTGGCTCAGATAGGTCGATTTTCCTTTTGTCAATTTCAACCTTATATTGTTTTTTTAGTCGCTCAGCGATGTCTTGCGAGGTAATAGAACCAAATAACTTACCTGCTTCACCTACTTTAGTAGCAATTTGTATTTTTTGGCCATTGATTCGATTCGCAATTTCCTGAGCGGCTTCTAGCTCTCTTTGCCGCTTATTTTTCTCGGCTTTCTTTTCTAAACTTACTTGTTTAATATTACCTTCAGTGGCTTCTTTTGCTAACCCCCGAGGTAATAGAAAATTTCTGCCATAACCTTCCTTGACAGTGACTATATCACCTTTTTTACCCAACCCTTTAATATCTTTTTCTAAAATAACTTTCACAAGTTATACCTCCTTTTTTACATTTAACTTGCGGAAATCTATCCATGTATCTAATAAGCCTGCCAAGGCTATCAGTGTAACCCAAATCCACCCAGAAAACAATACTAAAAAGACGAAAATAAAACGGAGAATTTTTGGAAGTGATAAATTATCCATCCAATGCCAGACAATAGCTAAACCCTGGACAAAAAAAGCATAGATAAAGAACACATTTAAATTAAGCGAAGCTGCTTGTAGAATATAGCTTGGATAGTAGAAATTAATAAATGCAAAAATTAAGGCTAAAATAAATCCCCATACAAAATACCAAGGCAACCTCCATTCCACAAATGGTGGAACCCAAGGTATCTGCTCTCCGAGGCGTTTCAAGATTACACGAATAACAAATAAAACGGCAAAAGCCTGAATGATACCAACTAACACAATCATAAACGGTAAAAGAACTCGAAATAAATCTGGCAAAGAACTTAATAGTTGGGAGTATTGCTGAAGCAGTTCCTCCGTAACTCCTAAAGATTGCCAAACATTCAAAGCCTGTTCAGCGCTGAGTTCTAAGGTTTTAGTAAGTTCATCAAGCACATTAAAGCCTGCTATGGTAGCATAGGCAATAAATTTAAGTACAGTTGCAATCACAGAAGATATTACGCCAACAATAAACAACTGACCAAAACCAAACTTTTCTTTTAAGGCTAAACCTATAGCAACACCCATAATACCCACTATCACGAGTTCTAAACCAACAAACAGTGAGTTTAAAACTAACGTACATAAAATTGCAGATACTAAGGAAACTATAATCCCACTTCTAAGTCCATGGCGATAAACTAGGATACTTAAAGGCACTGGGATAATTAAATATGCAAAACTAAAATATAAGCCTAATAAGGCAAGAATAACTGTAACAGCTGACAACATGGCCCCTTCAGTTACGGCACGAGTTTGCAATTACCATTCACCGCCTTAACGAAATATTACGGATCAAAATTTACTTCTCTATTACTTAGTATTTGTCCTGCTGTTAACCATAGTCGTAAAAAAAAGGCAGCGTCGCTGCCTTTTCAATTACTCGATTGTATATGGCATTAATGCCATTTGCCGTGCCCGCTTAACGGCAACGGTTAATTGACGCTGGTGAATTGCACAATTACCAGTAATTCGTCTTGGCATAATTTTGCCACGTTCAGTTACATAGCGGCGCAAACGGCCGGCTTCTTTATAGTCAATCTGTGCGATTTTTTCAACACAGAAAGCACACACTTTTCTTCTACCTCTGCGACCTCTTTCTCTGGCCATTTTCCTGCCTCCAAATCTATTTAATTAAAATGGAACATCATCAAATCCTGAGTCAGGCGGACCAGCAAGATCCATATTATCACTAATATCGTCGCGCCAATCTAAGAAACGAACTTGATCGGCTACTATTTCAGACGCTTTACGCCTGATACCATTTTGATCATCATATGAACGGATTTGCAATCGGCCTTCCACTGCAACTAATCTACCTTTATTTAGATGATTAGCACAAGTTTCAGCCAACTTACGCCAAGTTACAATATCAATAAAATCCGCTTCCCTTTCACCATTCTGCGTTGTATAGGGACGGTTTACTGCTAATGTAAAACTAGTAACTGCAATTCCGTTTTGGGTATAGCGCAACTGAGGATCTGCCACTAGACGCCCGATAAGGATTACTCTGTTTAACAATACCGTTCACCCTTTCGCTCATTCTTGGTCTTTACGAACGAGCAGAAAACGAAGTACTTCATCGGTAATCCGTAGAACACGTTCGACTTCAGTGGTCGCTTCGTTATCTGCATTAAAATCGATTACCACATAGAAGCCTTCGGTGTTATCCTTGATCTCATAAGCTAGTTTGCGCTTACCCCATTGATCTACATTTGTTACTTCTCCATTTGCTGAAGTAATAATTTTAGTAACTCGATCAATAACTGCTTGAACAGCCTCTTCTTCCAATTCTGGTCTGATAATTAACATAATTTCGTAAGATCTCACCGTAGGCTCACCTCCTCCCTCTGGACTATTGGCCCTAAGATTCACTTAGAGCAGGGCAGGTTAATTATATCACTTTGATAAGATATCTGTCAAACATTGAAGTGAAATAAAATTACGTCTCCATCTTGTACAGGATAATCACGGCCTTCTAGCCTAACTAAGCCTTGTTCTCTAGCTTTAGCAAGAGAACCACAGCCCAACAACTGCTCCCATTGAATTACTTCTGCCTTAATAAATCCTCGTTCAAAATCAGTATGTATCTTTCCGGCAGCCTGCGGTGCTAAAGTTCCTCTAGGCACCAACCAAGCCCGTGTTTCATCCCCTTTGATCGTATAAAAGGTCACTAAATCTAATAATTTTAGACCACCTTTGATTACTTGCGTTAAACCTGATTCTTCGATACCTAACTCAGCCATAAACTCTTCTGCTTCTTCAGTAGGTAATTCTACTATCTCAGCTTCTAAAGTCGCTGCCAATATAATTAACTGGCTATTATCAGCTTGTACTTTATCAATTAAGGGTCTAATCTCACCTAATAATTGCTCTTTGTCTAATAGATCTTCTTCCGAGACATTTAAAACATAAAGGATAGGCTTAGCTGTTAAAAGCCGTAAATCATTTGGTAAATTCCAAGTTCCCCGCCGGACAGGAATTCCTTGATCCAAGCTATCCCGCACTTGGTTTAATACATCTAATTCTTCTCGATACTTACGCTCGCCAGTTTTTAATAACCGTTCCGTACGTTCAATTCTTTTCTCTAAGGTTTGTAAATCAGCTAAGATCAATTCTGTATCAACGATTTCAATATCAGTTAAAGGGTCAACACTTCCTTCTACCTTTGATACATTTGGATCCTTAAAATATCTAACAACGTGTAAAATCGCATCAACTTCTCGAATATGCGCCAAGAACTGATTTCCTAGTCCCTCACCTTGGCTGGCGCCTTTTACTAAACCAGCGATATCGACGAAACGAATTCCCGCTCCAGTTACTTTTTTCGGTTTTACTAAATCTGCTACTTTGAGCAGTCGTTCATCAGGAATCATTACAACTCCCACATTTGGTTCAATCGTACAAAAAGGATAGTTTAATGCTGGTACATTAGCCTTAGTCAAGGCATTAAATAATGTTGATTTTCCAACGTTAGCCAAACCTACAACTCCAATTTCTAATGATGACAATCCTCTTCCTCCCGTACATTACATTTATGTTCTTGCCGCTAAAGCTAAAATCTCCTGAATGATCTCTGCTTGTTTTAGTTCCAACTTAGCAAAATCCATTGCTGGAGCATAATAACTTTCTAATTCTTCGTGAATAGCCTTAGCTAGCCTTAATTGAACAAACACCTGATCTAGCATGCCTTCAAATAAAGCGGTGCTTTTCTGCAGCATTTCTTCACTGCTTTGCCTTTGCTGATGATCAAGGTAATCATCTAAATTTATAATTAAAGCTCCTTCAGCTTCATAAATATGGGGCGCTTGTGAAGTAATTATGGCAACACCTAAGGAATCAATCACCAGATGCTCTAGGCGTGTTGGATCTAATGGACAATGAAAAACATCAACATTTAATCCTCGCTCAATGGCATGACGGGCTACGCGCTCTACCATAGTAGATTTGCCTGTTCCAGGTTCACCTTTTAAAATAATCTTCCTTTGATATCCACTAGTAATACTTGGCAATTCATTAACTGGGCCCTGAGGTGTAATAGCGGTAGCGAATAAATGCCTAGCTTTCCCTAGTTGAGAGCTTACTGGTAAATCACGGAAAATTTCATAAAGCAGATTATTTACCAATTGGTTTACCTTACCAAAATTCATAAAGCTCTGGTTAATTACTTGAATATCTTCATAAACCAATTTAGCAGCCTTAAGCAGCCGGTAGACTCGAGGATAGGCGTTTGCTTTAGCAGCTGTCAACTGTTTAATCTGTTTTAAGTCCGCACTAATCAAATCACTTGCTAAATAATCACTGAGATTTATTACTTGATCAATAGATCCTGGAAATTTCGGTTCAATTACATGAGGAGCTGTACCATCCACAATGGCCACTTTTAAACTTGGTACGGCTATGGCGTCTAAAGAATCAACATCTGAGCTACAATGAAATACTTCTAAATCAAAACCTTTCTCCTGTAATTGAGCAGCAACGCTTTTCATTAAAGTGGACTTACCAGTACCTGGCCCACCTTTCAGGATATAGAGACGACGAGCCTCTCCGGAAATAATCTCATGGTAAAATGAGTAAAATCCTTGAGAACTATTTCCACCAGCAAACATCCTTCTGATACGACCCATAACCTTTGCTCCTTTCTAATTGGCACCTACCTCATACTATATGCCATAAATAATTAGATGTGAATTTTGCTGTTTATGTTATGGTGTCCAATTTTTCCTTAATTTGCTTTAATAATTTAACTCGTGGAATTAATACTACTCGCTGGCAAGTGAGACACTGAATCCGCATATCTACTCCGGCTTTTAAAATTTGCCAGCGATCATCACCACAAGGATGTTTTTTTCTTAAACGGATATATTGACCATTCTCAAACATCAACATCAACCCCCATGTATTACATTATAACTTAATAATAGCAATATTTCAGCTATCTTTTAAATGACCGGCAGGTATTCGGCAGCCTGCCACGAATAGTATCAGAGATAATCAATAAAATATCTCGAAGAAGGGAAGATGGATCTTTGAAATTCCAAAAAATATTTACCGTACTAATCTTATTGATCGTACTCTGTACACCTACAGTTTTAGCAGCTGATGAAGAAATTGTTGCTTCTGTCAATGGCAAGCAAATTACTTTAGCTGAATACTATCAGCGGTTAGAGCAAGAAGCTGGTGCTATTATTTTAAACCAAATGATTATTGAAGAGCTATTACTACAAAAACAAATAGAAACTAATATTGAAGTTACTGAAGACGATTTAAGTATGGCTTTAATTGAAATAATCACGCAAGTAGGCGGTTTTGAGGGACTACAATACTATTTATATCAAACAGGTATGAGCGAAGACGAATTCTTAGCACAATTAGAACTTAACATCTTGATTTCTAAATTAGCTGAAAACGAAGTCCAAGTTACTGATGAAGAAATCGAAGCCTGGTTCTATGAAAATAAAAACTTGTTTGCTTTTGAAGAAGAAGTCGAAGCCAGTCATATTCTAGTAGATACCGAAGCTGAAGCATTAGAAATTATGGAACTGCTTAATAGTGGAGCTGACTTTGCTGAATTAGCCAGAACCAGATCGCAAGATACTTATTCAGCGATTAATGATGGACAGCTAGGTTATTTCAGTAAAGGTACTATGGTAGAACCATTTGAACAAATGGCCTTCTCTTTAGATATTAATGAATTAGGTATGGTAGAAAGTACCTTTGGTTGGCATATCATCAAAGTTACAGACAAGCAGGAAGCTAGAGAAGCTACTTTAGAAGAAGCTTGGGAACAAGCTAAGCGATCTTTAATTGCAGCTAAAACTTTAGATCCATACGCTTACATCGATAAATTGCGTCAAGAAGCCGAAATTGAAATTTATCGTTAAAATCAATAAAAAACGACCTCTAGGGTCGTTTTTTATTTGGCTTGCCGCCTTAAAATCGGATTTCGTGCCGCTTGGGTTTCATTCAAGCGACCAACAGGCGTAGTTGTCGGTGCTGCTTTAACTGCCTCTGGGTTATCTTTTGCTTCTTCTGCAATGGTAAACATTATTTGAATAAATCGATCTAAAGTAGCTTTACTTTCTGTTTCTGTTGGTTCAATCATAATTGCTTCCTCAACAATCAATGGGAAGTAAATAGTCGGTGCATGAATGCCATAGTCTAATAAGCGCTTGGCAATATCTAAAGTGGAAACTCCGAACTCTTTTTGCCATTTTCCAGATAAAACAAATTCATGCATACAAGTTCGATCATAAGGTAAATGGTATGCATTTTTTAAGTGATGCATTAAATAGTTTGCGTTTAAGACCGCATTCTCGCTAACTTGACGCAAGCCTTCAGCGCCTAAATGACGAATATAAGCATAAGCTTTCACTAGCACGCCAAAATTACCATAAAACGACTTAACTCGTCCTATACTCTTTTCTGGAAAAGCCAGATAATAACCCTCCTCAGCTTTTTCCACTACTGGACCAGGTAAAAACTGGACTAATTCTTCGCTAACTACAATTGGACCTGCTCCTGGACCGCCGCCACCATGAGGCGTGGAAAATGTCTTATGCAAGTTAAAGTGCACTACATCAAATCCCATATCTCCAGGTCTAGTAATCCCTAATATAGCATTAGCATTTGCCCCGTCATAATAAAGTAAACCGCCAGCGTCATGAACAATTTCGGCAATTTCAACAATATTATCCTCGAATAATCCTAAGGTGTTTGGATTAGTTAACATCAACCCAGCCGTCTGTGGGCCTACTAATTCCTTCAAAGCTGCTACATTAACACCGCCTCGCTCATCAGAAGGCACAGTTTTTATAGTAAAGCCTGCCATCATAGCACTAGCAGGGTTTGTCCCATGAGCAGAGTCAGGGACAATAATTTCCGCACGCTGTTCTCCCTCGCCTCTAGCTTCATGATATGCTTTAATAATCAATAAACCAGCATACTCGCCCTGGGCACCAGCTGCTGGCTGCAAGCTAGATTTCGCTAAACCAGCGATTTCGGCCAAATATTGATCTAACTCATACATTAGCCGCAGGGCACCTTGAACAGTATGTTCTGGCTGATAAGGATGAATCCTACTAAATCCTGGCAGTGCGGCAATGTCCTCGTTCATCCTTGGATTATATTTCATTGTGCAGGAACCTAATGGATAAAAGCCGACATCAACACCGTAATTTCGGCGTGATAGATTAGTGAAATAACGAACTACTTCTACTTCACTTAATTCCGGTAACTGCGGTTCTGTTTCTCGAAGCAAAGATTCTGGTACTAATTCTGTCAATTCAACTTCAGGTACATCTAATTCAGGTAAAGTATAGCCTGTTCGATCTGGGGTAGAAATATCTAATAAAAGAGGTATCTGCTGATTAAACTCCATTACTATACCTCCTTAGTAAAGCAACAAATTCATCGATTTCAGCTTTGGTCCGGGCTTCTGTTACAGAAAGCAAGACACTATCAGCTAACTTTTCGTCAACTACTGCGAGGGGCAATCCACCCAAATAACCGTGTTCTAAAAGTCTTTCATTACATTTCTGCCAATCTAGCTCTGCTTGAACTACAAACTCTTTAAAAGTTAGGCTATTAAAACGTAACTTAAAGCCAGCCTTTAATAGACTCTGTTTTAAGTAATTTGCTTTTTGAATGCACTGATAACCTACTTCCTTAATACCGGTTTTTCCTAATAAGGCTAAATAAATAGTTGCTATTAAGGCATTTAAAGCTTGATTTGTACAAATATTGGAGGTAGCTTTTTCACGACGAATATGTTGTTCACGGGTTTGTAAAGTTAACACATACCCTGTATTCCCCTGAGCATCTGTGGTAGCACCAACTATTCTACCGGGCATTCTGCGGACTAAATTTTTCCCACTAACAGCAAAGAAACCTACAGAGGGTCCGCCAAAACTAATTGGACTACCTAAACAACCTGCATCTCCTACAACAATATCTGCCCCAATATCACCAGGAGCTTTTAGCAAGCCTAGACTTAAGGGATCAACTGCCATAATTAATAATCCGCCAGCATCCTTAACACGAGCAGCAACCGCACTAACATCCTCGAGACCTCCAAAAAAGTTAGGTTGGGCAACAACAATTCCTGCTAACTCTGACACCAATTGCGGATTTAAGGCAGCTAAGTCAATTAATCCAGTCTCCAGTTGATAAGGAATTTCTATAACCTCTAAATCCTGGCTTTCTAAGTATACCTTCACGATACTAAGCCATTCTGGGTGCAAGTTCTTAGGCACACCAATTTTATCTCGTCTAGTATAATTACAAGCTAACAAAGCTGCCTCCGCTAAAGCTGAAGCCCCATCATACATAGAAGCATTAGCTACCTCCATATTCGTCAGTTCAACAATTAAAGTTTGGAACTCGAAAATAGCTTGTAAAACACCTTGGCTAATTTCTGCCTGGTATGGTGTATATGCTGTTAAGAACTCTCCGCGGCCTACTAAATGCTTAATTACACTTGGGACAATATGATCGTAAGCACCTGCTCCCAAAAAGGAAACCAGATGATCCAAATGCTTATTTTTACTGGCTAATCCAGTCATATACTTGATTAACTGGTATTCAGCCAGTGGTTCTGGTAAATTCAATGGCCTTTTTAGCCGTAACTCCTCAGGGATATCCCCAAACAAGTCTTCAATAGTCGAACAACCAAGCGTTTTCAGCATTTCTAGCTGTTCAGCTTTTGTATTCGGCACAAAACCCATTTTATATCTCCCTTATAAAGTCTTCGTATTCTTCCGGAGTCATTAAACCTTCTACCTCAGTGTCATCTAACTCCACTTCGATAATCCAGCCTTCATCATATGGTGATTCATTGATTAGTTCAGGGCTATCCTCTAAATCCTCATTAACGGCTGTAATTACACCTGTTACTGGCGAATATACATCAGAAGCAGCCTTTACCGATTCTACAACTGTAAAAGGTTCATCTTTAGTTACCGGATCATCAACACTTGGTAATTCTACAAAAACCACATCGCCAAGTTGATCCTGTGCATAGGCTGTAATGCCTATGCGAGCTATTGATCCAGTTATTTTCACCCACTCGTGATCCTGACTGTAAAGTAATCCTTTTCTTACCTCCATTTAATTACCCTCCTAATATTTTTTTCTTTTCACAGTGACAAATCTACCCTTAACAATTTTAGCAACTAAACTTTTTTGTCTAACTTGAATATTAATAGCTTGATCAACTTTTGCATATTGGCTATCTACATAAGCCAAACCAATCGCCTTACCTGTACTAGGAGATAATGTACCACTAGTTACTACACCAATCTGCTGGTCATCTTTGGTAATAGTATAACCAGTACGAGGCACTCCTCGATCGATCATTTCAAAACCAATTAATTTACGCTCTACTCCTTTTTCAATTTGTTCTACTAATGCCTCTTTGCCAATAAAATCTTTAGTTAAATCAACAAACCGGCTTAAACCTGCTTCGATGGGCGTTGTTTCCTCTGTCAACTCATTACCATAAAGAGGCATGCGCATTTCCAGCCGAAGAGTATCGCGAGCTCCCAAACCTATTGGTTTTATCTGGCTTGTCTTACCTTTCGCGAAAATAGCTTGCCAAAAATCTACTGCTAAATCATTAGGAAGATACACCTCTAAGCCATCTTCACCAGTATAGCCTGTCCGTGATATACGAATCGTTTGCTGCTTATATTGCAAATCAATAAATTGATAATATCCTAAACCATCTAATCTCATATCTAATACTTGCTCAACAATGGAATTTCCTGCTTTTCCCTGAACAGCAATTAAAGATGTAGTATCAGATAGATCTGTAAAAGTAACATCACCTGAAAGATGTCTAGTTAGCCATTCTTTATCTTTTTCAATATTAGCAGCATTAACTACCAAATAATAACCTCGTGGCAAGCGATAAATTAGAATATCGTCAATGATACCACCTTTTTCATTGGTCAAGATATTATACTGTACATCATTTATAGCCATGTTTTCTAAATTATTGGTCAGTAAATAATTTAAAGCCTTGGTAGCATCAGGACCTTCTACCAAAAACTCACCCATATGAGATAAATCAAAGACCCCTGCTGTTTCCCGCACGCAGCGATGTTCCTCTACAATCCCAGAATACTGTAATGGCATTAAAAATCCATGAAAGTCCACTATTTTAGCACCTAAATCAAGATGTTGCTGATAAAGTGGTGTGCTCTTTGCCATGCTGATCCTCCCTCAAACTTTTTTATTATTGTAGTCCATTTGTCACCGTTTTTCATCTAAACTCATACCATATTATCCAAGCAAATATTCCTAATAAAGGGGGGTAGATATGTTTAAGCTATTAAAATCGTTTGTCGACCCCATCCTGAAAGCCCAAAAGAAAACAGTAATCTTAATTTGGAAACCAACACGACGGAAAAATTAATCAACACCCCAGCGTTTGCTGGGGCCTGTTTAATTTCGTAAAAGAAAATAAAACACCACGATAATCACTATGAGCCAAAAGACAAACCATACTCCAGCTTGCTTTTTGCCTACATGCTCTTCACCAGGGAGGGGCTGTTTTTTCTGCAATGACGTAGCTTTTTTCAGATATTTAATTCCCTCACTAATGTTACCTTGTTGTTTGTAAAGTACACCTAAATTGTGATGAACTGTCGGGTTTTCTGGATCGATTTCTAATGCTTTTTTGTAAATTCGCATGGCTACATCAAATTGTTTTTGCTCTAAAAAGATATTACCAAGATTACTATAAGCACTTACTAATTTGGGATTAAAGTCAATCGCTGCTTCAAAATATTCTGCAGCTTCCTCAAATTTTTGCTGATTAGCACAAACAATCCCAAGTTTATTAAGAGCCTCAGCATCTTGCGGATGGTTTTCTAGATGGGCTTTAAAGCATTGTTTAGCTTCATCTAGTTGCCATTTTTCTAGATGTTTCAAGCCATTTTGAAATAGTTCACTTTGGTCAACCTGCATCTACGATCACCTCACGTTCCCTATATTATACTAGGTTTTACCATCATAACGCAATAACCGATATATTAAATAAATTCCAACAAAACCAAACAACGGATAGGCAAAGCTAATCAAAAGCACAAAGCCTGCACGACTAACTAAGCAAGCTAAAAATACTACGATTATAGAAATAGTAGTCCATGATAAATCAACAATCGGTTTTAATCTAGTAGCAACTGCTAAGCCATTGGCTACAGCGGTAGTATACATAGCTATCCATAATACTATTCCATAAACCAAACCTGTTGATTTGCTAATTCTTTCAGCAATAAATAACATCGGTACCGGACTACTTAAGGCTATTGCTGGCCCACTCCATAAAGTTAGGAGCATCAAGCCAATCAAGCCACCTAACACTAATCCTCCAACAATCCCGCCATAAAAAGCAGTTTTCTTATTAGGTAGTAAATCGGCAATACTAGCAAAGATGGCCAAAGCAAAACCCAGATTAAATCCTGGATATAACAAGCTATACGGTATACCAAAATTAATCGATTCTTGAGGTATTCGAAGCCCATTACGAACAAGCATCGTTCGTCCGATAAACAAGATATAACCGATTAAAAAAGGAATTAATAATGCACTAGCATTCAAAATTTTTTCTGGTCCACGAACAAGCAAATAGACTACTGCAAGAGCTGTAATATATTGTCCTCCAGGTATACCAAATAATGTATAAATAGTCTCTTTACTTCCAGCTAACATGATTGCTAAGCCAGCTAATAAAAAAGTTGTGTATAGCAAATCAAGAAAAGCAGCCTCTGTTCCACTAACTTTGAATAGCAAAGCTTTATAATCACTAGTTTTTAATTCATAGCATTTCTTAAGAATCAAACCACCTAAAATACTTAAAGCTAAAGTCGCTAATATCAATCCAATTAGGCCTGCACGCCCAAAACGCTGAAAGAATTGAATTATTTCTTGACCAGATGCAAAGCCTGCACCAATCACCGCAGCAATATACAATGAGGCTACTTTCCAGATCATATAGATCCCCCCTGTTCCATGCTATGAAAGAACATCGTTACATATTCTGCTATAAAATTGCGTATATTACATGGGAACGAACTTTATCTCAAGGGAATTAGGGGGATTTATATGCTTAATAAAATTGATCCTACAATTGTTCGTGTACATATTGATGATCCATTAGCAGTTGAGACATTGGCTGCTGAAATGTCAAAGGTTTTTCATAATCGAACTGTAGTAATTGTTTGTGTTGGAACTGATCGTTCAACAGGTGATTCATTAGGCCCATTGATTGGCACCGAGTTGAGTAAAGAAAACTGGCCAAACGTAACGGTTTATGGTACCTTAGATGAACCTGTACATGCTCTCAATTTAGATCTATTCGTAGCCAAAATAAAAGACAAACATCCTGATAGCATAATTCTTGCCATAGATGCTTGTCTTGGAAGAGTCGAAAATATCGGCTATATATCATTAAAAGAAGGCCCTTTACAACCTGGTACAGGTGTTAACAAGGCTTTGCCCAGCATTGGTGATTATCATATTATCGGTATCGTAAATGTTGGCGGTCTAATGGAATATTTTGTTTTACAAAATACCCGACTCAGTTTAGTTATGAAAATGTGTCATGTGATTGCTAATGGAATTAAATCTAGTTTATGTGGGTTCGTAACTGATGAAGAAGATATTGGTGAGTCTGCCTTGATTTAATTCAATGTTCCACGTGGAACATTTGCTTATTTAACAAAGTTCCACAGGCGACTAAGCACATTAAATGAAGGGTTAATTGCAGCAGCTGTGTCAGTATCTAGCTCCTTGGCGATTTCTAGGAAAGCCTGACTAGCATTGCAATAAGGGGCTAACGATAAAACTGGAGTTTGCATAATAATTGAATCTCTAACTTTCCGATCTTCTAATATGCAACCAACATACTGTAACTCTAGATCCAAAAACCGTTCAGCGGCAAATTGAACCCGTTCAGCTACTTCGACTGCTTCTGATTTAGAATAAACTCGATTTACAACTAACTTTAGATTAACTTTGCTTTTTTGTTCCTTGACAAGAGTCTTCAATAAAGCGTAAGCATCGGTAATCGAACTGGGCTCGGGAGTAATGATTAAATAACCAGTCCCTGCTGCACGAACGAAATTAGTAACGCTGCGCGAAATTCCAGCACCAGTATCAACAATTAAGATCTGAAATCTTTCGCTAAGCTGATCAAACTCTGTTGCCAAATAATTATACTCAAAGTCACTCAGTTCAGTGATGCGCTGCAGCCCGGAACAGCCTGGTAAAACGGAAAAACCATACTCGCTATCGACTAGGATATCATTTAAATGACGCTGACCAGCAATAACATGTGCTAAATTATAACGGGCAGTAATACCTAAATGGACATCTACATTAGCAGTTCCTAATGACGCATCTAAAACGCATACTCGCTTGCCTAACTTACTCAAAGCCATCGCTAAATTAATCGTAAAGGTGGTTTTCCCAACCCCACCTTTTCCAGACGTAACCGCTAGTAGCTGTAAATCATCATAGGTTTGATAATTAATCAACTCTGCAGCATTACTATATGCAATTTGTAATACTAAACAACGATTTTCACCATTAGTTCGATCAATAACTGTAAAGTTTTCTAGCCAATCATTACTGCCAGCTAAACGCAATTTAACATTGGTGCCAACTGGTACTAAAACTAATTTACCATTAGAGGTGGGGAATGATATTTGGACAATCCCCAACCTTGTATTACATCCAATAACTTGACTATGGTAGGTATCTCTTAGTAAAGCAGAGCTAGTTTGAAATTCTACTTGGTCCCCAATATTAAGGGTAATTCGCTTAAACTGCTTACCATTATGAAACATTGTCTGCCCTCCAGACGTTTCCTAACCTCTCATAAAATCAAGTATCCTCTCTAATTCTTCATCTGAATAATACTCTATTTCAATTTTTCCTTTTCCTTGATGATAATCTAAACGAACCTTAGTACCTAGCACTCTTTGCAATTCTTCTTGCAATACCTTAACCTCTGGATTCTGTTCCCTTTTTGTTGGTTTAGGTTTCTTAGATTTACCTTTAATTATTTTTTCTAGCTGTCTTACAGATATTTCTTCTTTAATCACTCGTTTTGCCAAATGCTGTCTTTCGGCAACATCCTCTATGCTAAGCAACACTTTGGCATGGCCTTTACTTAACTGACCGCTACTAACTAAAGACTTTACTTGCTGATCTAAATTGAGCAGTCTTAAAGCATTAGTAATAGAAGACCTTTTTTTGCCAACAGCTTCAGCCACTTCTTCTTGCGTTAAATTAAATTCTTCTAATAGTAAGCGATAACCTTCTGCTTCCTCAATGGCATTTAAATCTTCCCGCTGCAAGTTTTCAATTAAAGCTATTTCTGTCATCTCTTTATCTGTTAGGTCTTTGACTATGGCAGGAATGCTTTCTAGCCCGGCTAATGAACAAGCCCGCCAACGCCGCTCCCCAGCAACAATTTGATAACCACCGTTATATCGACGAACTATAATCGGCTCTAACACCCCATGCTGTTTTATAGAATCGGCTAGCTGTTGTAACTTTTCTTCATCAAACTCCTTACGCGGTTGAAATGGATTAGCAGTAATTAGATTTAATTGAATATGGCTAACTCCTTGTTTGTCGCCAGATATTTCATCCATTTGCGGAATTAATGAACGCAATCCTCGGCCTAAAGCTTGCCTACTCATGATTCTAGCACCTCCTTGGCTAACTCTTCATAGGCAATGGCTCCTTTAGATTTAGCATCATAGAGAGCAATTGGTTGACCAAAGCTAGGTGCTTCACTTAACCGTATGTTTCGAGGAATGACCGAGTCATAAACTTTAACCTGTGATTGAAAGTAATTTTTTACATCCTGGATGACTTGATAGGATAAATTGGTGCGAGAATCGAACATGGTCATTACAACCCCTTCCCATTCTAAATCTGGGTTAAGGTGTTCTTGAACCATAGCAATAGTGCTCACCAACTGACTTAAACCTTCTAAAGCATAATATTCGCACTGAATTGGCACTAAAACACTATTGGATGCAGTTAAGGCATTGATTGTTAATAAACCTAAAGAGGGCGGAGCATCGATTAGGATATAATCGTATTGATCAGCTATTGTGTCCAAAGCTTTTTTGAGGCGAAACTCTCGTGACATAATCGAAACTAACTCAATTTCTGCTCCAGCCAACTCAATTGTAGCAGGAGCAACATCAAATCCTTGAATTGCAGTTGGTTGAATGACCCTTTCCATTCTTTCGCCCTCAATAATTGCTGAGTATACGCAGCGTTCAATTTTACTTTTATCGACACCAACACCGCTAGAAGCATTGCCTTGCGGATCAATGTCAAATAGCAAGACCCTCTTGCCAGCTAAGGCCAAATAAGCACCTAAATTAACTGCAGTGGTACTTTTACCTACACCGCCTTTTTGATTAACGATGGAAATAATTCTTGCCATTATTATTGCTCCCTCCTCTCAGGCTTCTTTATCAACACAGTTACTTTATAATAATCATCCTCTTCTTCCTCTTGATAATCAACTGTTAAACCACTAGCTTGTAAAGTACTAGTTAGCTCTTTAACACTATTGGTAAATAAGCGAATATCTTTAAAAATCATTTTCCTAACGCTTTTACCTTTTAATTCTTCTCCTTTTGTAAGAAACTTAGCAATAAATTCCTCAGTTTGCCGAACATTTAACGACTGCTTTACCACAGTTTCAATGATCTCTAGCTGCTCTTCAGTAGACTCTAATTTTAACAATGCACGAGCATGTCTTTCAGTTAACATTTCCCGGGAAATTACTTCCCGCACCTGCTGATCCAAGCGCAGTAACCTTAAACGGTTAGCAATGCTGGATTGGCTTTTACCTAGCCTTTTAGCTAACTCATCTTGAGTTAAATTAAACTCTTGCAGCAGTTTATTATAACCTTCAGCCTCCTCGAAAAAATGTAGATCGCGACGCTGAAGATTCTCAATCAAAGCCATTTCTGCTGTTAACCGATCATCTAACTCTTTAACTATTGCCGGAACGGTCTCCCAGCCAAGTTTCTTACAAGCGCGCAAACGCCGCTCCCCTGCTACTAATTGATAGCCTCCCTCAGTTTTGCGCACCACTAATGGATGAAGTATTCCATGAGTCGCAATGGATTCAGCTAATTCATCTAATCCATGACTTTCAAATTCAACTCGAGGTTGAAATGGATTAGGTTCAATCAATTCTATCGGCAATGATTGAACTTCCTCCTGCCACTGATGTTCCGTACTAGTATCGTTTTTGTTACTTCTTCCCATAGGCCGCAAAATATCCGTAAGCTTCAAAAAATCATCACCTCGAAATCTATTATACGTTATTATTCGTTATTTCCCTTGTCCTTCCTTCCAGGAAATGATTTTCTTGCCATCTTTCGTATGAGAAAAACCGCTAAATGTCTAGCTTATGCTAGACCAATTAGCGGTTTTTTGTTCGGAATGCCTGCTTTTCTTGGATATTCTGCAGAAACATGAGACTTTTTATGAAAAACTAGAATGGAACGTTCACCCATCTCAAAGGGTAAAGAAAAGTGTGCTACACTAATCAGCTCTAAGCCAAGCTCTTTCATGGCAAACTTCGATTCACTTAGTTCTGCTTGAATATCGCCAGCTTTCATTGCAACAAAATGCCCATTAAGCTTAACAAAGGGTGAACAATACTCAATTAAAGTTGGTAAAGCAGCTACAGCCCGAGCAGTAACCCAGTCATAAGTCTCACGATGTTCAGAATCCCGTGCTAAATCTTCTGCCCGGTGATGTAAACAACTGACCCTTGCTAGTCCTAGCTTGTCTTTTACCAATTTCAGAAAATTTATTCTTTTGGCGAGAGAATCTAATAATGTAATTTCTGCCTCGGAGTAATAGCACGCCAAAACTACACCTGGAAATCCAGCTCCAGTGCCAATATCAATCCCACGGCTGTTAAAGTTAATGCCTACTTTAGCTAACAACAAACAATCAACAAAATGCTTAATTGCAAACTCTTCCATAGAGGTAATTCTAGTTAAATTCATAGTTTTATTAGTTTCCAAGACTAAATCAGCATAATCAAGTAATCTAGTTAGTTGAATCTCAGTCAAAGAAATCTCGGCTTGTTCACAGCCCTTAATTAACCACTCTTTTAATAAGTCTCTATCCATAGACTCTCCTACTTTTCTTGTACTTTTTTCATCTGCTCAATATAAACCAGTAATACAGAAATATCAGCTGGACTTACTCCAGAAATTCTTGAAGCTTGTCCTAATGTTATTGGCTGCTGCTCAGACAGCTTTTCCACCGCTTCCCTTGATAACCCCTTAACTTGTTTATAATCAATAGCAGGAAGTTTTAGATTTTCGGTTTTTCGGAACCGAGCGATAGCTTCTTCTTGTTTCTTCAAATATCCTTTATATTTAATACTAATTTCCACCTCTTTAATTACTTCAGGTGGTAAATCAGGTAATTCATCTAAGTGAGCTAAATCCTGATAGCCAATTTCTGGGCGTCTTAATAATTCAGCCAGAGTAATTCCGTGTCGAATTTCAGTTGTACCAAGCTTTTGCAAAATTTCGTTAGTAGCCTGATTAGAACGTAATTTAACATTTTCTAATCGTTCAATTTCTCCTTCAATGTTAGCCCATTTTTCCTGAAATTTGTCATATCTTTCTTGAGAAATTAAACCTAACTTATATCCTAAAGGAGTTAAGCGCTGATCAGCATTGTCAGCTCGTAAAAACAAGCGATATTCGGCTCGAGACGTCATAATCCGATAAGGCTCATTAGTACCCTTAATAACTAAATCATCAATTAACACTCCAAGGTAAGCTTGAGAACGGTCAATGGTAAATAAATCTTTTCCATCAACATATAAAGCAGCATTAATTCCAGCAATTAGTCCTTGGCCAGCAGCTTCCTCATAACCTGAGCTACCATTAATTTGACCTGCAGAAAATAAACCTTTAATAGATTTAACTTGCAAATAAGTGTTCAATAGTCGTGGATCAAAACAGTCATACTCAATAGCATAGCCAGCACGCATAACCTCAACGTTTTCTAAACCAGGAATAGTACGTAAAAACTGGATCTGCACATCAACCGGTAATGAAGTAGCTAAACCACTTAAATATCCTTCGGAAGTGTTCCAACCTTCAGGTTCTACAAAAACTTGATGGCCAGTCCGATCCGGGAATTGCACTACTTTAGCTTCAATTGATGGACAATACCTTGGACCAGGTCCTGTAATTTGCCCACTATATAAGGCGGCTCGATGCAAGTTGTTCCGAATAATTTGATGGGTTTCTTCATTAGTATAGGTTAACCAACAAGGAACTTGTTTTATATTCAATTCTTTTGTTTCAAAGGAAAATCCGCCAATATTTTCATCTCCAGGTTGAATAGTCATCTTGCTAAAATCTAAAGATCTTAAGTTAACCCGAGCTGGAGTACCTGTCTTAAAACGTACTAATGGCAAATACTTTTCTAAAGCTTTACCCATTTCATTAGCTGGGCACTGCCCTTGTGGAGCTAATTGATAAGTTTCTTCGCCAATATGAATTACTGAACGCAAATAGGTTCCAGTAGCTAAAATAACTGTTTTACCTCTTACTTCTCTCGGACCAACTTTTACTCCTAAAACTGTATCATCTTTAACAATTAAGTCTGTGACAACGCCCTCTTTCAAATATAAATTAGGGGTATTTTCCAAAACCTGCTTCATATACCGCTGATATAACTTCCGATCTAATTGAGACCGAAGGGCTTGTACAGCAGGCCCTTTACTAGTATTTAACATCCGAATCTGCATCAGCGTTTGATCGATGGTTTTGGCCATTTGTCCGCCAAGAGCATCAATTTCTCGCACCAGGTTAGCTTTAGCGGGACCACCAATAGAAGGGTTACAAGGAAGTAAGGCAACATTATCTAAATTTAAAGTCAATAACAATACAACTTTACCCATCTTAGCAGCAGCCAAAGCAGCTTCAATGCCAGCATGTCCAGCACCAACAACAATTACATCATATTCCATGCCTTTAGGCTGATACATCCTTATTCTCCCCCTTCAAAAGCACCATTAACACACCAATATCTCCAGGAGAAACACCTTGAATTCGAGCTGCTTGCCCTAAGGATGTTGGCTTGATGGTTTGCAATTTCTCTCTAGCTTCTAATCTTAATCCAGTTACTTTTTCGTAATCAAAGTCTTGTGGAATCTTAATAGCTTCTAACCTATTAAATTCTTCTACCTGTCTAACTTGGCGTTCAATATAACCTTTAAACTTACATTCAATTTCAACTTGTTCTATGATTTGAGGCTCCAAATCGGGCAAGGTAGTAAAATGTGCTAAATCAGCAAAGCTTAATTCTGGTCTTTGTAAGATCTCATGCAGGGTTACTGCTTTCTTTAGATCACCGGAACCAAGACTAATTAATTTTTCGCGTACTTCTTTAGTAGGTGAAACCTGGACACTTTCCAGCCAAGCTAAAGTTTCTTTAATTTTGTTCTCTTTGTCGACAACCTTTTGGTAACGTTTTTGATCAATTAAACCAATTTTATAACCTAAGGGACGCAACCGCAAATCAGCATTATCTTGCCGTAATAACAAGCGATATTCGGCTCTAGAAGTAGTCATTCGATAGGGCTCATCAGTTCCTTTGGTTACTAAATCATCAATTAAAACCCCAATATAGCCTTGAGCCCGACTAATAATCACAGGTTCTCGACCTAAGATACTATGAGCTGCATTAATACCAGCAATAATACCCTGTGCCGCAGCCTCTTCATAACCAGAAGTGCCGTTAATTTGACCTGCTGAAAATAAACCGCTGATCAATTTCGATTCTAAAGTTGGCTTAACTTGCGATGGAATAATAAAATCGTATTCTACTGCATAGCCTACTCGCATTATCTGGGCATTTTCTAAGCCTGGTATAGAACGAACTACCAATTTTTGCAAATGTTCCGGCATGGCGGTAGTTAAACCAAGACAATAAATTTCTTTAGTATATTCACCTTCAGGCTCCAAGAAAATTTGATGATCTAATTTGTCAGGAAAACGCAATACTTTCCGATCAATGGAAGGACAAAACCGCGGTCCTTTGCCAGAAACCGCTCCGGTTTTAATCGGTGAATGCTCTAAATTTTCTCTTACCACTCTAATAGTTTCATCAGTTGTCCGTGTGTACCAACAAGGCATTTGTTCCCGTTGATTTAATGGTGAATCAAATGAGAATCTAATTGGACGTTCAGAACCAGGCTGTTCCGTTAACTTAGTATAATCAACACTATCTGCATGAACTCTAGGCGGAGTTGCAGTTTGAAAACGAGATAACTTAAAACCTAAATCACTTAAGTTTCTCGATAATTGATCCGCACTAGGCTCCCCTTCTCGTCCTCCTGGATAACGGGCATCACCAATTACAATCATACCACCTAAGAAAGTTCCTGTTGCCAAAATTACCCGTTCTCCTGGAATAATAACGCCGCTCTTGAGCTTTACTCCCCGAACTTGTCCATCTTCAACCACTAATTCAGTAACTGTTCCTTGTCTAACATGTAAATTTTCTTGAGATTGTAATGTCAAACTCATAATAGCTGTATATTTTCGCTTATCAGCTTGAGCCCTTAAAGCATGTACAGCTGGACCCCGACTAAGATTTAGCATGCGAATATTTAAAAATGACTGATCAATCACTTTACCCATTTCGCCGCCTAAAGCATCTATTTCCCTTACCAAGTGACTCTTAGCCGCTGGTCCACCAATTGCAGGATTACACGACAACTGAGCAATGGTATCTAGGTTCATAGTTATTATTAAGGTTTTACATCCTAAACGAGCAGCTGCTAATGCTGCCTCACAGCCCGCATGGCCTGCGCCAACTACTATCACTTGATAATTACTACTCATTTTTACCCTACTTTCCAATACAAAATTGTTCAAAGATCCGATCAATCATATTATCACGGACAGTTTCACCAGTAATTTCACCTAAGTGTTCTAAAGCGCCTTGCAAGCCAATAGCAATTAAGTCAACAGGTAGATTATTGCTTAAAGTTTCCTGAGCTTGCTCTAAATCAGCTAATGCCAATGATAATAATTGTTTATGTCGACTGCGTGTAATAATTGCCCCTTCTTGTTTTTGTTGTACATAACCACTTTTGATCAATCCTACTATAGTGTCAATCACTGGGTCAAGACTATCACGTACTAGGGAAGTCTTAACAATTTTGGCATCCTGTGGTAATACATCTATACTCCATTTCTCGGGCAAGTCAATCTTATTAACGATTAATACCCGTTGCTTTTTAGCGGTTTTCTCTAATAAAGAAAAATCATCCTCAGTCAATTCACTACTGGCATCTAATACATGCAAAACCAAATCCGCTTCATCAATTAATT